>JGI994J12354_10001554_pt1 | contig 23185 bp, 18 predicted proteins | sample IntmicLarv3ML3BL_FD_12354 | JGI IMG/M metagenome (IMG submission 12354) | reverse complement strand
AAGTTGCCCGACGCCGCCGCGTAAAAACATAGTGCTCCCTGNCCCGCCATTGGCTGTTGCCGATGGCGGGTGTTATATTGTGCCGCGTTTGCGGGCATACTATATCCAAACCAATCGAAGCGGGGGCAAGCATCATGCGAAAACGTGCATACACCATATGGGGATTGGCACTGCTGTTCACGGCGGCGGTATTGCTGGCGGAAACCTTTTTGCAGCCGCGCGTACTTCTAACAAGCCTGCATCCAAGCGTTGCCGAAGCCGACAAAACCCGTCTGCGCCTTGTCAAAGAGGTTTATGACCTCAATATTATCATCCCCCGTGAACGCGCCACCTATGCCGCCACCTATATCCCGCGCTATCAGATGACCGAACAAGCCGACGCCGACCGCATCGCCGCGCGATTCGGCATGGCAGGCATCCCAAAGGAAACCGAAGAGGCATATGTTTACACCTCGGCAGGCAAAAGCCTGACGGTTTGGCTTCATATCAACAAATTGGTGTACGAAGCCCACACCCAACCGACCGTGCCCCAAGGCGAAGCACTTGCCTTAGAAGGTGCCGCGCCCCGCGCCGTCGAGATTGTGGAAAGCCTCGGGCTTAACGCGGCCCACGCCCGCGCCGTTGCAGAGCAAACTGACGGCGGCTTCACCATACAGCTTATCACCAAACTGGGCGGGGCGGACAACCTTGCCTTTCCGACAACGGTGATTTTGGACGGCAGCGGCGGCCTGCTTGCCCTTGAAGCCTACACCTTCGCATATGACCGCCTGGCCTCCTGCCGCATTGTGTCGTTAAAAGCCGCCTGCGCCGGTTTGCCGCTGGACTTTGCGCCCGGCACACGCATCGATATCAAGCGTGCTTCACTTGTATACCGCTTCACCGACAGCATCCTTTGCCCGGCATATCTCTTTGAAGGCGAGTTTGCGGGCGGCGGCGTTTTTTACCAATATGTAGATGCGGCGGTGTATGCGGGCAATTAATGCCGCACTTGCCAAAAAAATATGGTTTGCGCGTGAAAAATATGATATACTGGTATAATTACAAAAGGCGGGAAGCAAGCCCACCCGGGCATTTCCGCAAGGGAGTGAACCAAATGCCAATCAACTCATGCAAGTGCATCGACCAATGGAAGGAATTGCAGCCCATACTGGAGCGCCGCCGCCACGAAGCGGGCGCGCTGATCCCGGTGCTGCAAGAAGCACAAAAACTTTACGGCCATCTGTCTATCGACTTGATGGCATACATAGCCGCACAGATGAATCTGGCGCCCGCCAAAGTGCTGGGCGTGGCCACCTTTTATACCCAATTCCGCCTGCAACCCGTGGGCAAGCACCTGATTTTGCTTTGCCAGGGCACGGCTTGCCATGTTAACGGATCCGCCGCTATTGAGGCCGCTTTGCTTGATGAATTGGGCGTCGATGAAAACGAAATCACAGCGGACGGGCTATTTACCTTAACGAATGTGGCTTGTTTGGGCTGTTGCAGCCTTTCCCCCGTTATGATGATAGGCGAAACAGCACACGGCAGCCTCACGCCCGATACAGCGCGGCAAATCATTCGCGGCATCCGCACAAAGGAGGCGAAGGCATGAATCCCGATACAACAAAGCACGCCTGCCACGCCCTCCGCGTTGTTGTGGGCAAGGGCAGCTGCGGCCTGGCGGCAGGCGCGGCGGCGGTTTCCGATGCACTTTTTGCGGCGCTTTCGGCACGTAAGCAAACCGTTTCCATCGGCACAACAGGCTGTATCGGCATGTGCTATTTGGAGCCGATTGTAGACTTGTATGACAACAGCGGCCAAAAAACCACCTTCGTCCGCGTGGATGCGGCAGGCGCAGAAGAAATTGCAAAACATATCTGCGGTGAGGACAACACCTCACATTTATACACAATGACCGAGGCGGATGCCGCCGCACTTGCAGGGCAAAAGCGCGTGGTGCTGCAAAACTGCGGCATTATAGACCCTGATTCTATTGATGAATACATAGCGCACGGCGGGTATGCCGCCCTTCGCGAAGTCTTGCACGAGCTAACCCCCGAAGAGGTTATCGGCGTCATTAAGGAATCGGGCTTGGCCGGGCGCGGCGGGGCGTTTTTCCCTACATGGTTTAAATGGAATGCCGCCAGACAAGCCGACGGTGACACAAAATACATGATTTGCAACGCCGATGAGGGCGACCCCGGGGCGTTTATGGATCGCGCCGTTATCGAGGGCGACCCGCACGCGCTTATTGAAGGTATGTTAATCGGCGCATATGCCGTGGGCGCTTCCTGCGGGGTTGTGTATGTGCGGGCAGAGTATCCCCTTGCCATCACGAGGCTGCAAAATGCCATCGCACAAGCGCAAGCGCGCGGCTTTTTGGGCGCAAACGTCAATGGCACGGGCTTTGCTTTTGATTTGTATATTAAAGCGGGCGCGGGTGCGTTTGTCTGCGGCGAAGAAACAGCGCTTATCGCCTCTTTGGAAGGCGAACGCGGTATGCCGCGCCTGAAACCGCCATTCCCTGCACAAAAAGGGTTTTGGCAAAAGCCTTCCAACATCAACAATGTGGAAACCTACGCCAATGTGCCGTGGATCCTGCGAAACGGTGCGGCCGCCTTTGCCGCTATGGGGACAGAAAACAGCAAAGGCACCAAAGTTTTCGCCTTAACCGGCCGCGTCCAAAACGGCGGGCTTGTCGAGATACCCATGGGGCGCACCATCAGCGAAGTCATATTTGGCGCAGGCGGCGGCATCAAAAACGGCAAATCATTTAAGGCCGTGCAAATGGGCGGCCCTTCGGGCGGCTGTATCCCGGCGGACTTGGCCGCCGAAACCATCATCGATCACAAATGCATCGCCGCCACAGGCGCTATCATGGGCTCGGGCGGCATGGTCGTGATGGACGAAACCACCTGTATGGTTGACATGGCACGGTTTTTCCTTGACTTCACTTGTAAAGAGTCTTGCGGCAAATGCACCCACTGCCGCATCGGCGTGAAGCGTATGCTGGAAATCCTTACCCGTATCGTAAACGGAGATGGCCGAGAAGGCGATATCGAGCGGTTGGAGGAGCTTGGCGGCCAAATCAAGGAGGGCGCACTGTGCGGGTTGGGGCAAACGGCGCCAAACCCCGTCCTTACCACTATCCGCTATTTTCGGAATGAATACGAAGACCACATCATGCGCCGCATCTGTACCGCCCACACCTGCGGCCCGCTTTTGACCTACCGCATTGACGGTGAGCTTTGCCGCGGCTGCACCCTGTGCAAACGCAAATGCCCCGTAAATGCTATCGCGGGAGATTTGAAGCAGGCGCATGTCATTGACGCGGCGGCTTGCATCAAATGCGGCAAATGCCTCGCGGTGTGCAAATTCGGCGCGGTCAACGTCAACTGAGGGGAGGGAAAATCATGCAAACGGTAAAGCTTACTATAAACGGTAAAGAAATCGAAGCGCAGACAGGGCAAACCATTGTTTCTGCGGCATTGGCACACGGCATTGAGATTCCCACGCTCTGCCATGATAAGCGGGTTGCGCCTTATGGCGCTTGCGGGGTTTGCTGTGTTGAGGCCGTGGGCGCACCGAAACTGCTGCGCGCCTGTTCCACGGTCGTATCGGAAGGGATGCAGCTCCAAACAGACTCCCCGCGGGCACTTGCGTCCCGCCGAGCGGCACTTGAGCTGCTTCTATCCGACCACAGCGGCGACTGCCGTCCGCCTTGCGTATCCGCTTGCCCGGGGCACACGGATTGCCAGGGATATGTCGCGCTTATTGCAAACGGTGAAACAGATGCGGCCGTGCGCCTCATTAAAGAGAAGCTGCCCTTACCGGCCAGTATCGGACGGATATGCCCACACCCTTGCGAAACGGCCTGCCGCCGCAAGCTGGTGGAGGAGCCACTATCCATTGCCTTTTTGAAATCATACGCCGCAGACACGGATTTGCAGAGCGAGCAGCCCTACGCGCCGCCCATTGCGGCAGACACGGGCAAGCGCGTTTGTATCGTCGGCGGCGGCCCGGGCGGCTTGACGGCGGCCTATTTCCTGCGTAGGAAGGGGCACACGGTGCGGATTATCGATGCCATGCCGCAAATGGGCGGGATGCTGCGGTACGGGGTGCCGGAATACCGCCTCCCCAAGGCGGTGCTTGACGCCGAGATTAACTTGATTGCCCGAATGGGCGTTGTGATGGAAAATGGCGTGCGCCTGGGTACGGATGTAACTTTGGCGGACTTGCGTGCTGATTATGATGTCGTGGTTTTGGCGGTCGGCGCTTGGGCAAGCATGAAACTGCGCTGTCCGGGCGATGATTTGCCCTGCGTCATCGGCGGGATTGACTATCTTCGCGCAAATATGCTGGGCAATCCGATTCACGCCAAACGGGTGGCCGTTATCGGTGGCAGCAACACGGCGATGGACGCGGTGCGCACCGCCGTGCGGCTGGGTGCGGCACGCGTTGTCAATATATATCGGCGCACCAAGGCCGAAATGCCTGCCCAAGCGATTGAGATTGAAGAGGCCGAGGACGAAGACGTCGAGTTTCGGTATCTGGTGAACCCCATTGAGATTACGGAAACAGGCAGCGGCGCGGCCAGGCTTCGTTTGCAGAAAATGGCGCTTGGCGAACCCGACGCAAGCGGGCGGCGGGCGCCTGTGACTGTGGCAGGCGCGGAGGAATGTTTGGATGTGGATTTGGTCATTACGGCCATCGGGCAAGGCTTGCAAGCCGCCGGGCTTGACGGGGTAACGCTAAATGCGCGCGGCAATATCGCGGCGGACGAGTTAAGCTTTCGCACCAATTATGACGGTGTGTTTGCCGTGGGCGACGCGATCAACAACGGCTCCGGTATCGCCATTGCCGCCATTGGCGAGGCGCACCGCGCGGCAGATGTGATTGACGGATATCTGCATGGCATGGATGTGCCATACAAAGCACCTGTGCTTGTCGAGCGAAGCATGACGGCGGCAGACTTTACGGCACAGCCACGGGTGGCGCGCGCCAAAATGCCGCACCGCGCGACGAATGCGCGCAAGGCTGACTTTAAGGAAGTAAACTGCGGCTTTTCCAAAGAGGCGGCAGAAGCCGAAGCATCACGTTGTTTGGAATGCGGGTGCCACGACTATTTTGAGTGCAAGCTGGTTCGGTTCGCCAACCAATACAACGCCGAGCCGCAAAAAGCCGCAGGGGAAAAGCATCGGCGGTTTATCCGGGACGACCACCCTTTTATCGAGAGAAACCCCGATAAATGCGTGCTTTGCGGCCTGTGCGCCCGCATTTGTGAAGAGGTTATGGGTGTAACGGCGCTGGGGCTTGTCGGGCGCGGATTTGACACGATTGTACAGCCTGCATTGCACAAGCCGCTGTTGGAGGCTGGCTGCGTGTCCTGCGGGCAATGCGTGGCGGCCTGCCCCACAGGCGCTTTGGGCGAGAAGGCGCTTACGGGCAAACGTGCACCTCTGGCAGAAGTGCGGGAGAATACCATTTGCGATTTTTGTGAAAAGGCCTGCCCGATTGTAATTACACGAACAAGCGCAAACGGGCGCATCCTGCGGGTATTACCCAATGGCACCGAGGACGAAAAGGCGGTTCTTTGCGCGAAAGGGCGCTTCGGGTTGGTACAACTGGCGGCTGAGGCTCACGTTGCACACTCTACAGGCACAGCGTTGGCCGCGAAGGCGGCTGAGGGTATCCGCATCCTGCGGGCGGCGGCATCGGAAGGCACACGTGTGGCCGCCGCGTTTTCCGCGCGGTTGACGGACGCGGAAGCCGCGCTGGCCAAAACGTTTATTGACAGGGAGATTCCCGAGGCGGTTTGCTTCATGTTTGGTTTGGCGAATAACGCAAACAAAAGCGTTTCTGAAATTGCCCGCGAAGTGCAGGTTATTGACGGCCGGATTCAAGGGCTTGATACCGGCGTAAACCGCGGCGGACTGCTCGCTGTTGGCGTTGGCGAAACCGTTCCTGCTTCGGCAGATGGGCTGATTGTGTTTGGCGATGGCGCAACGCCTGCCATCTCAGGCGTAAGGGCGACGGTTCGGTTCGCGACGTTTACCCGTTCCGAAATGGGTGCGGATGTGTTACTGCCCTTGACGGGGCTGGCGGAACTGTCACAGTTGTAAGAAGGGGGATTTCTATGCAAACCAAAACAGAGCTTGCTTTGGAGCGTTTCGACAATGGGTTTAACTGCGCACAGTCCGTTTTTTCTGTGTTTTGTGAAAAGTACGGGCTTGACTTGGAAATGGGATTGCGGTTAGCGGGCGGCTTGGGCGGCGGGGCTCGCTGCGGTAGCATTTGCGGGGCGGCCTCGGGCGCGGTGCTGGTGATTGGCCTGCAAAACGGCCATTGTAAAAAGGGTGACCTGGCCGCAAGGGACGCCTGCAACGCTAAAACCATCGCATTTTTGGATGCCTTTCGTGCAAAGAACGGCGCAGTCGATTGCCGTGAAATTTTGGGGGTTGACCTGACAAATCTCGAGGGGCAAGCGGAATTTGCCCGCCGCAATTTGAAGCAAACCGTCTGCTGCGATATGATTCGAAGTGCGGTAGCGATTTTGGAGGCGCAAAATTATTAGGAACAGACAGGCAAAGCCCACGCGATTGCGTGGGCTTTGCCTGTCTGTTATGAAATCAATCTACGGTTTTTGATAGCCATACGTAGCCGTGGCGTAATTGATTCGCGCCTTATACATGGCTACCTCGACATTCAGTATGCCCAGCCGCGCTTGCTCCACTTGGTTCGCGGTTGCCGTGCCCGCAAAATAGCTGTTCACGGTACGCTTGTACGTATCAATCGCCTTCTCCAAATCAAGCTCCTGCGAAACCGCGCGCTCATTAAGCTGTTGCAGGCTGTTAAACGCCCCGCGTATCTTTTTGTCCAGCGCCGCGCGGGCATCGTCCAACTCCCGCGCCTTGCTCTGCACTTCATTCTCCATTTTCCGCTCGTTTTGCGTGGGTTCCTTCTCCTTCTCGCGCTTGTCCTGCTCATGTTCAAAAAGCAAATGCTCGTAGGAATACTGTGTAAAATACGCGTTGTCATACGCCAAAAGCTTAGTCGCCACCGACGGCGCTGCGTCCATTTGCGCGGCTATAAACGCCTCCAAATCGGTATCATACGGCGTGGCCTCTGTTGCATCAAAACCCGTTACCACCGCATTTTGCCCGACCGACATGGCAAGCTGGTTATTTAGGTTCAACTGGTTCCCAGCCTGCGTGAGGTGGAGATTTTGCAGGTTTGACCGCGCTTGCTCCAGCCCCAGGCGCGCCGTCCTTACATTTGCCTCGGTTTCCAGCCCCAACGACAGCTTCAACTCCGCATTAGCAAGGCTTATCTCGTCCTGCGCAATGGATTGCCTCAGCAAATAAATGTCCAGCCGCGTTTCCTCTATGGCGGTAAGCGCCGCCCTCAGGCTATATTCGTTCCCATCCTTCGTCTGGCCAATGCTGATCCACATGCCGCTTATTTGGTTATCCAGGCTGCGCTGCTGGCGTAACAGCTCAATTACACTCATGCCCCAATTGTTTTTCTTTTTCGAATCAGCCTTGTACACGTCCTCGACCGCTTCGTCCAAATCCTCTTTGTTCTCTTCCATGATTTCCAAATTCGCCAGCATATCGCGTATGGCGCTGTTTGCCGCATTTATTTTATCGAGTGCCTCGTCAAACGTGTATACCACAGGATTCTCGACCTCGTATCCGGGCATATCCAGCACGCTATAATCCTCGGCAGGCGTATCAATCCATACGGCACGGTTCGGCCCGTCCCACGTCACTTTCATGCCCAGCGTTTCGCTGACAAACCGCAAAGGCAGCATGGTATAGTCACCACGGATTACCACCGCCGCAGGCATCGCCACCACGGCACGGTTCACCATGGCCGTGTCTTTGCCGACCGTCAACACAATTTGCCTTGTGCCGATGCGCATACGCACCTCACCCGTGGCTGCGTTCCAATCATACGTCGCCCCGTACATGCCGCCCATATCGCGCAACCCAACCATAACTACCCCGTCTTCGGAATAGGGCGCCGCCAGCAACCGCGTTTGCAGCACACCATCCACCAACACAGGGATGTCCTGCCCGGCTTGCGCCGCGCCTCCTCCACCAAAGCACAATACCGCGCACAACACCGCCCCGGCCAACCCTTGCCATAGCTTCTTCTTCATTTTCCCGCCCCTTCCCATTTTTGCTTTGATAACAAAAAAACCCCATTAAGGGGTTTTTTTGTTATCAAGTTAAATCGTTAATTACTTCAAGTTGTATACTGCGGCACCTTCTTCTGCAAGGAAGTCAACCGGCACGCCGATTGCTTCGCCAAGAGCGCGGAAGGGAAGGAATGTGTAGCCGCCACCATTTTCGTCGTACTGTACAACCGGAGCTGTGGACATGCCATAAGCAAGCGGTGCGCCGGATACAAAGTACTCTTTCTCGCCGATGGTGAACTGAACTGTACGCTCTGCAAACTCAACAGTTACGATGTTCTTGTCACCATTTGTGTTGAAGTTTACCTTCGCGCCAAGGTTCTCTGTTACGAAACGAACCGGCACCAAGAAAGCGGAGTCATTAAGATCAGCATACGGAGCCATAGCCATTTCTACAGGCTTGCCATCGATGATAGCTGTTGTGGAACCATCAAAGATTTTGATTTCGCTTCTGAAAGCTACGTTAGCCTGGTCTGTAACAACTGTGATATAACCTTCCAAAGAGAATACTCTGTTCGAGAAGGAATCGTTTATTGTTGTACCGCCTACAACTGTACCGTCGAAGTTGTTTGTAAGGGCAGGACCGCTTACGAACAAGTCATACAAACCACGAGGCACTGTACGGTCGATTGTAGCCTGAAGGCCGGACAATTCGATAGAAGCAGGCAAATCTCTGCTTACAGTTGCAACTCTGTATGTGATGTTATCACCATTGCTGCTAACACCCTCAATCTTGAATGCTCTGTCGCTTGTTGTTACAGTCATCTTACCTGCTGCACTAAGCGGAACAAATCTGAGGCCGCTGGTTGTGATTGTGGAACCAAATTCACCAAGATCGAATACAACGTTACCCGGAAGCAAAGCGCCCTTCTTAAGCTCTGTAACCGTGATGTTCTTGATATCGTAACGCTGTGCGCCGATCTCAACATCTGTTGTTTCTGCTTTGATGTCAACCAAACGCTCGATTTCAGCAATCTTGATCATGCCGCTGTCATCGATGTCAGAGTTGTCAATACCGAAGGAAGAGTTCTCTGCCTTAAGGTATACAGGGCCTTCAGCAGTAAACGCTGTGCTGAGTACCAGCTCGATTTCTACCTTTGCACTCTTATCGGAAGCAATATCTCTGCCTACGAAGGAGAAGCCGTTTGCATTGTTGTTGAACAGGATTACGTTCTCGTTAACGTTGCCGTCTTTATCAACTGTGGAACCTCTTCTGAGAGTATCGTTGTAAATCGGGTGGAATGTTACACCCTTCTCTTCAACAGTGAAGCCTGTTGCATTGATTTTAGCGGAGCTAATCTTAACATCTGTACGCACGTTGCCTTCAGCGTCTACCAATGTGAAGACTGTGTCCTTCTGTGTCCACCAGGAACCAGGAACCTTCTCGCTGATTGTAACTTTAGCAGCTTCCTGCTTGTTACGGCCTGCAAGAACATCCTTAGCATCGGCTGCTACGTAGCCTACGCTCCAGTTGATGAACTTAGCTGCCTTCTCGATAACGCCCTTGGAGATGCCTGTGATGTTTGCCCAAGTCGGGAAACTAGCACCATTGTTGTCGCCGGACTCGATAACAGCCTTCTCAAGCTCTTTGATTTCGATCGAAAGATCTTCGTTGTAGTCAATGCTGATTGCGCTGTTCAACGGCTGAAGTACAAGACCTTCAATGTCAATCTTGCCCGGCAAAGCCGTTGTCGGAACTACGCCGTCAAGCTTGATGTAAAGATCATTTGTGCCTTTCATGCCTGTAACAACACCGGAAGTTGTTGCCGCGCTCAAACCATGGAAAGTCAGTTTGAAATCGCTTGTTGCAACAAGCTTGTAGTCATCGGGAGCCGAGATAACGAACTGACCCGATCTGATGCTGCCTGCGGCAACTTCTGTCAATGTGATTTTGTCAAGTGCAACCACATTGCGGCCTGTTCTCTGGCTTGCGATTGTGTTTGTTGTGCCGCGTGTGCCGCGTGTGATAGCCACTGTGGAGTTCAAAACCTGGTCAGCCGCACCTGTAACGGTGATGGAGATCGGTTTGTCATCCTTGGATCTGATTACAAGAGGAATGGAAAGGCTCATGCCCGACTCCTCGTTGTAGTAGATTGCTACAGTCTGTGCGCTCTCACGGTTCAACGCGAAGTCACCCTCACGGCCGCTGTTGCCTGCAATGCCGGCATTGTAAACCAAGAAATTCTGGTTCTCGCCGTTAGCTGCTGCGCCTGTGCCGGACAAGCTAGTGTTGACCAGTTCAGCAAAGTAAGCACTTTCCGAAGCCGGACGACCCATTGCTGTAAAACCTTTAGCGCCGGAAGCAGTAGATGTGATGTCAACCTCTGTCGACTTCTGGTAGGTGCTGGTTGCGCTTGTGCCGCCGATAGTCGAACCATAGTCAACAAAGAACCACTCTGCGTTGTCAGACAATGTCAGACGGAACGCACGGTTGTCACCCGTTGTAACTGTACGCTCCGGGAAGTTGACAACAAGGTTCACGCTTCTGTTGCTGGCTGCAAGGTCGTCGTTACCTGTAATCGTTGCACCCTCGCCAACGCTCAGACCCAGATCAAAAAACATATCTTTCGCTGCGTTCGAGTTTACCTGTGTCGTCAGCACGTTGGACGCTGCTGCGAACAAGTTCATCGGCACTGCTGCTGCAAATGTCATAGCAGCCGCCAATAATAAAGCAATCTTTTTCTTCATTCTTGTTTTCCTCCTTATAAGGGTTTTGTTTTTGGGGTAACCGTTATCCCTTCCAATTTGGGCAATTGCCGAATCGGGGGCATAGGGGTCTTGGCTCCCTCTTACAAAATGATTATAACACCACCGTTTTCATGCGTCAATACAAAATCCAAATGTAACACGACTGTAATACCCGCGGCACGCGTCGGCCCTGTGGGAGGCTTTGCGGGAGTTGGGTATGGCACTCGAATGCATCGGACATATGCGGCGCACCTAATCGGCTTAGTGTTAATATACCACGCGCGCGCATGGGTTTGCAAGTGCCTGACCTAATTTGTAACATTCTTGTAACATGGAGCAGCTTTTGTCGCCCCATCGGGTGGATTTGCTGTAACCTGCAATGTTCATTATAAACACTTTGGCCGTTTTTATGCAGTGCGCGGGTTTTGGTTTTATTTATCATTTTTAAAAAACGCTTGCCTTTCGGGGATATGTGCGGTATAATTAGGGCAGTACTAAAAAGGAGGAGAGCGTTTGCAGCACTCTCCCCCGGCGGTCGGACTGACGGCCGATGCATCTTGGATAGATGGACCGCTTAGACCTTGACGGGGTTAGCGGTCTTTTCTATTGTATTGACTGATTACGAGGACTACTATCTGCATTGCCAAACTTGCATACCTCGCCATGAGGCTCAACAGTTCGTAAATCGTCATATTATCACCTCCCCCGTCTTGCGACTTGGGTTTGATGACCGGCCATTTGTCCTTGCTATGCATTCTACCGTAATCAGGACACAAACGCAAGGGTTGTTTGATTGCCGACAAAACGAAAGTTTGATATTATCCTTGTGCAACCCTTCCCTTTTGTGCTACAATGTGGGAAAGGTTGTTATTTTATTTTGCTTTAATAAAAGGGAGAATTTCATATGCAGACACTTATGGAGAAATGGAAAAACGGCGGCATCCCGCGCCTCGGCTTCGGCGGAATGCGCTTGCCCACGGACAAAAACGGGATCAATGCGGAAGCCGTCATTGAAATGGTGGACGCCTATTTGGCGGCGGGGCTGAATTATTTTGACACGGCCTACGGCTATCAGGGCGGCAAATCGGAAACCACTTTGCGCGAAACCCTCGTGAAACGCCACCCCAGGGATTCGTTTTATCTGGCGGATAAACTGCCCTTCTGGGAAGTGAAATGCAAAGAGGACATGGCGCGGATATTCAACCACCAGTTGGAAAAATGCGGGGTTGATTATTTTGACTTTTATCTGCTGCACGCCTTGGATAAAGACAATTATGCCGCGTGCAAGAAGTACGGCGGCTATGAATATTTGAAAGAACTGAAAGCCGCAGGCAAGGTGCGCCATATCGGGTTTTCCTTTCACGGCACAATGGCGGACATGGAAGAAATCCTGCGCGATTGCCCCGAGTTGGAGTTTGTGCAGTTACAAATCAATTATCTGGATTGGATTGACTATGGCGCAAAGGAATTTTACGATGTCGCGCTGGCGCACAATTTGCCCGTAATTGTAATGGAGCCTGTGCGCGGCGGGGCGCTGGCCGTTTTGCCCGATGAAATCGAAACGGTTTTGAAAGCGTCTGATGCGGCGGCCACGCCCGCTTCGTGGGCCATGCGGTTTTGCGGGTCGCTTGACGGGGTGATGACGATATTAAGCGGCATGTCGAACATGGCGCAGCTTACAGACAACATCGCCACACTGACAAATTTTGTGCCGCTGACAAACGCGGAACACGCAACGCTTGACCAAACGCTTGACATGCTTCGCGCCATACCGAGTGTGCCCTGCACAGCCTGCAAGTATTGCGAAAAATGCCCGCAAGACATACCGATCGCCGACATTTTCACCATGTACAACCGATACGCTGCCGACAAAAACCTGGCTCAGTTCCGCCGCGGCTATGAAAGCGTGAACGAAGCACAGCGCGTTTCCCATTGTATCGAATGCGGTGCCTGCAACGCGGTTTGCCCGCAAAGCATCGCCGTATTCCAGCAATTGAAAGAGGCGGTTTCCGCTATATAGCCGTGCTTCATTGCAGAAGAGGGAGGCGCGCATAAAATGGTAACGGAAGAATTATACCGACACATCATTGACAATTTGAACGACGGCGTTTGTGTCGTTAATTCGGATCAAACCATCACCTTTTGGAATAAAGCGGCAGAAGAAATCACGGGATACGCAGAAAGGGATGCCATCAACAGTGCAAGCGGGCTGTTGTGCCTTCTTGACATAGAGGGCAACCCCTTGCATACAAAGGTTGACGGCACCCCGCGCCGGATAGAGGCGTTGCTTAAGCATAAGCATGGGCATCGCGTGCCCGTGCTTATCAACAGCATCCCCCTGCAAGAAAACGGCAAACCCATCGGCGCCATAGGGATATTCGCGCCAAGCGCCCCCATTGTCTGCAAGGACGCGCTGGTGGAGCAGCTCTCCAGCATGGCCATGCACGATGCCTTAACAGGGCTGCCGAACCGCCGCTATTTGCAAAGTTTTTTGGAGTACCGGCTTAGTGAGTACAATCGGTTTCGCTCCACATTTGCGCTGCTGTTTATGGATATTGATGATTTCCGCGAAATCAACAACGCATACGGCCATGACGCGGGCGACACGGTGCTGCACACATTTGCAAAAAGCATATCGAAAGCCACGCGCAAATCGGATATGTTCGGGCGCTGGGGCGGCGAAGAGTTTGTTGGGATATACACCATTAAAGAAAGCACCGATGCGCCGATTATCGCAGAAAAAATCCGCAAGCTTGTGGCTCATATGGAAATCCCGCACAAACCGCCGTTGTCGGTCACCACATCGGTGGGCATCACCGTTGTGCGCCCCACCGATACGGCTAAAGACATTTTGGAGCGCGCCGACGCGTTCATGTACAAAAGCAAGGCAAGCGGCAAAAACCGCATAACAGCGGACGCTGTTCCGCCGACTTTATAAAGACAAACGAACGGAGGAATTTAGACATGGCAAAAGGATTTAATGGCATGCCGTCCAATATGGGCAATATGATGAAACAGGCGCAGAAGATGCAGCGCCAAATGGCGGAAGCCCAGAAGCAAATGGAGGAAAAACAGGCAGAATTGGAGCAGCAGACCTTGGAAGTCACCTCGGGCGGCGGCGCGATCAAAGTTATCATTACAGGCAAGAAAGAAATCAAGGACATCACACTGGATAAAGACGTTGTCGATCCCGATGATGTGGAAATGCTTCAGGATTTGATTTTAACCGCCGTAAACGAAGCCATCCGCCAAGCAGATGCGCTTGTGGAAACGGAAATGGGCAAAATTACAAGCGGGCTTGGCCCGCTCGGCAACATGGGCGGACTCGGAGGCTTGTTCTAAATGAACTATTACGGCAACCCAATTACCCGTTTGATTGAGGAGCTTTCGCGCCTCCCCGGCATCGGCGGGCGTTCGGCGCAGCGCATTGCGTTCCATATCCTGCACTTGCCGGAGGATCGCGCCAAGGCCTTGTCCGAGGCCATCACCACCGCACGGCAAAACAGTCGGTATTGCTCCAAATGCTGCAACCTAACCGACGCAGACCCTTGCTATATCTGCGCGAACACAAAGCGTGACCCCAAAACCATTATGGTGGTGGAGGATCCGCGCGACATGGCGGCGTATGAGAAAACCAAGGAATACCGCGGGGTGTACCATGTGCTGCACGGGGCCATCTCGCCTATGAACGGCATCGGCCCGTCCGAAATCCGCGTGAAAGAGCTGTTGTCGCGCATCGCTTCGGATGAGCCGACGGAAATCATACTGGCCACAAACCCAAACGTGGAAGGCGAAGCCACCGCGATGTATCTGGCAAAGCTGTTGAAACCTTTAGAGGTACGCACCACGCGCATCGCACACGGGGTGCCTGTGGGCGGCGATTTGGAATTTGTGGACGAGGTAACCCTCTCGCGTGCGCTTGAGGGTCGGCTGGAGATGTAAGTTTGTAGATACCCGCTGCCCCCGCAAGCCTTACCGTAAAAATTTTTATGATAAAGCCTTTGATTAAACTTTTCTCAAAAAGCTTACGGGGTTTGGGGCAGCGTCCAATGTCTTAGTATTTTGTTTAGGAGGTCGAACGGCCATGGCCAAGAATGATTTGAAGGTTCTGTTTGTATCGGCAGAGGTTGCTCCTTACGCCAAAAGCGGCGGGTTGGGTGACGTGGCAGGTTCCTTACCGAAGGAGCTTCGCAAGCAAGGCGTGGACGTGCGCGTTGTGTTCCCCAAATACCGCACCATCAAGCCCGACTTGCTGACAAACCTGAGCTATGTCAACTCCTTTGAGGTCATGCTTGATTGGCGGCGGCAAAGCGCGGGTGTGTGGTTGATTGACGCAGCGGTGCCTACCTATTTGATTGAAAATGACTACTATTTCGGGCGGGATGGGTTTTATGGCTACGGTGATGACTATGAGCGTTTTGCTTTTTTCTCCAAGGCCGCCATCGAATTGCTGGGGGTCATTGATTTCTGCCCCGATGTCATCCATTTTAATGACTGGCAGACCGGTCTTGGCTGCATATATTTGAAGGATGTTTATAAAAAATTCCTGTTTTTCTCCCAAATCAAAACTTTATTTACCATACACAATTTGCAGTACCAAGGCATTTTCGGAGCCGAAATTTTGAATGGAGTGGAGCTGAACACAGGCTACTTCGTGGACGACAAGGTAGAGTTTCACGGCAACGTGAGCTTTATGAAAGCAGGCTTGACCTACACAGATGCCATCAGCACGGTAAGCGACTCCTATGCCCGCGAAATCCAGACCGCACAGTACGGCTACGGCCTGGACGGGATCCTGCGCAGCCGCGCCCACCAACTGTTCGGCATTGTAAACGGTATCGACACCGAGGCGTATAACCCCGAAACGGACGCACACATCTTCGCGCCCTTCTCGAATCGGGATTTCACCGGCAAATCGAAAAATAAAGCGGAGCTGCAAAAGCTGCTGCACCTGCCCGAACGGCCTGAAGTGCCTGTGTTCGGCATTATATCAAGGCTCGTTGACCAAAAAGGCTTTGATTTGATTGCATATGCGTTGGAAGAACTGCTGAGTAAAGATGTCCAGCTTGTGGTGCTTGGCACGGGCGACGGGCGGTACGAGCATATGTTTAAGCATATGTCGTGGCGTTTCCCCGACAAAGTAAGCGCCAATATCCTTTTTAACGAGGAGCTGGCGCGGCGCATCTACGCGGGCAGTGATTTCTTCCTGATGCCGTCCTTGTTTGAACCCTGCGGGCTGGGGCAGATTTTGGCCATGCGTTACGGCACCGTGCCTATCGCACGCCGCACAGGCGGGCTGGCCGACACAGTGCAGCATTACGACCGGCCGACAGGCGTGGGCAACGGCATTTTGTTTGATGACTATATACCAAGCGGCTTGATGTGGGCGGTAAACGAGGCTTTAAGCGTTTATCATGACAAAGCCGCCATGGCAAACATGGTGCAAAACGCCCTAAACGCCGACTTTTCATGGACGCGCTCGGCAGAGAAGTATATTTCGGTGTATGAGAAGCTGAAAGCGGGTGAGGTGTAAGAAGGGTTATGCGGCACGGCATGAAAGCGGCAAAAACCATACCCGCGCCCTGTGCAAGCCAATACCGCCTCACAGAAGTGGCGCCCAATCCAAAACATACGCATAAAAACGCAAACCCCTCATATCTTGGACTATCCAAGACATGAGGGGTTTTTCGATGCCAAAAAACAAAAGCGCGGCCTTCCGTGCCGCTTGGGTGTATACAGGTGTGATACTGGGGGCAGGTTTTGCCTCCGGGCAGGAACTTTTGCGTTACTTCACACGCTTTGGGGCGGCGGGATTCTTCGGCCTCGGCCTGATGGGCGTGATTTTGGCACTGGGTGGCTGGTCGGTGCTGGATATTTGCGCAAAGAACCGGCTTGACGATGCGGGCGCATTTTTGGCGTTCGTGTTCGGGAAGCGGCTGGGCGGCTTTATCCATGCGGTAAGCGGACTGTTTATTGCCATTGTGTTCGCCGCGGTTTTGGCGGGCGGCGGCGCGATGGCGGGCGAGGTGTTCGGGGTACCCCATTCCGCAGGGGTACTGGTCGTGGCCGGGCTTTGTTTTGCTGTGTTTTTGTTTGACTTGCGGGGCGTGGTGCGGCTGAACGCGATTGTATCACCCTTGCTTGTGGCCGGCGGCGTTTTCTTTGGCATATACACCGCATTTCACCATAACGCGGCGGCGTTTTGGGATGCGGCGCGCGCTTTGCGGATGCCGGACAACTGGCTATGGTCATCGGTGACATACGCCTCATACAACATGCTTACGGCATTGTGCGTGCTGGCGGGAATGCGCGGAGCGGGGCTTATAGCAAGGCGCGGCACAGCAAAGATGGCCGGGCTCCTCGGCGGAGGAATGATGTGCTTGCTGGGGGTCTGCTTCGCTTTGCCCATGTATATCCATGGCGGCTTAACGGCGGAAATCCCCCTGCACCAACTGGCGCGGCAATCCGGCGGCCGCATCGAGGCGTTTTACCTCGTCCTGCTCGCCTCCGCCATATGCGCCTCGGCGGTGTCAAACGGGTTTGCGGTGGTGGGTCTGCTGCTGGGGAAGCTTCGCCTGCAGCCTTTGCTGGTCAAGGCAGGCGTGGCGCTGGGAGGGGCGTGCATGGCGCATGTGGGATTTTCGGTGATCGTGTCACGCGTGTATCCCGCGTTTGGGGCAGTCGGCATTTTCGTGCTGGCCGCATCGATATTGACCGCTTTGACCAAACGCAAGAAAACCTAATGCCGCACGCGCTTTTTACCCATCTCGACAAATTTAGTTTGCCATTTGGCCGCAATAAAAGTACAATAAGGATATGGCAATAATCGCACCTTGCATAAACACGAAGGAGGCAAACCAAATGAAACCGATACAGGAAGCGCTCCAAAAAGACTTCTTATTCTTTGACGGAGCCATGGGCACACAATTGCAAGCGGCAGGCCTTCCCGCCGCACAACACCCCGAAAGCTACAACCTCACGCACCCCGAGGCGATTATCGATATCCACCGCCGCTATCTGGATGCGGGAGCCAATGTGATTTCCGCCTGCACCTTTGGAGCATACAGCCACAAAATGGGCAATACGGAAGAAATCATTTCCGCCGCCATGGCAAACGCCCGCGCCGCCATAAACGGCCGAGCCAATTGCTTTGTTGCGCTTGACATGGGGCCGACAGGGCGTATGCTGGTGCCTGTCGGCGACACTCCATTTGACACGGCCTACGACATTTTTAAGGAAACAGCTATGCTGGGGGCGCGGCACGGCGCGGACTGCGTGATCATCGAAACAATGATGGATCTCTATGAGATGAAGGCGGCCGTGCTGGCGGTGAAAGAAAACACGGACTTGCCCGTATTCTGCTCATTTGCCTATGAAAAAAACGGGCGTACTCTAACGGGCGGCACGCCTTTGTCGGCCTCTGTGATTTTGGAGGGGCTAAACGTGGATGCCATCGGGGTCAACTGTGGGGCGGGGCCTGATTTTGCCGCCGCTATCGCCGAGGCGACCCTGACGGCAGCCTCGGTGCCCGTAATGGTACAGCCGAACGCAGGCCTGCCAAAGCTGGACGCAAATGGCGGCTCATATTTTGATTTAACAGCATCAGATTTTGCCCAAGGCATGGCACGGATTGCCCAAGGCGGCGCACGGGTGCTGGGCGGCTGCTGCGGCACTACGCCTGCCCATATCGCAGCCATGGTGCAGGCCTGCAAAGACATCACCCCCGTACCTCTTGCCCCCAAAACGGCGGCATACATCGCCACAAACGGCAAGGTTTTCTGCCTGGATGGGGCAACGCCTGCATACGGCATAATAACTGCGGCAGACGAGGCTGTTATTACCGCATTGCAAGACGGCGATATGTATGACATCGCCGATATGGCCATCGAACACAAGGACAATGAGGCCGATATACTGGTGCTGCGCATAGGCGCCGCGGGCGTTGACGAAGCGGGCATTATGCCGGATGTCATCAACGCCATCCAGCAAGTGGCCGCCATGCCCATGCAAATTGAAACAGCCAACCCGGCGGCCTTGGAGGCGGCTTTGCGGACCCTTTCTGGCAAAGCGGCGGTGTGTCTGCTTTCTGATGACGCTCTGCTTGCAGAAACCGCGCGGGCGCTTGTGGCGCAGTACGGCGGGGTGTTTGTAAAAGCATAGACAAATCCGTTTCACGCCAATGTTCGTTATAATAAAAATTTATCTATACCACGGCGGCGGAATGGGGTATAATACATAAAGAAGCGCGGCACCAAGAAAGAATCGGCAAGCAGGAGGTACTGACATATGCAAACAATACATGAAACCACCGCCAAGGCAGAAACCGCCGTACTGGTCGGCATAGAGGATGACCGCGACCGCATCTCTATAGAAGCGTCGTTGGATGAACTGGAAGAACTGGCGGCCACGGCGGGCGCTGTGGTAAAGGGCCGCTTGACACAGAAGCGGGAGCGCCCCGATGTGCGCACTTTTTTAGGAAGCGGGAAGCTGGACGAACTGCAGGATCTGGTAAGCCTGCACGAGGTGGACACCATCATTTTCGACAGTGAGCTAAGCCCTGCGCAATTGCGCAATTTGTCCAAAGTGTTTTCACAGAAGGTGATCGACCGCACTTTGCTGATTCTCGACATATTTGCCATGCGCGCCAATTCGGCCGAGGGCAAAGTGCAGGTGGAGCTGGCGCAGTTAAAATACCGATTGTCCCATTTGTCGGGGATGGGCAAGGCGTTGTCGCGCTTGGGCGGCGGCATCGGCACGCGCGGGCCGGGCGAAACAAAGCTGGAAAACGACAGGCGCACCATCCGCGACCGTATATCCGCGCTCAACCGCGAACTCAAGGAAATGCGGGAGCGCCGCTCCGTGCTGCGGGAAAAACGGGAGCGCACCGGCATCCCCGTGGCAAGCATGGTAGGCTACACAAACGCGGGCAAATCCACCCTGCTCAACATGTTGACCGGGGCAGGCGTTTTGGCGGAAGATAAACTCTTCGCCACGCTTGACACCACCACCCGCAAGGTGGAGTTGCCGGGCGGCGCAGAGATCCTGTACACCGATACAGTCGGATTCATCCAAAAACTGCCGCATCAACTGGTGCAAGCCTTTCGCGCAACATTGGAGGAGCTTTCGCACGCAGACATGCTGGTGCATGTGGTGGACGTGTCTAACCCATCCAGGGACGAGCAGATGGCAGTGGTGTATGACACGCTGAAAGACTTGAAGTGTTTCGACAAACCGGTGATCACAGTGTTTAACAAAATTGACCGCGAAGCCGAACGGCCACTGCCTGCCGACCCTTACGCGGTAAAAGTCACCACCTTGTCTGCCTTAACGGGGCAAGGCAAGGATGCGTTCTTGCAAGCGCTTGAGGACGTGGTAAAGTCCTTCAAGGCAAGCATGACGGTGCTTGTGCCTTACACAGAAGGGCGGCTTATAGGGCTGATCCACAAAAGCTGTGACATCCTGGAAGAGGCGCACGAAGAGGCAGGGGTGCGGTTTGTTCTCTATGCCAATGAGGAAATGGCGAACCGTTTGGCGGGGTATCTTGCAAAGTAATTTGCGGCAAATAACAGGCGGGTTTGGCGACAGGTCAAGCCCGCTTTTTCATGTCGAATTTTGTTTGAAATCTTATCTTGTTACTCGCAGACTTTTTGATATATAATCAGTAATACCGATTCGCAAGAATCCGACTTTCTTGGGGGAGTATATGCATGACAACACAACAGCGGGTGCAAATGGATTGTTGCCGCGAGGGGCAGACCTTTGTGCTGGTGTATGAAGTGACGGTTGCGAATGGGGACGGCGGGCAACCATTATATGGGGCGAAGATATCGAAAATTGTGGATAGACAAATGGTTGAACAGGAAGAAACAGGGGCGTTTACCGCATCGAAAGCGGTTGCCGAGGCCGTAAGTGACGGGCTTGCTCGGAATCGGGTTACCCCTATGGGATTGTGTTGTGCAGCGGATATATTGCTTGAAACGCTGGGCGGGCTGTAATCCCGCAAACTGCGGCATGTGGCAAGGGCTTGGCCCTTGCTCTTTTTGCCTGCTCTTTCGGAAATATCTCCCTTCACACAAACACCAAACGGTGTGTGCGAAAGACTGAAATAACACCATTTGGTGTATCATGCAAAAAAGGAGGGTTGCTGCATGTCGTATGCAAGGCTTCGTGACCTCCGCGAGGACGCGGATTTATCGCGCCCCGAGCTTGCCGCCAAACTGTATATGCACATCACCACGTATGCCCGATACGAAACAGGCGAGCGCGAGCTTCCCTTTAATATCGCGATTATGCTCGCCAAGTTTTACAATGTCAGCCTGGATTACATCTCCGGGCTTACAAACGAAAAGCGCCCGCTTCGATAATGGCCGCAAGAAAATTGTGCAAACGCGAATCAGGAGGCCACCGCATTGGTAAAGAAAACAGAAAACCTGAACGGAGGACATCGCAACCGCCTGCGAAGGCGGTTTTTGGACGAAGCAGAGCACAATTTTATGGAGCATCAGTATCTGGAGCTGCTTCTGTTTTACAGTATTCCGCGCATCGATACAAACCCGATGGCGCACCGCCTGATTAACCGCTTCGGCTCATTTCGGGAGCTTCTTTTGATGCCGCCCGATATGCTCGTCAAGCTTTGCGGGGCAAGCGAGAAAACGGCCGTTTTGATTTCGCTGATTCGCGCAATATCGGCGCGCGTGGATGCGGAAATAATGACACAGCCTGTGCGGCTTACCAACCCCGTGCTTACGGGCGAGTACGCCGCGGCCTTTCTCGACGGCGGCGATGCGGATAAATTGTATTTGCTTTGTATAGACAGCGCCATGCGCCTGCTTGCAACGGACTGCCTGGGCAGCGGCGGTGCGGCGGATATCCCCATGTACGCGAGGAAAGTGACCGAGGCCGCTCTGCGGTGCGGCGGTTCGAGAGCCGTTTTGGTGCAGGTGCGCGCAGGACATTCGCCGGCCATGTCACAGGAGGACTCTTCGGTTATCGATTCGGTTCGTGATGCGCTGCTGTCAAACGCGATTATATTGATGGACTATGTAACAATCGGCAAGGGGCAGTATCTAAGCTATGCCGAGCGAAACCTCATGCGGCTGGAGTATGAATAACCCCGACAGCGCATACTAAATCCTCCCGCTTCATCAAGCCCTCACACCCCCATATCATTCCGGGCACAGCGAAAAATCGCCCACATGCCAATTGCAATATCCTACCTACCCAAAGCTTGATCCCCATTTTATATTTCCCTTTCACAAAACCCAACCCCACATTTTCTCCCGTTATGTAATTGTAATTTTTGCAAAATATGCCAAAAAACGTTGCAAAAACGAAAACCTTGTGATATGATAAACGTATTGTGCGCTTATGCGCATCCGAATTGTAACAGGATTGTAATCGAATTGTAGCAAAACTCGGCGAATCAAAAACACCTCCATGTGCACACGTGCTTTTGATTGTGTCAGCGCTTGAGGGCGCGGCGTTTTGCCCCGTTCGCAAACCCTGTTATGACAAAGAATAGGAGATGAAGAAATGGCAAAAATGAAACAAAAGCTTTTCGCCTTGCTGATGGCGGCAATTATGACGTTATCGGTACCGGGCATAGGCGGGCCGCTTGCTGTGCTGGCGGATACGGGATACGCAGACATCGGCGAAACCGCCGTCATCAGATTCAGCACCGACGGAAGCAACTGGCATCCGAATATTGACCCGGTGGATACAGGCAAATCGTTTCAAGTGCGCCTTAATTTCAGCCCCAGGGGTTTGACGGGTTATTTGAACTCCTATTATGAAGAGCTTGCGCTGTACGTCCCTGTGGCAGCAGGCATGACAGGATTCGTAAGCGAGAGCGAATTTTTAACACCTTTAGGCCTGATTGATGATTCCGTCAAGATGCGGGCATTTGCCGCGCTTGGCTATGGCACATGGAGTGCGGCGGCAGATGCCGATTACGTTTGGTACGCATATGATATCGCTTGCGCCACCCGGGAAGATGTGGCCAACGATGCCTTGCCGCCCAACACGGCTTACCCCGGCATCAACTTGACTGCTCAGTTTAGTACTGCCTTCCAAAACGGGATTACGCCAAACGGTGCGCAAGCCCCGTTCGGCGCATACATAGAAGGAACCGCAGGCGGCATATCCAGCGGCGCTGATGTAACAGGCGTTGCTGTCAGCATTGTGTTTAACAGCGCAGAGGTATCGGCACAGGCACAAACAGCCTACCAGATTACGAAAGCCGTTCCGGCAGGGCTGAACTCGTTCGGCGTCCCGACTGCGGTCGAAACGGCACTGGAGGCTCATGACACCGACTGGCAG
>JGI994J12354_10001553_pt1 | contig 23186 bp, 16 predicted proteins | sample IntmicLarv3ML3BL_FD_12354 | JGI IMG/M metagenome (IMG submission 12354) | reverse complement strand
CTCACGCGGATGAATCACCTGCAAACCAAACATTGAAGGGCTCAGCGTTCTTTCTCCCTCCCCTTGGGGGAGGGCCGGGGAGGGACTTATTATCCTTATAGCAGTTGCACTGCCGTAAGTATTACTCCAGTCATCGCTTACCGCTTCATAAGAGACTATTAACTTTGGAGTTGAGCGATATTTCTCCCAATAAGCCTCATCGTCCTTAGTAATCAAATCCATATTTATAGGCAAATCGCTATCCCAGTCGGTACATTTTTCCACATCGGTAAGACCCGGAAATTCAGCGCTGAGTGTAGTGTCGGCCAACAAATCCTCTAACGGCACAATTGCTGCTACACGACCGTAAAGCGTATCAACCGAAAGCGTTTTTAAATCTGCGGAGGTGAAATAAGTCATACAAATCGAATCACCTATATGTGCATCAATCCTTTTTGCCGAGTAATCAGACAGTATAATTTCATCCTTTTGCAACACACGCCCCGCATACTCGTCAACCGCTGTTACGAAAGAGTAAGGAATACTCTTCCCCGACAACTCTATCGAGTTTGCCATATATGAGAACAGCCTGTTTGACGCAGGGTAATTGTCGAATATTGCCTGAACGGCTTCACGCTGAATAAAAACCCTGTCGGACACAACCTCCATAAACCCGTCTCCGGCATTTACGCTCATACCCGACATTTGTGGCGTCCAGATACTGTTCAAATCGTCATCAGTCAAAAAACCACTATAAAGGATAAGATTTATCTTACCTTCAATCTGAAGAGTAGCAGCAAGTTCCGTTCTATCAACAAATATATTTAATGGTATAACCTGTTCATTTTTAAGGCTAAGATTGCCTCCGTTCTTAGTATCTGCAATCCCCGATAACTTAAGTCTTGCGCTCGTGGTGTAATTACCGGTAACAAACAAAGACCCCGAAGGAACCATGCCCGTAGCAGGTAATCTCAGTACCACATCATCACCTCCCGAAACAGAAGCAGACAGTTCCGACGACAAAGCGCTATTTACCATAGCTCCTCCATACGGAATGTCCATATTGTCCACACCCCAGACCATAACAGGAATAAGGCGCCCTGCATCCGAGACGAAACCGTTTACAAGCAGTACAGCCCTGCCATACCCCTCGAAAAGCTGATTCGAAGCAAGAGAGTTTTCAAAAAAAGAGTTTTTGGAAAATATGATTGTTTCGGTATCACCAAGACGCTCCCCTACCCTTTTTACTAAGGTCGAACGCACTGATTCCCCGACAATTATACTTCCCGTTATTACTGCAACAGCAATCAGCACCGCTACGGCTATCAGTTTATAAAAACCGATATAGTAGACTATATTTCGTTTTATCTGCTTACTGAAGTTCACTGCAACACTCCGTCTTTAATCGTTAAAATACTGTTTGCCGCCTTAGACACTTCTTCCGAATGAGTAACCATAATTATCGTCGTATCCAACTCTTTATTGATTTGTGAAAGAAGCGACACTATATTTCGCGAATTTTCATTATCCAACTGCCCGGTCGGCTCATCCGCCAAAAGCAACAACGGCTTCATTATCAGCGAACGACAAAGAGCAGTCCGACTCGCCTCACCTCCCGAGATAGACTGCGGAAACTGATTGCCGATAGAAGTAATACCCGTTATCTCCATCAATCGGCGGGCATACTCCACATGCTCATTTTCTGCCTTTGACCTGCAAGCCAGTACAGGAAGCAAAATATTATCAAGAACTGTATATTGAGGCATCAGGCGATGCTCCTGAAAAACAAAGCCGATACTGCGGTTACGAACGACAGACAAGTCTACTCCCGCAGAAAACATATCCGTCCCATCAAGACGATATCCCCCGCTATCAGGTAACAATAACGTTCCCAGAACAGACAGCAAAGTTGTCTTTCCGGACCCTGATGCTCCCATGACAGCAACAAAATCACCTTTCCTAACATCCATCGTAACTCCCCGTAACACGAAATTCCGTTTATTATCCCCATCGGGATAACTCTTCACTATATCTGATAATTGTATTAATGACATACTGTTATTATTATACTTTTTGCAAAGTTACATCATTTATTTTACATAATCACTCCTACTCAGGTAATGCTTGGGCTTTGNNTTATTNATCTGCTCCAAAAAGTATTTTTTCAAAACAATCCTTCCCACAATGCTTATGAACATGAAGTTTTTATTTTGCACCGAAACAGAAAAGCGTTCCTTTGACTGTCAGAATATAGAAGCGACCCTTGATTACAGCGGGGCAGGCTGTTATTTGTTCGCCGGTATCGTATTCCCAGAGCAACACTCCGTTTGAGGCGTTTAAGACGGAAACGATGCCGCTCTTGGTGCAAGAGATAATTTTATTGCCGCAGACAAGCGGAGAACTTTCGCCCGAATTGCCTTTCTGAAGGTATTTCCAGCGGATGCTGCCATCGTTGCGGTTTATTGCATACAGGTTGCGGTCGTCGGAAATGATATACAGCGTCTCGCCCGACAACGCGGGAACGGAGACAAATGTACCTTCATCGTCTTTGGCTTCGACTATCTTTTGTTGGCGCGCTATTTTACCCTCGTCGATTACTATTTCGTAAACATTTCCCGAATGGTCGGCTACATAGCAATGGTTATCGCTTATCGCGGGGGAGGCAGGGATATATGTATCCATATACAGAGAGTCGGTTACCGCTCCTGTTGTGACGTCAATTATCTTCAAGCATGCGTCACATCCCCCGGAGATGATATAATTCTGCCACAAAGCCGCTGCACCATTAATATAATACCCTGATTCAAATCTATTTAGTTCCTTACCATTTTGTTTATCTATACAATACAAATAATTGTCATAACTACCGAAAACAACAGCTTCTTTTCCATTTATAAAGCCGATATTTGGCGATGCCGAAATCTGCCCCATCGTTTCGAAAGTCCATAGCGTATCTTTTTTTGTCAGCGACAAAGCGCTCATAAAGCCATCAATACGCCCGATATACAGCACCGAATCGTGAACTATCGGTGTTGCCTCCACTGCTGTTGCAAAACTGTAATCGAAGCTAAGGTTTCCATCGTAATCAACTCCAAAGATACGCCCTCGTTTATCACTCCAATACGTTGTGTTATCATATATAACCGGTGACGAAGCCGTTCGAGAGTCACTCTTATAACTCCATAACAAAACGGGCTTTTCCGGAATATTGGTTTTGGTGTAGCCGCTCAACCCCGCGTCTCCGCGAAACAAAGGCCAGTCGCGGTTGTTGCTCCCTCCTCCTCCTCTCCTATCGCATCCCGATATTATAAAGACTAAAAAAAAGACTATCGCCACAAAACTTACTTTCTTGAAAATAAATCTATTAATCATAACATATCATTCAGATTTAAATGGCATTTATTAAATAAACAGCCCCAATAACATAGAAGAAATAATAATTAACGGAACACATCCTGCATTGCGACATCCGTATTTTGGGGATTCTCCTTTAACATCATCGTCTCCATCATCTGTATCGCCCATATAAAACTCATCCTCTTCATTCATCAGTCGATACATTTCTTCATCTTCATCCATAATTTGACTCAATTTTTAATTTGGTCCGCAAAGATACACTTTATATTCAATTATTGCATGAATTTATAATCATACATATTGCAACTAAGTCATAGATAATCAGAAATATTCAATGTTATTTTCTTGTATACAAGGCTCCTGTCGGGCATATTTCCGTCAGTTGTTCATTTATGTTTTTCGCATTTCCTTCCGGTAGCACTACCTGCATCACAAAGCCACGGTCTTTGAACGTAAAACCGTTTTTGCTGTTATAAACGCATAGTCCGCAGCTTATGCACTTCGCGGGTTCAAACCATATATTTCCCGCTACATGCTGTCGTGTCATTGCAGGTTGTGACGACGATGTTTCGTAACGCGAGCGTTTGATGCCGTCGGATGTGGCATACAAACGCAGTTTGCAGCCTGTACGCCCGGCGCACGCACAGTGCAGGCACCGTGAAGATGTTGTCACTGTCGATTTCAACGTATCTCTTTCCCCTTCTGTAAATCGTCCGAGACGGGAGCAGAATATATTCTTATCCGGCTTTGAAGGACGATGTTGTGATGCCGGCATTACAATCTCGGCAGCGACTTCTCCCTCCAAAATGTGGAGGGCCGGGGATGGGTTTTTTCCAACAACTTCAGCTATTATACTTCTGATAGCAACGGCCTTGTCGACTGTACCGCGACGGCAGGCTTTCTCGCATGGAGCCTTACAAGTCTCGCAAGCTATCTGCGGAAGATTGAAAACTTTAGCAATCTCCTCTTTCGCTTTCGACAATTGTCCCGTATCATAATACTCAAGCATTTTTTCTATATCCAAACCCTCGGGACATACGAGCGAACAAGGGGCTTCGCAATCAGCGCGATGGTCGCTCAACAACAATTCGAGTGAAAGTTTACGCGAAAGCATAACATCGTCACTCTCCGTATCTATCCGCATTCCTTCGATCGGAAGTGTCGAACACGACGGAATAATTTGACCATTCGCACAGTCCTTAACTGCACACACCATGCACGACGATTTATGACTGAATCCTTTCGCATAGCAGAGCGAAGGTATCTGTATCCCTGCCCTTGCAGCGACTTCTATCAATGTTTCGCCTTCCCTGACTTCAATGTCTCTGTTGTTTATTTGTATTTTCACATTATAAAGTTAAGAGTTAAAAAAAACGACTTCGCCAAACACCTACGCTTGGCATAGACAAGCGAACTTACCTTTGGTGTTTTTATTTTTCATTTTTCACTTTTCATTTTTCACTCAAAAGCTCCGCTTTTGCGATTGCATCATAACTACATTCATCAATACACAGACCACAGAGTACACACTTTTTGGTATCGATTGTGTGTACTTCGTAGGGAGTGTAGGGGATGGCTTCGACGGGGCATGCTTTGGCGCATTTTGTGCAGCCTATGCACTCGTCGGTTACTACATACTTTATCATTTCTTTGCAGACGCCTGTTTTGCAGATACCGTTGATATGGTCTTCGTATTCGTGCCTGAAATATTTAAGCGTCGTAAGAACGGGGTTGGGAGCAGTTTTGCCTAATCCGCAGAGAGACGACTTTTTGATATTTATGGCAAGTTCTTCAAGCTTGTCGATATCTTCGGATTTGGCTTTGCCGCTGCATATCTTGTCTAAGAGGTCGAGCATTCGGCGTGTACCTACGCGGCAAAACGTACATTTCCCGCACGACTGGTCGCAGGTGAAGCTTAGGAAATAGCGGGCTACATCGACCATACAATCGTCTTCGCTCAACACAACCAAACCTCCTGAACCCATCATTGCTCCCAGACGGCTGAACGCATCAAAATCGACCTGCATATCACACAACTCCGCGGGGATACATCCTCCCGAAGGGCCACCTATCTGCACGGCTTTCAGTTTCCTGCCTCCCTCGACGCCGCCGCCAATGTCTTCGATAATCTGATTGAGGGTTATTCCCATCGGAACCTCTATCAGTCCGCCGTGATTTATCTTTCCTGCAAGTGCGAACACCTTAGTTCCTTTACTTTTTTCCGTTCCGATGCTGCTGTAATGTTCTGCTCCATGCCTTACGATATAGGATATCTGGCTAAGTGTTTCGACATTATTAACAAGTGTAGGCATGCCGTTTAGTCCTTGTATTGCAGGATAAGGAGGGCGTTGTTTCGGAAAACCGCGGTCGCCTTCTATCGATGCGATAAGCGCTGTTTCCTCGCCGCAAACAAATGCTCCCGCACCTTCGAAGATGCTTATCTCGAAAGAGAAATCGCTATCCATTATACGTTCTCCTATCAGATTGCGCTCACGGCATATCTCTAACGCTGTTTTTATACGCGTAACAGCCAGAGGATATTCGGCACGGATATAAAAAATGCCTTTGTCAGCACCAACAGCATAAGCCGCTATCAACATCCCCTCAATGACGCGGAATGGGTAAGATTCGAGCATCATACGGTCCATAAACGCTCCGGGGTCGCCCTCATCGCCGTTGCAGATGACATATTTCTGTTTGCTATTGGCCGACGCTACTATCTCCCATTTTCTCCCTGTCGTGAAACCGCCGCCTCCCCGTCCACGTATACCACTTTTCAATATAGTGTCGGCTATAGCCGACGGGTCGCCCGAAGTGAGTGTTTTCTTCAATGCCTCGAAGCCTCCGAAAGAAATATATTCATCGATATTCAACGGAGAAAGAACACCACAGCCTTCAGTCGAGATATGTTTCTGGTTATAAAGAAAACTATTGATAATGCCTGTACGCTCATGTTCGGGTTTCCAAACCACATTATTCCATGTTATATCGGTATGAAAAATATCCACCTGTCCCAAAAACGTATTTTTCAAACGCTTAAAATATCCGGCAGGTTTGAAGTGGTGGTTAAGTATTTCTTTTATCTCGATAGCTTTCACGTTCGGATAGCGGGCAATCGTTCCGTCTTCGTGCACCACATCTATCAGAGGCACTTTATTACAAACACCGACACATCCTACAGGTTTTATGTTAACTTCGATTCCCAATTGCGCTGATGCAGTCTTCAGTTCGTGATAGATATCCGCCGAACCGCTCGCCATGCAACACGAACCCATACCCAAACGTATTTCTCCCGATATCTTTATCTGCGACCGGCGAAGTTCCTCCTTTTCCTTGTTTGCCTGAAACTCAATAAAATCCGCCACCACATCATCTACGCGACCGGGCATCACATGTCCGTAAATCTTCTCATCAATCTGCACTACGGGAGCGAGTGTACAACATCCTAAACAAGCGATTTTCTCTACTGAAAACATCTTATCGTCTGTCGTTACTCCACCCTCTTTAATATTCAGTTGACGGATAAAAGCATCGTAAACATTGCTCGCTCCTTTCACATGGCAAGCCGTCCCGGTACACACTTTTATAAGATGTTTCCCAAGCGGGATATGCCTGAACTGTGAATAAAATGTAGAAACGCTAATCAGTTGTGCACGGTCTATTTCCGTCCGCTCGTAAACCCTTTCAATCGCCTCATAAGGCAGATAGCTGAACTCCGTCTGCAAAGCCTGAAGCAAAGGGATAATCGTTTCCCGCCCGCTGCCAATCATATCTATGATAGCATCGGTCTTCTCAATCATCGTCCCTAAGCTCTCCGCTGTGTTATTTTCACAATTACATGCCATAACTATCCTTTTTTTGCCACACAATAAAGCCCGTTTTCTGTTCGCACAACGATTCTGCCGTCCGTAAAGGCCGGGGTCGCGAATGTCTTTTCTCCGGTATCGAATTTACTTATCCGGCTAAATTCGCTGTTGGTAGAGAATATAAACATCTCTCCTTTATTGCTGAAGAGATATAATTTACCTTCTACAATCATCGGCGAAGAGTAGAATTCTGTATCTAACTCGTGGTAATGTTTCATCTCCCCTGTTTTAGCGTCAAAACAAGCTAATACGCCATAACTTGTAGCCACATATACATAATTGCTCGTTGCAGCAGGAGAAGAAACTTCGGGCAGGAAATCATTCGCTTTCCACAGTTCTTTCCCGGTAGCAGCGTCGATTGCTATTAATGCCGCATATTCGCTCGCTCCGAAAACAACACCTGCCGCACTGCACGGACTTGCTCCTACCTCACCGGTCATACCATCCACGCGCCAAATTTGTTCGCCGTTATTAGGGTTATAAGCTGTGATGCACGGAGTTCCTATAAGGACAAGCTGAGGGCTGTTGTTTACATAAGCGATAATAGGAGAACTCCACGCAATCCTGTCTGTTCGTGTTTTTCGCCATCGTTCGTTACCGGTAGCTATATCAAACGAAATGACCTGCGGCGACGTATTGTTATCGTACTGAACGATTAAAGAGTTCCCGAACGCCAGAAGCGAAGATGCATAACCATAATGATTATCAGGTACGCCAAGGTTTTTCGCCCAGACACGTTTACCCTCCATGTCAGCGCAAATCAAGTCGCCCGAAGCAAATATGGCACAGACAAAGTTTCCATTCGTAGCCACCGTCGAAGCAGCAAGCCCTGTATCCTCCTGTGTTTTAGGCATTTGCGCCGGTGAACCGGGAATATTTGTAGCCGCCAGAGTCCAGAGCAGCTTCCCCGAAAACAAATCATAACAATAAAGCTCACGCGCCTGTTCGTCGGCGCCCGTCAGGAATATCCTGCTGCCGTTTATCACAGGTGAGTTAAATCCGTGCTTTGGTATCTCACTCTTCCATTCGATATTTTCTCCTGAAGCCAAATCCCATTTTGTCGGTATCCCTCTTGCCGACGAAATCGCATTTGAGTTATTACCCCTAAAACCGTTATGCGTCACTTTCGGGATTTCGACTGCCGCACTACTCTCCGCTGCGCCGACTTCACTTCCTGCAACTCCTTCTGCAGCAACGGTATCTCCCTTACCGGCGGAACCTTCAGAAGTAGCACCATCCTGTTGCGTTCCGGTTTCATCTCCGCCTGACAATGCTCCTGCTCCCTCGTTGCTTTGCGACATATCCGAATCATCCGACGATTCGTCTGAACCTTCCGACGCACCCTCGCCGTCCTGCGAACCATCAAAACCGGCTCCATCCATTTCCTCTGAAGCATCCGAAAACAATTCTGAAGTTGCCGAGCCGTCTTCCGTTTGTCCCGAAGCCTTCATTCTCTCAAGGAAAGGAGAGCTCAAAAACACAAAGCAAAGCGCCACACAAACAAGCCCGACAGCACTCCACTTAACATATTTACGGGCATTTGTCTTAATTATCCATTCGTCGATAGGGTCAATATTTTTATCGGGAATATCCTTCTCTTTAGCATAATAAAACCGCAACGAAACAAAAAGCGCAGCCAGCATGAAAAGCAAAATGTAAACCCCGCCCATCAGATGGTCGACATTCACAAAATAAGCTCGTCGCGCCAACAAGTCCAACGTGCGAATCTGCTCCTTCAACTCGACATTCTCCGAGTTTACATCATTAATCTGCTTCAATGTCTCCATGACTTCGGTTTGAAGAGGATTAGCTCCTCTTACCTGAAAGTAGTTTGTTATCAGCATTATCGAAAACGTCAATATGAAAACGGCTGATATAATCGCGATATTTCTAAAGATAATTTTTTTCATAGATTTATATTTTGGAGCCCCACCCAACCCTCCCCCAAGGGGAGGGCTTTAGAGCTGTTCATTTTAACTTTCCTTTTTATTTTTCATTTTTGATTATATCCAAACACCTCACACTCGGTATAATCTAAACAAGTTTAGTTTCTACTCTCACTCAATCGGTGTTTTCACTCGACAAAGTCGCTGCGGGCAATAGCTGAAGCATCTTGCGCAATTGACACAAGCAGCATCGTCTATCTCATATAATTTTCGTGAACGCTTTACCGACAGACTGATAAGCATAAGCCCGATAGTCAGTCCGATAAAACCTCCTGCTATAGTCGAATAAAATTTAAAATCTTCCTTTATCACTTCAACGCGACCGGTTAACTCTTCGAGTGTTCCTCCCTGTCCGTAGAATGTTTCAAGGTCAAGCGACAGGATATCCTGCGGTTTTTCTTCGTTTTGCATCGCCTGATTATACAAGCGGACATCAATATGCGGCTGACTAAGCGAATCGCTTATAGACCTCATAATCAACGCCCCTGCCAAAACCATCACAGGAAGAAAAACAAAGTAAGTCAATATCCTTTTTACTCCACGCATCCTGTTTTCTTTCACTTTGTTTTCGTAAGGAGGCATTATAGCATCCACGGGACAAGCGTTATGGCACAGCTCACAATTAATACAAGTATGAGTCATCTGTGTTTTCCATATCGAAACACGCGAAAACATGCTCAACAATGCTCCGTAAGGACATAGAAAACGACAAAACGGACGTCCAGTAAAAATGGAGGCTATAAGTAAAGCAACCCCAAACGTTATAAAACCAATATCACCTCCCAGCCTGAATATCCCAATGAACGGGTCAAAACGACAAATAAGGAAGCTTGTCCTCGTCACGGCATACAAAACGGCAAAAATCAAATATATCCACGGGATAATTCCCAAAACGGTTGTTAACGCTCTCGACAGTTTGTAGTTTTTAATATTGACAAGTTCCTGCAATGCTCCGAACGGACATACCCCCGAACAAAAAACACGCCCGAAGAGCAATGTAAATATGATAGGAAGAAGAAAGACAAGCAGCACTGAAAGAGGCATTGCATACGAGTTGTCGACCAAGGCAAGCGCTACATTTTGAATAGAGCCGATACTACAGACACAGCCGTGCCTGAAAAAACCAAAATAGGCTACAGAAATCACTGAAACCGCTATTACGGGCATTCGTGTCCTTTTCTTTATAACAGCCCACGCAACAAAACCCATCAGAAGCGTAAGCAAAATAAGGTCTATCGTAATCCAAAAGCTCTCATCAGGTATATGAAACGCATGTTCGGGATATTTATATCCCGATTCGAAATCAGGTCTCGGAAATCGGCTTTGAGCATTTACGACACCTGCGGAAAACGAAGCTAAGATGGTATATATTACAACCTTAACCCGACTTTGCATGTCATATATTTTTAGTTTCTTCCTCATAAATAATCATTTAAATCATTCAAATCATTCTTTCAACAGGTAAGCCATCGAATACGGAACTCGTTTTATTGCCCCTGAAGGACAAACATTGGCAATTTTACATTCATTGCAGTTCTTACATAACTCCTGTTTTACCTGTAAATATAACGACCCGTTACCAAACGAATTACAACCTTTGGCACATTTCCCGCAACCATTGCACATGCTCTCGTCAATCGTATACTCGAAGTAAGGGTCTTCAACAAATTCACGTTTTATTGCTCCTGTCGGACACATCAGGTTTTCGGCGGCTGTATCCAATTCTTTAACATTACTACGGTAATATCCTCCGCAAAGGTCGCAATAACCGCAAACCTGATTAGCATGGACACATTTCACCGCTGAGACAGGCAGCACACAACCGGTCTCACATTTCCCGCAGTTAGTACATAATTTCGGGTCTATCTGCCAGAAACAGCTCGCTTCATCCGCGGCTTTTACTCGCCTCATGGAAACGCCTGCCAGTGTCGTCACAGCTGTTCCCGCAGCAATAGTCCCGCAAATACGTAAAAATTTCTTGCGCGAAATTATCGGACTCTTATTTTTATTTTTTTCCTCTTTTTCCATCTCTTTCTAAAATCAGCAGCTAATTATTAACAGCAAACTTATAACACTTAATTCTTAATTTTTAACTCTTAACTCTTACTCCTTCGCGCATCGGACATCCGGTAGTGCAATCAGAGCAAGATGAACTCCTCGCCAACACTTTGTCGTAAAGAAAAACAGAAACCATCTTTTTCCCTCCGATAATAATCTTATCATCCTTCACTTTCACGTCGTAGGCTGTATTCCCGCCTCCGAGCATCTCCTTGTCGAGTAATATATTTTTAAACTTCCCATCGGCACCATAGCAACTAATCCTCGGGTTGCCCTTTTCGGAAGTAATGATATCCCCGTTAACCGTATACGATAAATAAACTGGATTGCAACATCCGGTAAAAAATCCCGGAGCAGTACCCGGTTTTCCAAAAGAACCCAGATATTCACCATCGAGGTTATATTTCTCCACTTGATGCCTGCCGGGGTTCGAACAGTACAGCACACCGTCAATATACTCAATACCGAACGTATAACTTGGAATAACAAACCTGTTCGGGCTGTCAATGAACCCGACAAAATTACCGTCGATTGTGTAACGGCAAATATTCTTGTTCACAACATCTGTTGCATAGACAAAGTCTTGAGCTATTGCAAACGAGCAATAATCCGATAACTCACTGCATGCTTCCCATTCACGTATTATTTCGCCCTTTTGAGAATACACTGCAATACTTTTGGGGTGAAGCAGGAAAACACCTTCATCGTTTACCGCAATATCTCTCACGATATCTTTCACATCAAAATGATGAAGTTTTTTTCCATAAGAGTCAAAAACAGAAACAGACTTCGCACTTGCAACGAAAACATTATCTTCATATAAGCCTAATCCGTCAATCTGTTCAGGCAGGCTGAAAGAAGATGTCAGCTTGTACGGAGAAACAAAAGTTTTCTCCTTAACCATCGTAAGAGATGAGCCCTTTGCCGGGCTATTGCCGGAAAATCCTTGAGCGCCATCCGCTGCACCGAAAGTAATGCCTTGTTGCTTATCTTTAATTAAGACAGCAGAAACGCCTAAAACAGCCCCTCCGGCTACAATAGACCCGCATGCGCGCAAGAACTTCTTACGTGAAATCCGATTGCCGCCCCCCGGAATCAATTCGTCTTGTTCATTCTTTTCCATTATCTTTTATTTTATTGTTGTTATTGTTTTACAAACCCAATCTTAGCTCTTGGTTTACTCAACTCTTTATTTTTTACCTGCAATTCCGCAAGCGCAACCGGTCGCAATTTGCGACCAGTTCTGACCATTCGCTTTTTGTCAGTTCAAACATAAAATCAGAAGGAAAGCGTTCTATATTTCGTCTTCTTTTTTACTCTTTTTGTTCAACATCACCTCGCTTTGAGGTTCTAAAATTGCACCTCAAATATTCAAACTCCATAAGCGTCATTTTTCAAATACAGATACAGTTTTGTTCAGCGCTACATATAGTTTGTCATCACAAATTTTTACGTCATAAGCATTACTGCCTCCTCCAAGCATTCTGTTGTTTAAAAGTTGGCTTTTGAATCTGCCGTTCTTTTCAAAAACACAAATCCGAGGATTACCTTTCTCGGAAGTCAGGATATCACCATCGGATGTGAACAATATATATGTGGGATTGCAACAACCGGCAAATGCTCCGGGTTGTCCGCCGGGATGACCAAATGATGCAATAAAATCACCGTCCTGTGTATACGTCTCTATTTGCTGTCTGCCCGCGTTAACACAATATATCGTATCATTCCAAACAGCAATATCAAAAGAAAAATTAGGAACAACAAAGCCTCGCGGGCTATATATGAATTTTATAAAACTTCCATCGATAGTGTACTTGCATATATTCTTATTATCCGCATCAGTTACAAACACAAAGTCGGAAGTCAAAGTCAACGAACAATAATTTGAATTATCACTGCATGCCTCCCAAGCATTGACCTCCTTGCCATCAAGAGAATACACCTTAATACTTGTTGGAAACAACAAATAGATTAGATTATCCCTGACAGCAATATCGCGAACTCCTGCGGACTCGCCGGAGATTTCGGATGTAGCGTCAACTGTAGCCTTGCTTACAGCCTCACTACCGGCATCTTCTCCTGCAGAAATACCATCGTCTGCTCCATAGTCGACAACACCACTTACTACAAATCTTTTCAAAAATGTCCCTGACAAATCGTAAATCATTACCGAATTCATTGATGCCACGTATATTTTATCATCAGCCAACTCCAATGCACAAACATTCTCCTGCACTTCAAACGAGGTCTCTTTTGAATATGGACTTACGAATACGTCCTGCTCTTGTTGTTCATCGTCTGTACCAGCATATGAAGTCTCATTATTCGCCAATGAAGAAATCATATACCGGACAAAACCCGCAACAACGAGTAGAATCAGTATGTTAATAATTATTCGTAATCCTTTTTTCATTTAAATCGCTAATATCGTAAAATCGTGTTAATCGCACTAATCACTTTCAATTTTCAACTTTCAATTTTCAATTATTTTTAAGCACTTAACCACATGGGCGTCGCGCAATATCAATCTTCCGTCGGCATAAGCAATTGGCCCCCAGGCATCTGCACCATCCTTTATTATCATTTGTTTTTTTAGTAGTGTCATGCTTTTGCCTTTTATCTCGTAAACATAAAGTTCGCCTTTTTCTTCAAAAACGAATATGTTATCATTTATAATAATGTATGGTCCATAACCGAAACGTTCATCCGCACCCGACGACCAAACGGGACTGCGAAGGTTGTTCTTAGCATAACAAACCAACTTTCCTCTTAAACTGCCGCCATCTTTTGGCATAATACTTATAATCATATCATTATAAAGTATGGGAGTTTGCTGTTCGCTCGCCAGTCCTTCGTTTGCCTTATATTGGTCTGTGATTTTGGCATCCCATTTTGCTCCGTTTCTATCGACACGCAACAGAGCGCCTCCTGCACCATAACCGGCAACGAGCAAAATTGAATTGTCGGATAACTGTAAAGGCGAAGGAGCGATTACCGAAGGTTGCCATTTGCTTATATCCCACAGCAAAGTGCCAATATCTTCCTGTTCGGCAGATACTCCGCATACTCCTCCTATACCCATATATACATACGTTTTCTTTCCTCCGATTGTCATAAGCATAACAGACGAATGTGACATCTTGTATTTTATGCTGTTAGGAGTTTGCCAAATAATCTCACCTGTCTCACAATTAACCCCCATCAATAACGTTTCCTCACCGGCAGGAGCTAAAACGAGGGTATTTCCGTCTACAAACGGACATTGACCTGTATACCAATCCGGCACTTTGATATTATAATCCTTAAGCATATCAATCGACCATTTGAGGTCACCGGTGACAGGGTTACAACACATGACATGCCCCTGAGGACCAATAGTGATAATGCATGATTCCGAAATAAAAGGTACTGTCCTCGAAAAACCGTGATTTCTTTTCAACGGCACACGATACCACCTGCGCCATAATTCCTTACCGCTTTCTAAGGAAAAACACCTCAAGGCATCGGAGCTAAGACTTTCATCGTAATCAAGAAAATAAACATATCCATTGAATATTACGGGAGCAGCATGCCCCTCGCCTGTTTCCACGCTCCATAGTACAGGAAAGTCTTCCTGACTAACATCTATATTTTCCGATGTTTTAATAATATTCGTCGACAACTCTCCCCTGAAAGAATTCCATTTTCCGGTCAACGATGACTCTGCCTCATCATATCGCATAAAAAACTCCCCTATTTTTACATCATTTACCTTGCGTGCTGTTTGCGCAGGACGATTGTCAGCACCCGGAACCTGCACGTCAAGCTCGCTTCTCGGAGTGTATAAATGCCACCCGACAATAAGCCCCAGATAAATGACTACTGTAGCTATCGTAATAACCGATATGATTCTTTTCGCTTTCAATCTGCAAATATATTTTATAATTCAACTTAGCCGACCTTACTTTTCATTTTTGACTTCATCCAAACACCTCACACTCGGCATTTTTCACTTTTCACTTTTCACTTGTTAAATAAAATTCAATCGAATTTTATTTAACATTGTATGCCATAAGCGTGTTTCCATGTCTCACATAAAGCACTCCTTTGTATATAACGGGATGCGCCCAATGCTGTTCCGTTCCCATAGTTATCTGAAACTTGCTTATCATGTCAAACTTTTCTGGAGTGGCTCTAACCAAAGCCATTTCACCTTTTTCGGAATAACAATACAACATATCACCGACAGCTATTACATTACCTACTCCTATTGTTCTATCTTTATATTTCTGTACACCGGTCTTCCAATCAAGGCAGAACCAGTATTTATGATTGTCACCGGAGCCATACACATAGTTGCCGATTTTAACGGCACTTCCCGTTTTTGAGTCGAACTCCTTATTTTCCCATACTTTTTCCACTCCACGTCCACCGTTTGTCAAACGAAGCATAACAGAACCTTTGCCATAACCGAAAACGCACAATAGCATATTATCGCCGCCGTAGATTGGAGTGTTAGGGTGAATATTTCGCATATTATTATAAGGAAAAGACCAAAGCATTTTACCTGTTTCGGCTTCAATTCCGAGAATATGCTTTTCTGTTATGGTAACTATCTGTTTTATTTCCTGAGCGTCGAGATAAAGTGGTGAGCAATAAGCAGGATTATCGCCATGACCCGCGCAAGACCATATCATTGCTCCCGTATTTTTATTAAGAGCTACCACATTATTTGTTTTTCCTCCAGGTGTTATAATTACCTTTTCACCGACAATAAGTGGTGATTCATTCACTCCCCAACGAACATTTGTTCCCTTCAAATCGCTGACAATATTCTTTTTCCAGATTATATTTAGGCTAATCTCATCGAAGCATGTCAGATTACCTGTACCACTGTACACATACAACTTTCCGTTATTAATAGTAACGGTTCCTCTGGCGCCATTATAGCTTTCACTCCATTCGGAACCATATTCTTTTTTATTCAACAATTTACCATTCATATCAAATACGAACAGATAACCTTTGCCATCAATAAGCCCTGTAGCATATATCTTATCATTAGATATGGCTATCGACGAATGTCCTTCGCCAAGCTTATCAAAATACCATAACAATTCCGGACCGCCGGAAAGCCAGGATTTCAACAACCCTGTTTCGTTATAAATACCGGTACGGTCAGTACCTCTCCACTGTATTGCATCCTGTGCCGCGACACAAGATGTATAAAGAGCAAATAATATAAAAAGGGATACCTTTTTAAATTGACAATTGACAGTTGACAATTGACAATTAGTTTTTTTATTTATAAATTGCCTCATATCTCTTGATGTTCGTTTATTTACTTGATTGTTTTTTTATAATTCCTCATTGTTAATTGTGCATTTTTCACTTTTCATTTTTCACTTTTCATTCGTCAAATGAAATTCGATCGAATTTCATTTGACGTTGTACGCCATCACCGCGTTACCGTGCCTTACATACATTACCCCTTTGTACAAAATAGGATGCGCCCAATGTTGTTCCGTTCCCAGAGTGATAGGAAATTGACTTACTAAATCGAATTTTTCGGGAGAAGCTTTTACCAACATCATATCTCCTTTATCATTGTAACAGTACAGCATACCGTCATTATAAATTATATTTCCCATGGCAGTACCTCCACCGCCGTGTTTATATTTTATCTCGCCGGTATTCCAGTCCACACAAAACCAAAAACGCTTGCTGTCGCCCGAACCGTAAGCATAGTTACCCACTTTCACCATCGCGCCCATACGGTTATCCAACTCCTCCGAAAACCATACTTCCTCAACGCTCTTACCGCCATCTTTAAGGCGAAGCATCGTAGTTCCTCTTCCATATCCACTTGTACACAGAATCATATTGTCCGAATAAACAGGAGTATTGGCATGTACGGAATGTTTGTTTGTGTTCGGATGCGACCAAAGCAGCTTACCGTTAGAGGCGTCAATACCGATAATATGGTTTGCCGTAAATGTAACAATTTGCGGTGTTTGCTGGTCGCTTATATACAAAGGTGAACAATACGACGACTGGTCGCCTTTTCCGGGGCTGTTCCATATCAGTTCGCCTGTATTTTTATTTAATGCCACCATGTTATGCTCCGCTCCGCCGGGTGTAGCAATAAGTTTTTCACCAATAATTAACGGTGACTCACATATTCCCCATTGTATATTGGTACCATTAAAATCTGTAACAAAATTCTTTTTCCATATAAGTTTCAGGCTGTTCTGGTCATAGCAAAAAATATCGCACATACCGCTGATAAGATATAATTTACCGTCATTAATCATAACAGAGCCACGAGTGCCAAACCAATCTTTACTCCATTCAGGTCCATACTTTACTTTGTTAAGCAGTTTTCCGTTCATATCGAGAACAAAGATATACCCCTCATCTTCAATCATTCCGGACATATATAATTTATCCGAATCAACCGTAACAGACGAATGTCCCTGACCAAGTCCTTCGAAACTCCATAACATCTCAGGTCCGCTTTCAGGCCATGATTTCAACAATCCTGCTTCATTATAAATTCCTGTACGGTTTGTTCCTCTCCACTCGATATTGTTCTGCGCCCATAATGCCGAAGTTACAAGCAAACACGAAAATAATAAAACTGTTTTCTTCATCTTAAATCAATTTATTGTTATTATAATTCTATTTTCTCTCATTTTATCCTTGTACGCCTTCATTGCCTGATAAACCGTCATTGCGAGCGAAGCGCGGTAACGTTCCTAAATGTAAAAATCAATTAATGTGTCGTTTTAACGAAGTTGAAACAATCTCTTCTTTGTACTTGCGAGATTGCTTCGTGCCTCGCAATAACGTGAGAAACAGACTTTTTGCTTTAAATGACAGCAAATGTATTTCATTTTCAATTATTGAAGTTTTCATTTTCAATTTTCAATTATTTTAAGTACATTTTTCAAAGCGCTCAAAACAAATGTTATGTTATACAGCTCTTCCGAATACCATAGTCGGGAGAAATATAGTCCTATTGGTTCGGGGCGATTTATTTCACCTGCGCAATATTGCCTGTATAAATAATCCACTCCTGCCTCTATTTCATTCATAAAATTACCTGAACCCGCAGTTAACGCGCTCAAAGCTTTTGCCGTCAAAGTAACTTTCGAAGGCAATCCTTTGGCGCCTCCCCATCCTCCGTCTTCGTTTTGTGCCTCAAGCAGAAATTGTACGCCTTTCTGTGATATATCCAATGCTACAGGATGCTCTGATATCCCGAGATGCTCTACCGCCACAGCTGTTCCGTAGACAGGTGAGCGTTCGTCCGAAGCGTCCTGGTCGCCAAACCATAACGGAGTCCACGAGCCATCCGCAGCCTGCGTCTTCTTCATCCAATTAAGCAAGCGGATTACTCCTCTGCGGCATTTTTTTTGCAACTCGTCCTGCAAAACAGGCATCCAAAGTTCGAAAGCCATCAGACTGTGTGCCGAGATATCTGCACTACTGCGGTCAAAAGGCAACTTTCCCCATCCCTTACAAAACGTGGGTATCCCTCCGTCATTATTTTGCAAATCAAGCAGCCACTCGATGCCTTTCTCCGCCTCACAACAATAAACGCCATTGCTAAGAATATGTAAGGCGATTAAATTTCCTGCCGTATCATCTGCATCAGGTGCGGCTCCGGGCAAATCATTCCACCCCCAACCTCCTTCTTTAGCTCCCGTAAAAGGATGCTTATATGTAAATGCGTTTTTCCTTACCGCCTCCAATAAAATTTCCTTGACAGAAGCACTGTCATTAGTCGTATTATCTTGCTTGTCGCCATTCAAAACATTGCCATGTCCGCTATCTTCCAATGAATTAAAAAGTAATCCTTTACCTAACAAATTAACAGGCTTGCTACAACACGGCTTTTTGACAGAAACATCGTCATAAACTATCTTATATGTCACGATTTCATCACTTTTCTTGACAGGCACACCGTCAAACAAGACCCTGTCAGGAATATCATCATCAAGCGCCTTGATGCTAAGAGCCGTTACCCAACAGGCAAGGTCGGTATCGATAGGCCATGCCCCGTCGTCGCGCACATTATCCGTAAGGAACTGAACGGCTTTCTGCGTGACCGTATGTTCCCTGTAACCCGCGCCACACATACACATCGTGACAAAAGCCGTAAGCGGAGCCGCCTCCAGAAAACCGCCATTCGAAGGTTGCAGCCTCACCATTACTTTCAGCGATTTCTCAACAAACGACTCGCGAATCTTATAAAACAACCCTTTCTTTCCCTTGCGATGAAGCAGTATTCCAACTGCAATCAAAGCAGGAATGGCATAACTGACAACAGGCAGCCGTAAAAATCTGAAGAATCTCTGAGGAACTACCGCCAACTCAAACGGAAGTTGCGGTATCCTGTCCCAACTCTTAATAACCCCTGCCAACGCACACATCACAAGAATAGGAGCCGAAAACGTAAGGTCTTTACCATAATATGCAAGTACCCCGTCAACGATTTTCTCATCGCTTATCCCGCCAAATCTATCCTTCAGAAACGACTTTGCAGTCTCAGGTGCAGCTTCCTGCGAATAGAGTGCGGCATAAGACAATAATGTCGCAGTCATATTCGAACGACTTTCTATCGAATCTCCCCATGAGCCGTCAGCGCGTATGGATGAAAGAAGCCATTTTACTCCCCCGTTAATCTGTTGTGCGTACTTTTCTTTATCCACCATAGATAGAGCAAAAACTGAAACAGATGTAGAGATAGCGCTCGACGAAAGCTTTCCTCGCCAGATGCCCTTGCCCCGCTTCTCTAACAGTTCTTTGGTAAGAACCGTTATCATCTCGTTTATGTGTCCTCTATTTATCATGTCTCAATGCAGCCCCTAAGGCCAAAATTCCGTAAAATGTGTATTCTATATCACTCTCATTCTCTGACAATGTAGGCGCAAACCCTCCCGAATCAAGCCAGTGCGCTTCAATAAAAGCTTCCGATACGAATATCGGATGTTTTTTGTAACAACTCAAAACAAACAATGCCGTCGCCGTAGAAAGAATATCGGGAACAGGCGATAGCAATGTAGCGTAAAATCCTCCTGACTCATCCTGCATACTACTCAAAAATCCCAAATCCTCGGTGACATCATGACTTCCCAACCGCCTTCTATTACTTTCCAACTGCCACTTAACACATAAAGCGGCTGCCGTAGCATTGGTTGTAGCCGTTATCTCTCCTTTCACATTAGAATATCCGCCATTCTCAACACGATATAAATCAAGCTGTTCAAGCATCGCATTCTTATTATCTACCTTAATTCCGACTTCTTCTTTCAACGAAAGCGTCATAAACACTGAATAAGGCGAATACTCGTCACCATGAGGGTATTCGGTAAAAGACGGAAGCGTTTTCACTTCGGATGACAACAACCGCGACAATATTATTCCCGCCTTTTTTCCATCCAACAATTCCAAAAGCATCACCGACCGCATATAAGCTGCATAATGAATCAGATTACGGTCGTTCGGTTTATATGCCTCCAACTGTGCTCTTGCCCCCACACAATTCACCCGCACTCCAAAAACATAACAAAGCATCAATCCGAAAGCCGTATAATAGACATCTCTTTGTCTATTCTTTCCTACAAAAAAAGCGCTGTCAACCATTTGGGAACGGATATATTCTTTTATCCTTTCCTGCGCCTCACCGCTAAGCTTGTTTCTCCCTTTCCGAAGAGCGTCCAACATTTTTATGGAGATTATCTGTCTCATCTGTCTCATCTACCTCGTTGCATAGGATTTATAATCCTGTCTTTTAATTTTGCATTTTCAACTTTCAATTTTCAATTGAATAACACTTTCTCCGTCACTCTGAACAGTAAACGCTTAACCTCTATATTATCGAGTGCATCAAGGGTGTCTATTGCTTGATTACGATAATCTTCTGCCATGAGTTTAACTCTTTCGAGTGCTTTCTGAAGCAAAGGTTTTTGCTCATCATTGCTAAAAAAGGACTTTATATCTTGCTCTTTTGAAAGAGCTTTTATAAATCCGTACTCTTTGTTTTGTTCGCATAATGCAGCCAAAACGGATGAAGGGCGTAGCGAAAGAGGTTCGTCCGTACTGAAATCCTCCAAATCGTCCTGCAACTGGTATGCGATTCCCAATGCTGTTGAATAATCATGCAACAGCTGCCTTAACTTACTGTTATCTTCATTGTAATTGCATAATACTCCCATATCCAATGCCACCTCAAAGGCAGGCACTGTTTTATTACGGAATATCTCCAATACATAATCCATCGTTAACTCTTCGGGGAACTGCTCCCACTGCAACTCCATTCCCTGACCTTTACAAAGTGATATATGTGCCGAAGAAATAACCTTTACCAGTTCGATGTCTCCACATAATGTCAGAGCTTTATATCCCTCGCCAAGTAAAAAATCTCCCGTATTAATAGCAATAGGAGTTCCGTATTTTGCGTAGACTGTCGGTTCGTTGTAACGCAATTTATCTTCATCCTGAATATCATCATGTACGAGTGATGCTTTATGAAAACACTCTACCGCAATCGCGGCATACCTTACCTTTTCAGGTATTTCAAGCAATCCTGCATCCTCTGTATCAACCACTTTAGCATCTTTACATCCGTTTACCGCCATATACATCGACAAAAGAATGTACGGACGCCATCGCTTCCCATTTCCTGCAAGCCATTCCCGCGCAACTGAAGATGTATGGTCCTTTGCAGGTCCTAACACTTCTTCCAGTCCTTCAGTCGTAAACCATTGAGATATTTTATCTTTAACCCGCCTGTAATCAACAAGATTAATAGCCTTATCCGAAATATCAGTCAACCGATAATCCACATACCCGCAATCAACATCAGTATCACGGCATCCCGATTTATTCAATGGAATAGCAAATCCGGGAACAGCGTTATTTATCAATAAAGGAAAAGCCTTCTCAAGTGAATCAAGGCACCCGACACCGATAACCGTATCGACCGTTCCGCTCTCAACAAGCCCGACCACGGATGTAAAACCCTCGGCAACAATACTCATGATACCAAGGCTATCAGCCTTATCCTGCAAATCAGGGATTGTACACGCCATACACCGATGACACAACAACCCCAACTCATCAATCTTCGCCTCACACTTTCCATGGCGACTAAGACATTGCGGAAGAAGTAATATCCGCTTTTCATAAGGAACAGAAGACACAATATCACTCCATACGCAATTATTAATCTCCACCATTACCCAACCTTTCATCCCGCTGTCCAAACCATGCTCACAAATAAGTTGTTCAGACAATTGATGCAAGTTTTTCAAAGATAAAGGTGGTGTAAGCGACAAACTGTCCATGAAAGATTTTATAACCTTCCGCAGATTGTCCCTATCGTTTAACGTTTGAGGTATAGTGTATATGTCAGCTTTTTTATCCATAATATGAATCAAACACGAACCAAAATATTTTTAGTATATTCCATTTTCAATTGTGCATTTACATTTTCAATTTTCCATTGTACTTCGTGCATTTCCATTTTCAATTTTAACTTCGTTGAAACACCTCACGCTCGGCAAAGGAAAGCGAGCGTTCCTCTGCTCTCACTAAATCAGTGTTTTCAATTTATTTAACCGTACGCTCCAAACCCGAAGAAGTATTTTTTCTTTATAAATTTATAAATAGGATTCCTTTCGGGAATCTCTTCTCCTTCCATATTATGTCCGTCTAAAACAGGCATTTTTTTGTATTCTTCAAGTACTGTTTTTCTTGATGTAGTATCTATAGACTGATGTTTTTCCAAAAAGTTTACCATCAATTCGGGGTTTTCCAGTAAAATACAGCCTCTTGAGTTCTCCGAAGTCAATTTCCTAAGCTCCGCAAGGAATGTTGACTGCTCAAACAACTCGCACAAGTTGGATGCATCATCATTAAGAAAATCTTTCGCCATTTGCAACGGAGGACAAAACTCCAACGCTCCCGACGGAGATATATGATGGCTCATCCC
>JGI994J12354_10001552_pt1 | contig 23190 bp, 31 predicted proteins | sample IntmicLarv3ML3BL_FD_12354 | JGI IMG/M metagenome (IMG submission 12354) | reverse complement strand
AACATCTATGAACAAGGGAACAGTTAAATGGTTCAACGCTGAAAAAGGATACGGATTCATCACAAGTGAAGACGGTTCTGATGTATTCGTACACTTCTCTGCAATTCAGGGAGACGGATTCAAGTCTTTGGACGAAGGTCAAGAAGTTTCTTACGAACTTACTGAAGGAGCTCGTGGAATGCAGGCTGCAAACGTTGAAAAAATCTAATATATACGTTTAACAGACTCAAAACAAAAGGTGGTAGGACAATCGTCCTTCCACCTTTTTCCTGTATAAACTTAAGCTATAGAAATTCTTTGACACCAATACCTACAGATTGTTACGCACTTTGTGGTATCTGAATAATTAATTACTGTTCTTCAACTGTTGCCGTCAATCCTTCTAAGTAGCTATCAACAGCACCTGTATCAATCTGATACTCTGTTGGTGGCTTGGCATTCTCTAAATGTCTATAATATCTACTACCAAACCAACCTAGTAACCCGGTCATAATTAAAGCAGCAGCTAGAATTTCTAATCTAACAATTCGCTTCTCCTTTTTAATAAGGGCACTTCTATTGGCTTTATCAGCTTTATATTTATCAACCTTTTTTTGACTCATAAATGTGTCTCCTTTTCAATAATTCTACCAAAGATTGTACCATACAATGATAGAAATGGAAAGGGTTATATTATATCGTTACGATAATTCCACCATCACTAGCATACAAGGTACTAATGCCTGCGGTATCAATAATCACAACATCCTTGACTGATATCTTGTCCTGTATTGCCTTACTAACGTGCTCTGCTCGCTCAGGGCAATTGCAATGAGATATTCCTAAAATTCGATTAGCACTATCAACACTATTTTCTACAACACTTTCCACTAGCTTAACAAGTGCTTTATTAATCCCTCGAGCTTGGTCGATTTGGTCGATTGTGCCATCGGCAGTTGCAACCATTACTGGCTTTATTTTAAGCGCTGATGCGACAAAGGCTTTAACTAAGCTAAGACGACCATTCTTACGCAATGCATCTAGGTTATCTAAGACAAAAGTTGTTCTTTGGCTTTCAATATATGCCTCAACCACTTGAACAGTCTTCTCAAAGCCTAATTCTTGTTCCTCACATTCAGCAATCTTCTTCGCGATAAGGGTCTCTGCTACTGATGCACTCTTTGAATTAAAGACATGAATCTGTTTATCTGGATTAGCAGTCTTGGCAATATTACGCCCTAACATCGCACTATTATATGAACCGCTTAATTCTGATGATAAAGTAACAGCATAGACATGCTTTGCCTCACAAGCAAATTCTTCTCTATACATCTCTGGCGAAGGACACGATGACCTTGGACAATTAGGACTAGCTGCTACCTTACGAATAAATTCCGCTTGATTAAAAGTTGCATCATCTACAATAAATTCACCATCTAACTCTAATGTCAAAGGCACTGACACAAAGCGCTCATCTGCCTTCATTTGTTCTGTTAATTCTCCACAACTGTCTACTACTACTTTATAGTCCATAACTGTTCCTCCAAAATGATTTCTACCATTGTTATTACGTAGTTTTAAATACTACATAATACTAACACACATATTGATGTTTAGCAATGTATATCTATCTACTATTTTCTTCTACTATTTATTGACAATTGGACTTTTCAAATCAACTTTTTTTGCGTATACTATTAACAACTGATTGTTGTTTGAAAGGAGCGCCTAGAATATGAAGGCATTTCAAATTTTAAATATCAAGGACTTTATGAAGGAATTACTTGTCAAAGAATCTTTTGATACCTTTAGAGTTCCCGAATTCTCTGTTACGACCAATGTTTCTTACTCTATCGACGGGGAAATCCGCCCCGAATTCTACACTCAAGATGCTGAAACAGCAACGCTACCAACTGATGGTGAAGTATATACTAGTTGGGCATCGATTAAGCCTTTTGGTCTTTCTATAATCAAGGGCAAGCAGACACCACTTTGCTTCAAGATTGTCTTTTCTTTAGCACAAGATGCCCTAACTCAATTACTAACTGACAATCATATTGCGATGAACACCGATGATATCTTCGGCCTATATCTAAACTGCCAATATGAGAATCATAATTTAATATGTGTGACGGGAACCTCTTTACGGCTTTTCTCAATGGATAAGACGCTTGACCATGCTTGGGATAACGAAATCCATAGATTCCTAGAAGACAATGGCTTTACTTTTCAAGAGATGTGATACTTAAATAAGCATCGGAAATAAGACTGTATTTTACGCTTCAATAGAAAGAAATCTCTCCTTGACTCGCTTCGCTAATGTCAATTCGAGGATTTTTCTTTGAAGCTATATATATGAAATTCACGATATTTTTTCATAAAGCCGCAAAAAAGGGCTGTCACAAAACGACTGATTAAGACAGTTATTTTGTGACAGCATCTTTTTTGTTAGAATCTATTATTTTGTAATTAGCATCATAATCTGATTGCTACGGTCAATAAACTTAGTCATCTCTTCTGATGATAATTGTTTATGACTTAATAATGCTAAATCATAAAGCTGTTCAGCAATCACGTTAGTATTCTCTGATTCTTGGTTAGCTATGAGATATTTAACTAATGGATGGTTAGCGTTTAGGACTAGTGTCTCACCACCGCCACCGCCGCCAAACATCGCTGAATCCATGCCGTATGACTTCATCATATCTTGCATCCGACGCCCCTCTTCGGAAAGGGTCATCATTGATGCAACCGTTTCATTTTTGAGCTTTTCGACTTTAACAAGTAAGCTTTCTTTGGCTAGTGCTTTAGCAAAGACCTCAGTAAGTTCCTTAGTCACTTCCGTCATGTCCTCGCCAGAATCTTCTTTGAAAGACTCTGTTAAATCAGCATCAATACGTTGGAAATGAATATTTTCTTTTGCTTGCTCAACATGTGATATAAACGGCGTGTCAATATTGTGCTTTAGGATAACCGCATCAAGTCCTTCTGCCTTAAACATGTTGATGTACTGGCTTTGCTGAACTTCATCACTTACATAGTAAATATTAGTCTTCTCAACTTCTTTATCATCATTATCTGCTGTCGCTTCTGTCTCTTCCACTTTAACTGCATTTTCTTCTTGGGCATTTGCCGCCAGATATTCGTCAATGGTTAAATATTTGCCATCGATATCTTTATATAGGATATGGTCAATAATTTTCTCTGAGAACTTAGCATCCTTTAGGCAACCAAACTTGATGAACGGATTAATGTCATCCCAATATTTCTCATAAGCTTCACGGTCAGTCTTACACATCCCACTTAACTTATCAGCTACTTTCTTACTGATGTATTCCGAAATCTTTCTAACGAAACCATCATTTTGTAATGCACTTCGTGAAACATTAAGTGGTAAATCTGGACAATCGATTACACCTTTTAACAACATCAAGAATTCTGGAATCACTTCCTTGATATTGTCGGCAATAAACACTTGGTTATTATATAACTTAATAGTCCCTTCAATTGAATCGTACTCTGTATTAATCTGTGGAAAATATAGAATCCCCTTTAAATTGAATGGATAATCCATATTCAAATGAATCCAGAACAATGGTTCTTTATAGTCTGCGAAAACCTTACGATAAAACGCCTTATAATCATCTTCACTACAATCATTAGGGTGGCGCATCCATAGTGGGTCAGTGTCACTTAGTGAAACTGGTCGCTTATTAATCTTCGCTAATTCTTTAGCTGGTGATATTTCGACTACTTCTTTTTCGCCATCTTCATTTTCTTGTTCTTCACTCTTAGCTTCTTCGTGAATATGTTCTACAACAACATCTTCCTCAGTTACCTCCGTAGCGTCAATCGTCTCGTATTCTTGTTCAGCATTAGCTTTAGATAAGAAAATCTCAACTGGCATAAATGAACAATACTTCTCGATAACCTCACGGGCTCTGTATTCATTGGCAAATTCAAGACTTTCTTCATTAAGATGCAAAGTAATCTCAGTTCCAACTGTTTGCTTATCGCCTTCACTTAAATCATATTCTGTTCCACCATCACATTCCCAATGAACTGGTGTTGCTCCTTCTTGATATGAAAGACTGTCAATCTCAACTTCATTAGCAACCATAAAGGCTGAATAAAAACCTAATCCAAAGTGCCCAATAATTTGATCTTCATTGGTCTTATCTTTGTATTTTTCTAGGAATTGAGTTGCCCCTGAAAAAGCAATCTGCGTAATATATTCTTCTACTTCATCTGCGGTCATTCCTAGACCAGTATCAATAAATTTTAGTGTCTTCTCCTCTGGATTAACAATTACTTGAATACTATTCTTGTGGTCTGTGGGGAAACTATACTCACCCATGATTTCTAATTTCTTTAATTTAGTAATGGCATCACAACCATTGGAAATCAATTCTCTAAAGAAAATATCGTGGTCTGAATACAGCCACTTTTTAATAATCGGAAAAATATTTTCGCTATTAATTGATAAACTACCATGTTTTGTTGTCATAATATTTACACTCCTTTGTCATTGTCTTAATCGCAATTAGATATTGCTTATATCTATATCTTAATACCTCAAAAATAAAAAGTCAAGGAAAAATTAGCACTCATTTTACCTGAGTGCTAACAATTTGCTTTTTGGTTCATTATTTTACTTGGGCTTCACTTAAAATACTACGCGCTACACTAATACCATTAGCACTCGCTTGTTGTAGTCCTCTCGTCACTGATGCTCCGTCACCGATTGCTCGCAAGCCCTTAACACTCGTCTTAAAGTCGGTATCGATTACTACCTTATTAGAATAGAATTTAACTTCTACGCCATATAACAATGTCTCATCACTAGCAATTCCTGGGGTCACCTTATCAAGCGCCAATATCATTTCTTCAATATCAACCATGATACGATGAGGGAAAACTAAAGACAAATCGCCGGGAACCGCATCTTTTAGAGTTGGAACTAAATTATTACGACATAATCTCTCGGCATTGGTACGTCGACCTCTTCTAAAGTCACCAAAGGTCTGCACTAATATTTTGCCATCGCAAAGCATATTACTTAATTGCGATATGTGTTTACCATATTCGATTGGTGTCTTAAATGGTTTGGTGAAATTCTTCGATACCAATAATGCAAAGTTGGTGTTATTGGTCTTGTACTCTTGTGACTTGTAAGCATGTCCATTAACTACAGCTAAGCCGTCATCGTAATATTCAGTTGCCACTTCTCCTGATGGATTGGTACAAAATGTTCGAACCTTATCGTCAAAGGTTGGGGTGTGGTATATCAACTTAGCTTCGTATAAGTTCTCATTAAGAAATTCCATAACTTCATCACGAACTTCCACGCGAACCCCAATATCTACCGTTCCGACCTCGGTTTTGATTTGCTGGTCTTTGCAAACCTTGCTAAACCAATCGGCACCTTCACGTCCTACTGCGGCAACCACTTCTGGGGCAACATACTTTTCACCATCATCAGTAGTCACACTTGTTACGACATTATCTTTAATCGCTATCTCGGTAACCATCGACATGAATTTCATCTCAACCCCTTGCGCCAATAAATACTCTTGTAGGCGGGCATATATTTTATATCCTTCTTCGGTTCCTAGATGACGAATCGGACATTCTACTAATTTGAGGTTAGCATTAATAGCCGCTTTACGAATCGTGCGAATCTCTTTTTCTTTATCAACACCGTATACTTTAGTGTCAGCACCAAATTTGAGATAGACATTATCTGATTCTTTGATTAGCTTAATAGTCTCATCATAGCCTAATATCTCTGGTAAATTACCACCAACGTCTGGTGACAATGATAACTTCCCATCGGAAAAAGCGCCAGCGCCAGCAAATCCTGTCGTAATTGAACATGGTTGACAGCCAACACACTTTAATGTCTTACGCTTTGGACATTGACGCTTTTCGATTGCTCGACCTTTCTCAATCATCAAGATTTTGATGTCAGGCCTTTTTTCAATTAATTCATAGGCACAAAAGATTCCTGATGGACCCGCTCCTACAATAATCACATCATAATTATTAACTTTACTCATACTTTCACTCTTATCCTTCTACAATTAAATATTGACCATTAGAAATGGCAAACACTTCACTAGCTTCTCTTAACTCATCATCAGACATGTTATCAACATCCATGCCCTCTTCCTCCAGGAATCCGCGAACTTCTTTGATGTTGTCAACGACTACGGCGAAACAGTCTTCTAGAAAAGCTTCCGCTTCCGCCAAGGTCGCTGCTACTGGTTCGTCAAACAACTGACCTTGATGCTCTAGAAATGTCTCAACACATAATTCACTATACCCCGCCATTACATCACCCTCCTTTTTGAATCGCAATTAACTCTTGTGGCTCACTGATAATCGTATCAGCATGATTGTCTTTTAGTTCTTGGCAATCTCTAAATCCCCACAATACCCCGATTGTATACATGCCTGCCGCTTTACCTGTTTGCATATCGGTGTTGGTATCGCCGATGTACATGCAGTCGGTAACTGCGACATTTAACTTATCTGCTATTAGCAACGCCATATCTGGTGCCGGCTTACGCTTAATTGAGTCCTCCTGCCCTTGAATAATATCAAATAAATCATCATCAAACATTCCTGCTATTGCCGCTTTGGCCGCCACGTGGGGCTTATTAGAGCAGACTGTCAAAATCACGCCTTCATTCTTTAAAGCTCGTAAGGTCTCGACCATCCCATCATATGGTTTAACTCTATATAATGGGTCTTTGGCAAACATTTCGCGGTACATATCATGTGCTTCTTCAACATCCTTAGGGTCGCCACCAGCTGTAGCAAAAACCCTTTCAATTAACTTCCTCGCCCCATCACCGGCATAATAATTATAATCGACAACGGGCTGAGCTGGTAAGTTATAACAGGTTAAAACCTTATTGGCAATATAAGCAATCGATTCAACCGTATCTAATAACGTACCATCTAAATCAAATAAACAAACCTTGAACATCTTCTCTCCTACTTGGGTAATTTGAATGAACTCTTTAGGGATACAATCCGATTAAAAACTAAGTCCTTGGCAGTGCTATCCTTGGCATCGACACAGAAATAGCCATTCCTAACAAACTGAACACTATCATAAGCTTCTAGCTTGGCAACCTCTGGTTCCATATAGCATTCTTTAAGTATAGTCAAAGAATTCGGGTTGAGATTCAAATTGCCATCTTCATCGTAGACCCCTTTTTCTTCTTCAACGATATTCTCGTATAGGCGCACTTCTGCTTTTACGGCTTGCGCTGCTGGAACCCAGTGAATCGTCCCCTTAACCTTACGACCCGTAAAGCCACTTCCACTTTTGGTCTCTTTGTCATAAGTACAATGAACTTCTGTCACATTACCATTTTCGTCTTTGACAAAGCTTTCGCATCTGACGAAATAAGCATTCATTAGACGGACCTCATTACCAGGAAACAACCGGAAATATTTCTTAGGTGGTTCTTCCATAAAGTCTTCACGCTCAATATATAATTCTCTTCCAAAAGGAAGAGCATGGGTTCCTAGTTCTTCATTCTCCATGTTATTGGCAACGATGAATTCTTCTGTCTCGCCTTCGGGGTAATTATCAATAATTAACTTGATTGGATCTAGAATCGCCATCATCCGTGAACGCTTTAATTTTAGGTCTTCACGAATACAATATTCAAGCATCGCATAATCAACCGAACTATTCGCCTTTGAAACACCACATAAGTCAACAAATAATTGAAGTGACTCAGGCGTGAAGCCACGTCTTCGAAGTGCTGCAATTGATACTAGCCGCGGATCATCCCAACCATCTACGATACCATCATCAACTAATTTTTTAATATATCTTTTACCAGTTACAACATTTGTTAAATATAGCTTCGCAAACTCAATTTGTTTGGGTGGATGTTCAAATCCCACTTCTTTTACTACCCAGTCATAGAGTGGTCGATGGTCTTCAAATTCTAAGGTACAAATTGAATGAGTGATTCCTTCAAAAGCATCCTCGAGCGGATGGGCAAAATCATACATCGGATAGATACACCATGTATCACCAGTATTATGATGAGTCATTCTTGCCACCCGATAAATGATTGGGTCACGCATATTAATATTCGGTGAAGACATATCAATCTTCGCCCGCAAAACCTTCTCACCGTCAGCAAATTCACCATCTCTCATCTTAGCGAACAGCTCAAGGTTCTCTTCAATACTACGCTCACGATAAGGGCTATTCTGCCCAGGCGTGGTCAAAGTTCCACGGTATTCGCGCATCTCTTCGGCGGCTAGGTCACATACATAGGCTTTGCCGTCTTTAATCAACTTAACGGCTGCTTCATACATCATCCCAAAATAATCTGAGGCAAAAAATAGTCGTTCACCCCAATCAGCACCTAGCCACTTTATGTCTTCCTTAATTGATTCAACAAATTCGGTCTTTTCTTTAGTTGGATTAGTGTCATCAAAACGCATATTGAATGTACCATTATATTTCTGCGCCAATCCATAATTTAGTAAAATAGACTTCGCATGACCAATGTGCAAGTAACCATTTGGCTCTGGTGGGAATCTCGTACAAACAGTGTCATACGTGCCCTCTGCTAAGTCCCTCTCAATAATCTGCTCAATAAAATTCTTGGAAACTACTGTTTCTTCCATGATATTCCTCCTCAATAACAAATGATAGCCAATCAATGAATTGCAATCATATAAATCATACCATAAAACGTAGCTTTTTCAAAGAGCAAAAACCGCCCGTTGTATATCATTTTATATTCCATAATCTTTGTGAATATCTGCAACCACCTTTACCAATGGTTCGACTCTTCCTTCTGAAAATAATCATTATAATCTTTTCATAATTCTATATCCCCTGCTACTTCTGACAAGCTTTTCATTTCGATAGATTTCTCTTGAATAAAACCAATAACAAAAACACCGTAGTTCCTTACATATAAGGAGCTACGGTGTTTTTAATTCAAAGCTAGCGACGGGAGTCGAACCTGTGACCTCCTCACTACCAATGTTGCATCTATATTTCAAAAACATATCAACTACGGTACTTGCAAAGTATTATTTTTCCATCTGACCCAATTTTTGAAGATAAATTAGTAATTACCATAGCCACTACGCGAGATATTCAAAAATGACCACTACTCCGAAGAATGATAGCCCTCTAATTTAAAAACCATTTTATAAATCTTGCAATCACCACATCTATATGCTAAAATCAACATACAAAAGGAACAACCGCCACAAAGTGGTTAGCTCCCAGAGTGTTTAATAAAAACTACCCTAACTGGCTAAAGTTACAGGGTGGTTTTTATTTGCGCTTCTCGTTCCTATCGTTTAAATAGGTCAGCAGTGCAATAAGAGAAAAATCGTATAATGGGATGCATAAGGAACGATAGTAATTCTTCTTAAAAAACGAGATGATATTTATGATGCTTTGTGCAGTAAAATCATGCTATAATACAGTTGCACTTTTTACAACAATGCATCTTAAAAAAGTAATCTAGCAACTATTAATAATTCAACATCTTCAAGAAAGAATGAGGACAGAAACATGAAAGGGAAGTTATTTCTAAAACGAGCTAGTAAAACATTATCGCTATTACTATTAATAGCAACACTATCACTATCAGCAACTAAGCTTGTGGAAGCTGGTACTTGGCGACAAGACGCTAAAGGCTGGTGGTATCAAAATGACAACAACACTTATCCTAGTAGCTCATGGCAATTAATCGGCAGTCAATGGTATTACTTTAACGCTAATGGCTATATGGCTACTGGTTGGGTCAACCTTGGTGGCTCATGGTACTACTTAAAACCAACTGGGGCAATGGCGACTGGATGGCTTAACCTTGGTGGCTCATGGTACTACCTACAACCAAGCGGAGCCATGGCAACTGGTTGGCTTAACCTTAGTGGTACCTGGTATCATCTTCAACCAAGCGGAGCCATGAGTGCCAACCGTTGGGAAGGTAATTATTACCTAGAAGCATCTGGAACTATGGCTACTAACAAATGGATAGGGCTATACTATGTCGGTGCTAATGGGGCTTGGATTCCTAATTATCAAGCACCCGTTTCTACACCTGGAAGCTTGGGTCAATCAAACGCACTAAAATCCGCAAAAGACTATCTCTCAATTTTGACTTTCTCTCGTAGTGGATTAATCGAACAATTGAAATATGAAGGTTACTCGACCGAAGACGCTACTTATGCTGTTGATAATTGCGGTGCTGACTGGAATGAGCAAGCAGCAAAATCAGCTCAGCAATACATAGATATCATGTCTTTTTCACGCGACGGATTACTTGCGCAGCTAATATACGAAGGATTCACGCAGGCGCAAGCAGAACACGGTGTGTCTTCTATTGGTTACTAAGAATACAATAAAATAGCAAAATAAAACCGCCCTAGTATTGGCGTACTAGAACGGCTTAGAATATATCTCGTAAGATATACCCGCTTTCAACTAATATAGTATCATCTTACGAGTCAGCGTGCAACTGGAACCTTAGTTCGTGGTTGGGTGCTATTTTTATACAAAAAACACCGCAACCCCTTGAAAACATTGAGATTACGGTATTTTTAATTCAAAGCTAGCGACGGGAGTCGAACCCGTGATTTTTTACATGCTATTATGCTTGAACTGCCCTATTTATAAGGGTTCGTCAAGTTTTATTATTACATTTTTTTGATTACCCTATGATTACCCTACTCTATGTTGTTCTATGCTTGTTAATTTCACCTTATTTAGTTGATTTCGTTTGTTTTCACTATTTCGCACTGAGAAATCGTAATACTTATGGCTAGTCGTAATGTTACGATGTCTAAGTTGTGATTGTATTATTTTGTCCTCTACTCCACTTGAAAATAGAAATGAACCATATGTCTTTCTTAGTTTGTGCATCGAACGAACTGGAATTTCAACTTCCTTACACAGACTTCTAATTGTTTTATCGAATGTCCTGCTCTTAATTCTTCCAAATTTATTACCATGATGAAACAACCATTCACTATTTATACCATTAGTTGAGTTGAATTCTGTAATTAATTCAAAAATATAAATTGCAGCATTGCTCAATTCAACACCATTCATACTTTCTTCTGTCTTTGGGTAATCTCTAACCTTAATTACAAGATGTCCACCCTTGTCTTTTTCTCTGATTTCTGTTCTCTGTATATACAGTTTAAAACCTTCCCTATCTTTGCATTTTAGTGTAGAAAGCTCACCAATACGCAAACCTGTCAGTAGAGTAAACAACACACCGAGTTCTTTTGTAGATTTGTAGTTGTTTAAGATATAGTCTGACAATAAATCAACCTCATCTTCATTAAAAACTTGCTCAGAATCTCTAATCAATTTCTTTTTGAATTGCTTCTTGGAAATTTTAATATCTTGAAGGATATGTGTTATTGCTACGCATGGTAATTCCTTTTCTGTTTTCGCATATAAAAATGTACCACGTATTAAACTTTTTATATTGGAGTAGCAGGTGTTTCCTATTTTATCACCTTCAGGTCTTCCATTAACAATACTTTTTACAAATCTTATAATATCTCCCTCACTAAATCTTGTAATATTACTTTCGGCAAACTTCGTGTTTTTGAAAAATCTATTGTAGTCAACATTATACCTATCAACTGTACCCTGTGTTATGTCTCCGCTACCATGAGCATAATTTAGCCATTGTTTATACACTGATGTAAATGTTAGAGATTTATCATTTCTCATTTTGTAATCAGACACTATTTTATCTTCTACTATCTTTTCTGTTGTAGCCGTAATTAATCTTCTGTTATTGGATCTAGTTGTATCTAACACATAGGTTTTCCATTTTTTATCAGATGCTTGCCATATTTTGTAATTATGTTGTTTTAGTATTTCACTTCTTTTCATTAATTCTATGTTATATAACACATTGTCAGCATCAATCATACCATTGTCTAATGCGTATTTCAATATATCTTCTTTTAAATATTCTTTATTGCTTATATTCAATCTATATATCACCTCTTCTATAATCTATATATTACAAGAGTAACTTATGGTAGTTACTCTTGTAATCATTTTATAAATGTCTATTATCAATTAATACAAAACTACTTTATTTAATTTTAATGACTTTTGCACATCAATCACTCTCTGATTTTTACTACCAGCCCATTTGTAATTTACATCTGTTTTATCTCTCTCAAACTTTCCATCCACTAGAACATTTACTAAGTCTACAATTGCTTTTCTCGATGCTGTACAAATATTATTATCCCAGTTATTCTGTATATCTTCCCATGAACATCCTGTATATAACCAAACCGTTTTATCTGGATATTCTAATAAGATATCTTTAAGTAGAAAATATAATTCTGGTAAATTACAACTATGTAAAGGATCTCCTCCAGAAATAGTAATTCCACTAATATAATCTTTGCCTAATTTATCAAAAATTTCTTGTTTGGCTTTCTCATCAAATGGTATACCAGACTCACTACTCCACGTCTGCGGATTATGACACCCGTCACATTCATGCTCACACCCAGATACGAATAATGTAACTCTAAGACCATCACCATTACTCATATCGTCATGTACTATATTATGATAATTCATTTACTAAACGCTTACCCTTTCTGAGATTTCAGCCATCTTGGCTTTATTATATCTACTATCACCATGAACTCTGGTATATCCGAGATAGCCAATCATCCGCGAAATTCTAGTAATATTATCGCTGTTGCATTTAGGGCAAACGTCTATTTCTAGTTCTTCGTAACCACAATCTTCGCAATAGGCTAATTCAAGATTAACCCCCTCGTAGAACCCTAATTTCATAGCCCTTTCTATTAATGTAATCACGGCTTGTTTGTTGTAGTTAACTGGATATCTTACATATTGGATTTTCCCACCATTAAACAAATCCCAAAAACGCTTCTCTGCATTCTGTTTCTCAATAGAAGTAATATCCTCAGTTACATGACAATGGAAACTATTACTCACGTATTCTCTATCAGATACATTCTCGATAATTCCGTATTTCTTTCTGAATTGTTCAATTTGTAACCCACATAAACTTTCTCCAGGTGTCCCATAAATCGCGTACAGTAATCCGTCCTCTTGCTTGAACTCTGCGATTTTATCATTAATATGTTGCATTACTTCTAACGCAAATTCACCATCTTCATAAATAGATATCCCATTATATAGCTGTTGTAATTCATTTAACGCTGTAATACCAAATGATAATGTTGATGGTTTAAGGATTGATTTGATTTTCTCATCTGGTTTTAAATGACCACCGTAGAATCCACCTTCACAATAAGCTAACGGATTAGTTGACGCTTTCATTTCACCAAGATAATCAAATGTTCTTTTATGCAATCCACGAATCAACTCCAAGTATTCGTCTAACACTTCATAAAAATCTCTATTCTCATGTTCTGCTTTCGCATAAATCATTGGTAAATGCAAACTTATTGCACCACAGTTCCAACGACCTTCGTATACTGGCTTGTCGTTTTCATCTGCTGGTTTTATCCCACCTCTTTTATACCACGGACTTAAAAATGCCCTACACAAGTCAGATGTGTATTTCTACACTGGTTACTGACTCAGACTATATCTTCACTCAGGTTGTCCAAACCTTCAACGTGCCTTGCACTTCCATCTGGCGTTTATCTCCAGATGTACTCTACTCATTTACTCACTGTTTTTATACAGCTACACTTTCGATAGTCGTTTGACTCTCTTTAACGTATTCAAACAAATAATTATAATTGTTAGTTACCTCTTCGTTTTTTAAAATCATAGTTACCGTTTTTCTGTTCAATCCAATGTCATCACACATGCTACGAATGGATTTATATGTAGTAATATAATTTCCTTGTTTATCATAAAGATTAATAGCATGACTCCTTGACTTATACTTGTATAATCCTGTATCATACCCATGTTGGGTATTATCAGCATTGTTACACCATTCAAGGTTTTCAATGTTATTATTTAGTTTATTACCATCTTTATGATTTACTTGTGGTAGATTTAGTGGATTAGATATGAAAGCTTCGGCTACCAACCTATGAACCCTTTTATATCTTTTCTTTTCACCGTACAGATTACATTGATAATATCCAACAGTATCTACCCATTGACAAACAGGTCTTTCGTATTTATGGTCAATGATAATACACTCTGTATTTATTGAGTATCTGTCACTAAACCCCTCTATATATTTTATTTCTTTTACCAAATATTCACCCTTTCTTCAAAGAATGAATACGTTAAAGTTTAGCACCGGATTGCCTTCAACATTACTTGATAAGATTTCCCGGTTAGCACATCTTCTAATTGTCATTTCCTACAATTCCTAACGTAAGATGTACACCCATTAAACAAATGGTTCACAAGGTTTTATATGAGCAATATTTTACCCATAGGACTAATCACTTCACCATACCTCTTATACATATCAGATATATACCCCTCACCAGTCAAACTCAACCAGTCTGGATACATAGTTTTCATACTACAATCGATTCCAGCCAGAAAAACATCATGGTTTTCTTTTCCTTCAGCATGTAAATTCTCATCATATAAGAACACTAGCTTCGGAAATAATACTGGCTTTTTCTGCCCTTTCTTACCTTGTCCATTTTTGTGAACATCTAAGAAAGTAATGGAAGCCATTTTGCCAAATGTAGTCGTATCTAATCCAAATGTCATAGTTGTAAATGGATAATCGCCACGAGATGAGCCTACTGTATTTAGCTTGTATTCAATACCTTGCCAACCTTGTTCAAACTCTCGTTTGACTTTATCCATCGCATATTTGTCAGCATCATAATTTATTGTCTCTGTGCCATTTTTATATATTACAACATCCAAACCTCTAACTATATTATGATATTCTTCACAGTATTTTTTGTAACTTTTCTCAGCATACGGTGCTAAAATACTATCCACTCTAGGAACTGTGAAACCTCCATATTGCATTGCTGCGGCACTCACTATGATATCTCCCATAACATCAAATGCCGTATCTAGTGTGTTCGGTTCGTTATACCAAACATTACCCATTTCGAAACCGCCATTCATGACATCCCCAACAAGGAAGCTGCAACAATTGTGAGTATCGAGTCTTGCACTTCTATCATGAATATAGATATACCCATCTTTCGCAGCCTGACGTTCATCTATCGATAGAAAAAACTTTTTATATAATTCACTATTCAATGTGTTATAAATCAAACTTCTTTTAGTTGCCACCAAAGCACTATCTGTATTCGCATTGCTGACATCCCCCAAATACCGAATCTTTTGACTCTCCTCATACACCTTGTCCATCATATGTATGAAGTCTTTCTTATAGTTGCGATATTCTCTGTAGCATTCTGCAATTTGGGGGAATAATTCTTCAAGCGTAGCTTCTACATAATTGTGCATATCATAAATATCAGCACTCTCAACGTCGTCCTCAATCAACTTATCCCATACACCATTACATATACTTTTGTAATCATCGTCAGACAATTTAACCATTGCTCGTTTGGCTGATTTGGTGCACGCTTCGATAATTTTTTGTTCGTGATATTTTTCTCTAGTTCCATCTTTTTTAATAACGTACAAATCAGTCCTCCTATCTAAGCAAACAACCGTTACTTAACCCTCTCATAACCAAAACATGATAATATGAATTATCTTGGTCAAACTCATAACTCTTTCTCACTATCTTTTCTATGTCTAAATTATTTCTTCCAAACCTATCATCTTCTGTTCCCATTAGAATTTCAGTATCATCAGGTAACTGATTTACCAATTCTTTTAACTTTCTAGCTTTAATCTCTTTAGTCTCCTCTTCTTAACTCAAATAATACTTAACAGCATATTGGGTTAAATCTTCAGTATTGTCAAACATCTTACTGGTCATTTCAATTTGCCATTGGTGTAGTTCACTATTATCTTCATTTAATCCTAAGATTGGAATGCGATGTTCCCAAGCAATCGCAACTTCACTCATTGTGCCTAGTGATGCAGGATTATTAAAATTAACAATAATCAAATCACTTTTTCTAACCTTGTTTAAATCAAATAATAAAATTTCTTTTTCTGTATCGTAATTTTTCTCTTCAAAGTCATAAAATTCTACAGGGTCTACAACTGTAACGTGACGAGATACACCATCATTACATCTTAATTCAGCAAATAAATCACCCATCATTTTAATTCTCCATACTGATTGTTCCTGAAAACTCAATCCAGTTACACCGCCGGCAAGATACACTCTTCTTTCTATCATCAATCATCAACTCCTATTCTCTCTTTGCATTTACCATTCTTATCCAGACTACAAGCTTCAGCTGTTAATTTCACCCCAAAGGGTGCATACTTCATTTGTCTAATACAAGTACCGTCTTTACATTTACCATTGAGGCAATACACTATATTTTGATAATCCATATCCTTGTCTTCTGGCTTACCCATTCTTTTTATCATTTACAACACCCCATATTAGTTCTGCTAATTCTTCTGGCATTTTTTCATAATGTAAATTCTCAATAGTAATGCATTCATCTTCTATTCCAGAGAACATCCCAACATCACTCAAACTTCTACGATAGCTTTCTTCAAGATTATCCCCTCGTTGTAATATCTTAATTAATCTATCTCGTCTATCTACTTTAATATAGAAGGCGTGAATATTTTTAATGCCAATTTTTCTGAAATGCCTAAGTCCGTGTGGCGTTATAACCTGCACCGCATCCTTATCTGTTAAATCATCAATAGCCGTTCCATATTGCCAACCATTATACGATGCTGTCTCAGCGAAAAAGTCATCTCTAATCAACTCATTAAACTGTCCATTCGTAATAAAATGATAATCAATACCATCAATCTCACTATCTCTAGGTTGTCTCGTCGTATATGAAACGACTTTATTCATTCCATAATTCTTAATTAGTTCTCTTTCTATAGTGCTTTTTCCTGATGCACTCTCACCTACCAAACAGATCATGACTATTCACCACCTTCATATGTTATAAATTCACTAGCGTATGGTAATGCTCGAATCCATTCAACAAACGAAACCGACCATTCACTTAGCTTATGGTTTCTTCTCTGAAAATACATATTTCTAAGATTTTCATAATTCATAGTGATTGTCCTAGTTTGTAACCATGACGCAGGTAGCCACCGGATTAATTCCTTCCAATATCTTTTATCTTTAGTCCCCAAATATGTTTTTCGTATTAATTCTAGTCTCTGAATAAATATATCTGAAATATTATTCATTGGTAATAACTCAGCAACCAAATCACCGTCATAATCATCTATTTCGAAACAATCTAAGGTGATAGGTGTTGTTGCCAATTTATGCATTGTACTTGTACTGTTTGCAGTAGTATTTATCTTATATGTATCAAATTCCTTAAACCAATATAGCGGTGCTGTAATATCAACAGATATCATTATTTGTCTCAAAAATTTACGATGTTCAGAACCACCTCTGATTAATCGTTGTCCTAGTTTTATATCATTCTCGCATATATAACTATCTGTACTACTACTTTTATCCCAAGATTCTAGTGGATTTCTCATGCCTCTCATAGCATGTTTAAAACCCCACACTTCTGTATTATTAAATTTCATCTCTTATTCTCCTAACCTATTGGCAATTCTTTCAATACATCTATTGTTAACTCTGAAAAGATGATGTAATAATCCTTTGAACCAAAATCATTCACCAGTTCCATATCTTCCATCCAATATCTGTCAAAGTTAAGTTCGCCATTATAGTTCTTAAGTAGATAGTCATTTTTTATATTGTATAAATCATCCAAAGTATCACCTTCACCCAACAATTTCCTTGACGTAAGACCTAGTTTTATAGATTCTAAATATACTTTCATAAATACCTCTTCTACTTCCCTGTACTTCCAAAACCACCATTTCTAACATCAGTAGCTTCGTCATCATGTGTAATACCAAATGGCACAAACACCCCTTGTACAAATTTTTTCCCAGTGTTGATTCTTAGATTTTTATTACCTTTATTTACCAACTTAACCATAATATGCCCTTCATTATCCGAATGGTAATAGTCACTATCTATTACCCCAACAGTATTAGCTAACATGACATTGTACTTAAAACCCATACCACTTCTTGGTACTATCATCAACCAATATCCCACTTGAATATTAGCCCGCATTCCTGTCGGAATAACTATTTCTTGATTTGGTTTTAATGTCACATCTCGTGTTGAACATAAATCATATCCTGCGCTTCCAGCAGTCCCTCTGGTTGGTGTTGGTATGATTTTATCAAAGTCTTCCTTACTCATTGGTAAATAGTTCAACGCTAAACAAGTTTTCTTATATTGCTCATAACTTACCTTTTCAAATTTTGCTATCTTATTCAATACAATCCTCCTACCTAGAACACTTAGGACAAATTAGCTCCATCCATTTTTCATCAAATGTATAATTATCGCCATGTCTTTCTGTAAACACTCTCAATATTTTTGATGTAAAACAATTATTACAAATATCATTCGTCTCACAAATTTTATCCCTGGCATCACAATATTCATTTATTTTTGTATAGTTATATAACTCATTTAAAATCGCAACTAGTTTTTCTACATCGTCCTTGTAATAATCTTCAATGACTTCTATAATTTCGTACTTATAATCCATTATTCCTCCGTAAAATTATATTTCTATTGGGTTTTCTGTATTATCATCATCGTAGTGAAGAAACATGCTCCTATCATCATAATCATTTTCATAATCATCACCATAGTCATCTTCATATTCGTCTTCGCCACTACAAAACATACTTCTATCATCATCGTAACCATCACCATATTCATTTCTGTAGCCAATGAACATACCCATAAACTTCCTCCTTATCCACCTACTCGTTAAACCCTCCGTTTTTCATAACGTAATCCAATGTCCTTGGTGTATAATCCATATAATCTAACATGCAGCCAACATTAAAACACACCATTGGTATTTCAAAATTCGTGCTAATATTCACTTGATTACACGCTTCTTTATACAACTTCGCTTGTCGTGTGTTGTGCACATGTCCATATAAATGAATGCCACCTCTAAACTGGTCTTCGTATGCAAATAGTGGATAATGGCTTAGATTGACATACTGCTCACCATCTTTAACTCGCTTGTAATCCTGCACTGATTTAAAATGTGTAAGTACTGTGTTGTTCAACTTGTTATCATGATTTCCTAGAATTAAATGCTTATGCCCTTCAAGTCTTTCCAAAATGGAAACAGTTGCTACAGCGCCAGTCCAACTAACATCGCCAAGAATATAAACATCATCACCCTTATCAATCACATTGTTCCAATTATTTACAATATATTCTGTTCTTTCTTCCACACTATCGAACCCTCGTGAACCATTATGCCCGTCAAAGGCTATAATGTTCTTGTGTCCAAAGTGTAGGTCGCTAATATAATATTTCATTTTTTTATTACTCCTCATCTAGTAAACTTTCTATATAAAGACGTATGTCCAAATAGGCTGCATAAAACACTCTATTCGTATAAACAAGTTTACTATCGCCATCTTCTCTAGCTCTTATCATATCTGCCATGGCTGCCTTTTCTTTCTGTCTAGCAAAATACAAAGTTTGCCACAATGTTTCATTTATTGTTTTGCCGTTTCTATAAACGTATTCTGACTCTTGAGAAAGTGTTGTATCATGTGAATTATCCATGCTAAATTCTAATGTTCCGTCAGGGTTTTCGGCGATTATACTATCAATTTTTTCTACTTTTATATCTTCTGTTTTCATTACTACCTACTTTCTACTTTGGCGCTGTTTTACTATATATGTTGGCAACCAAACCATGCTTCTATCAGTATTAATTATCAAACCAAAACACCACTCTGATTTTATTTACAAATTCTAAAACTCTCTCATCATCCCATAGATAAAATAATTCTTTACATCTAGCCTTCAAACTATCAATTAATGGTACTAACACTTCAGACTTTTTTTCCCATTCTCTACGAATATATGTCTTAATACTCGTTCCTTGACACCACTCTTCAGGATATATACCATTGTCTAAATTGACGCTGGCTTCCGGACTAATCATTCCTGAATACTTAACTACTGGTTCAGCCTCTTGATAATCTATCAATTCCTTCAAGGTGAACCAACTAGGTGTATGTGCATCACATCCCCATCTTTCATAATCTGCTTTTATAAATTTATTAGCGTCAGATGGTATTCCTCGTGGTTCATCTATTATCTCTGTATCACCATAATTTCTTACTCCAGCCAATGTAGAAAACAAAGCATAATTTCTGCCATTATAAATATCTACGACTGTAAGTTCGTCTTCCCATTCATCTTTACCATCAAAGTATTTATTTCTCACATAATGGTCGCCATCAAACCATGCTTGTTCCCCATTTACTGTCGTAAAATATTCAACTCTTGTATGTATATCACATCCCATTAGATTATCTCCTTTTCTAAAATTCACCGTAGAAACCGTGTTCTATTGTGTTATTTCAACTCGTTCCAATTTATTAAAGTTGATTTCTGGAAACTCTTCTTGTAGTTTTACGATTTCAGATTCGGTGAATCTTGAGTCTTTACTAGTAGAGCCGCCTTTACATCTATCCCAATAGCCACTAGAATCCACTCTGAAATAGTTATAGTTACAGTTATCTACATTTGGAAATCTCAACATAAACACTTTCTCTGGTTCTCTTTTATTGACGTAAGTCCGTGCATAACAATCTATAAGGCTGTATAGTCTTTTAGTCATTGGTGCATCTGTTGTCGTATTTACTGAATAAGCCTCATCAATAATTATCTCTGCTACTAATTCTGTATACTTATCGCCTTTATCCATAAACGATGTGTCAATAAAAATAGTGTTGAAATTTCGCCTTATTTCATATCCTAATTTCTTCACTTCTTCTATGAATTCTTCTGTAGTAATATCGGTAATTGGCTCTAGCATATCGGTATCCCATATATGTATACCATTATCAACACTAAGTCGGTACAGCTTTCTATCCTCTGTATTCTCTTCTAGTTCTATTACTTCACCTATACGATTTCTATATTTTTCTTGACCTTCTACCGACAAGAGATTGTTATAAATCAATCCATATCTAATATCGTCTATAACTCTAACCCTGTCGCCTATTTTATAATTCATATTATTCAATTCTCCCTGTAAAATCATGTTTTCATTGTGGTTCTTTGGTTAATAATTCTGGGTTTTCATGTATATTACCAACCACTTCAAAGTAACCAACCCCTTCGCTAAATGCCATTCCGGGGTAATCATAACCACTGTCATAGAAGTATCTAAGACCAAAGCTCGCATCTCTCTCATTGAAATAGACTTCGTAATTTTTCTTTTTGTATCTCTGGTACTGTACAATATCTCCCTCGAAAATCTCTCTTTGGTTCTTATCCTTTAATCCTATGTATTGTCCAATAGTTTCATTTTCCACACCCTCGCCATCAATACATAGATAATCCGCACATCCTTCCGATTCTGCAATATAACCAACATACCAACTTCCGTTATATTTTGACTTTGCTCTAAATTTAATTTCTCGCATTTTAGTCATCACCCCTATCAAATCAATCTTTTATCGTGTCGTCATACGGTTCTGGTAATGGTATCCATGCAATCACCTCATATGTTTTTTCATCAATCATTTCTAAACTACTAAAATCCAACCACGCACATTTATTAAAGGTAAAAAATAACTCTTCTGAAACTTTTGGCGCACCATTAATTGACACAATAATTGTTGTCAATTAATAACCACTTTCTTCTGGCAATCTGTCTTTTACCGAAATCCAATCCAATTATCATCCACATCCATTGGAATGATAGTGTCGGCTAACATTCTTCCATTTTGTGTTTTAATCTCTTCGCATAATTTTTCATAATCAGATTTCGATATATTTGAAAAATCTAATACTAATGATGACTTGTCCTTTATTTGCTCAATCTCTTCTGGCTGGAGTCCTGTATTTTCATATTCTCGTAATTTCAGATATACTTCGTCCATGTCTTCTATATCTGGTTCTTCTGCACCATACCAAAATTCTTCACCTAGCCAGTTTGGATTTTCTTCAGTTAATCTGTTCATTCTTTCAATCCTTTCAAAATATGTGCTATTACATCTACCGTCCAACCATTACCTAGACATTTATATCGCTGAGTATTACTTAACCCTTCAGTATAGTCATCCGGTAATGTTTGTAATCTCTCACACTCAAGAGGTGTTACTTTCCTAGTACATTCTTTTATTTCGTCAACCGTGAAATTTATGGCTTTATCATTGATAATAAGACTAGGTATATGTCCTCCTCCAGACGCAGTTCTTATTGTTACACTTTTATTTAGGTGTACTCTTGGTTTTTTCTCGCCGAATCCACCATAGATATTTGACAACATAATAGCTTTGTATAGCTGCCCTTGATACTTCTTGAAATATTCTCTGTGTATTGTTCTTCCAATTGAAGCTATAATTGCCTGTGCTTTGTCTCTATCCACCAAAGCATCCTCTCCAACAACATCCTCTAGTAATATACCTTTGTCTTCTGGTTGTTTGATATTTGGAATATTTGTCCAATATAATCTCTTCCTATCTTGTGCCGAGACCAAATTACTGTTAATTAATATTGGTTCTACACCCATATATTCCGTGATTATATTTTCGTAGTCTGCTTTCATTTTTACATTTTCAAGTAAGAAATACTCAGGTTGTACCGCTTTAATAGCTCTTACAAATTCAAAGAATAATTTACTCCTTGGGTCTTCAAAATTTAATTTCTTACCAGCATGTGAAAAACCCTGACACGGACTCCCGCCAATTATCAAATCAAATCCTTTAAATTCTGTAAAATCAGCAGTCTCTACATTGCCTCTATGCTCAATTTGAGGATAATTCTTTTTACCAACTTCGATGGCATACTTATCAATTTCAAATGCCACATATCTGTCAACTTTAACCCCAGCTCTTTCAAGAGCTACCATTCCGCAACTGATACCATCAAATAGGCTGAGTACCTTGTACCCCCCCCCACTCATATTTTCAAGTGGTTTAGATATCATATTTTCTTCGTTATTCATTTACTATTTGGAGAAACTTGCAAGTTTATTGTCCGGACAACTCGCTCT
>JGI994J12354_10001551_pt1 | contig 23215 bp, 18 predicted proteins | sample IntmicLarv3ML3BL_FD_12354 | JGI IMG/M metagenome (IMG submission 12354) | reverse complement strand
TTGGTGCTAAACAGCCAAAAGCCCATGATGATGACGATGGCGATGGCGGCCTTGACGGCGGCATCCCACAGCGAGGAACGCTCGAATTGCACCCAGCCCCAAAAGGTGGTCGGAAGGGTAATCTCCATGGTCGGCTCAGGCCCAGGTCATGGCGCCGCGCTCGTCGAAGATCATCGTCTGCTTGAGCATGGCGATGGCCTTGTCCAGGCCTTCCATCTGCGACATCAGGCTGTCCTCGTGCTCGATGGAGACATAGCCATCATAACCCACCAGCCGAAGCGCCGAGAAGATGTCGCTCCAGACCATGGCGCTGTGGCCGTAGCCCAGCGAGCGGAACAGCCACGAGCGATTGGCCTCGTCGCCGTAGTGTTTGGTGTCCAGCACGCCGTTGCGGGCGGTGTTGATGGGATCGACGGCGGTGTCCTTGGCGTGAAAATAATGAATGGCGTCGCCCATATAACGGATGGCCGCCACGGGGTCAATGCCCTGCCAGAACAGGTGCGAGGGATCGAAGTTGGCACCCACGACGGGCCCGACGGCCTCGCGCAATTTCAGGCAGGTCTCGGGATTGTAGACGCAGAAGCCGGGGTGCATCTCCAGGGCGATTTTGTCCACGCCATGCTCGGCGGCCAGCTTAGCCGTCTTGGCCCAGTAGGGGATGAGCACGTCGTTCCATTGATAGTTGAGCACGTCCAAAAAGTCATCGGGCCAGGGGCAGGTCACCCAGTTGGGGGTCTGGTCAGCCGCACTGCCGCCGGGGCAGCCCGAGAAGGTGACCACGCGGGGGATTTGCAACTCCTGGGCCAGGCGCAGGGTGGAAACAAAATCCTTGTGGAAGCCCGCGGCGATGTCGGGATTGGGGTGCACGGGGTTGCCGTGGCAGGACAGCGCGGCGATCTCCAGCCCGTTGTCGGCAAAGACGGCGCGGAACTCGGCCAGCTTGGCTTTGTCGGCCAACAGCTCGTCGGGCTTGCAATGGGCCTGGCCGGGGAATCCGCCCGTGCCAATCTCCAGGGCTTGCACGCCCTTGGCGGCCAGCAACTGCGCCACCTCGCGCAGGGGTTTGTCAGACATCAATACGGCGAAGACGGAAAGCTTCATAACGAAAATCCTCTCACGTGAATTTGAGAAGATTATACCATAATTAAGATGGTGCGTGGGCGTTTGATAACCCGCTGACCAAAGCCTGCACAAACAATTCTTGCCACGCCGGATCGACCAGCCGTGCGGCTTCGGCGGGGTTATTTAAGAAACCGCACTCGATCAGTACGGCCCTCCCTGGTGCCTTGCGCAGGATATAGAGGTCGGCGGTCTTGATGGCGCGCTTATTCTCGGGTTGCAGGTGATCGCGAAAGGCGGCTTGCAAGTGCTCGGCCAGGGCCATAGAGGCCGTGTCTCGGGGCTCGACAAACAGCTCAATGCCCTCCTGCATGCTGGGGAAGGTGTTGGCATGCAGTGAGATGACGATGGCCTCGGGATTGGCCTGCATCAGCGCGGCGCGGGCGCGCAGGTCCTTGTTGCGATCCCACTTGCCGTTCTCGTCGACCAGGCTGGCCTGGTCGGTGCGGGTGTAGCGCACGGTCGCGCCATGGGCCTCGAGTTTGGCCCCCAGCCGCAGGGCGATGGCCAGCGTCACCTCGCGCTCGTGCACGCCATCGGGCGAGGAACACCCGCCGTCCAACCCACCATGGCCGGGGTCGATGATGTAGGCTTGGCCCGCCAGGGGCGCAGGAGCTTGCACGGCGGAGCCACGGATGACGTTGACGCTGCAAACGATCAGCAAAAAGGCCAATGCATTGCACAGCGCGAGCACACCAAAGGGCCTAGCGTAGTTGCGGATGTTTTGCTTTTTCAACATCAAAAAACTCCCCCGTGCAGTCAGCGATGGGGGAGTTTATGTCGGGGAAATGCGGGTTATGTAGGCAGGTCAGGCGGGTTCGAAGCAGATCTGGATGCGTCCGGAATATTTTTCCTCGCCCAGCAGGCTGACCTCAAAGGCCATAAAGAGTTCGCCGCTCTGCTGGTTGATGTCGTAGTTGAGCCACAGGGGCAGCATTTCCAAATCGCCGCGCCCGCCGTCGACCAAACCGACATCGGCGGCCTCGTCATAGAGCATGGTGACAATCGAAGAATCGGCGTCGGAACACAAGGTGACCTTGTCGCCGCTCATGCGGATGGTATAAGGCGGCTGCCCGGGACGCGTGGCGATCGACAGCAGATGAGCGCCTTCGTCGACGCTGTACTGCCCATCGGCATAAATGGTGTTGCGAATGACATCACCATCAGGTGTCTCCTGACGCACGCGAATGACGACTTCGACAGGTGTCATGCGCATCCCTCCCTCGTTGATTTTACGCCCCATTCTACCATAAACCGATAGGAAACGGCAAGGAAAAAGTTGGCGGGGGAACGAGGGTTGTGCGGGGGAGGAAAATTTTTGAAAAATTTTTTCTCCCCCGCCCCCGAAAAAAACCACCTACTCATCATAATCATCATCCGACAGCACATGGCGCACCAAGCGGCGCTTGTAGCGGCTGCTCTCGCGGCGGTTTTGCCACAGTTTGACCAACTCGGCGACGACGCTCGGGGCCAGGCTCAGCCCCAGCACGATCAGCCATTGCAGCCCGCTAATGGAAGTCAAGCCGAAGAGGAACTGCAAGGGCGGCAGCAGCACCATGCAGGTGAACAGCACCAGCATGGCGATGACGCTGTACAGCAGCTTTATGTTGTGCCCCAAAGGAATACGGAACATCGACTTGCGGCCGCGCACGGTGAAAATGTGCAAAATGCTGGTAAAGGCGACGACCAGGAAGGTCATGGTCTGCCCGCGCAGCAAGGAGGGTTCGAGGCCCCCGAGGTGCATGAAAGCACCGCAGTAATAGGCCGCCAAACTCACGACCGAAAAAGCCACGGTTTGCTGCAGCATGGCCTTCCACAGCCCGCCGCCCAAAAAGCTTTCCTCGCGGCCCAGGGGTTTGTGGTGCATGATGCGGGCGTCGCTGATTTCATAGGCCAAGCGCAAGCCAGGGATACCGTCGCCCAGCACGTTGATCAACAGCAGCATGACGGGGGTCAGCGGCAGGCCCCAGCCCAGGATAAAGGCCCCGAGCATGATGACGATCTCCGAAAGGTTGCACACCAGCAAAAAGTACAGGGTCTTGCGGATGTTCGAGAAGACGTTGCGGCCCTGGGCGACGGCACTGACGATGGTCGCGAAGTTGTCGTCGGTCAACACCATGTCCGAGGCACTCTTGGCGACCTCGGTGCCTGCGATGCCCATCGAAATACCGACGTCCGCCGCCTTGAGCGCGGGCGCGTCGTTGACGCCGTCCCCCGTCATCGAGACGACCTCGCCGTTTTCCTGCCAGGCTTCGACGATGCGGATTTTGTCCTCGGGGGAGACCCGGGCATAGACGGCGTAGTCGCGCACCTGATCGATCAGGGCCTCGTCGTCCAGGTGCATCAGCTGTTGACCCGTGATGACCTTTTCGCCCTCGCCAAGCAGGCCGATTTTGGCGGCGATTGCCTTGGCCGTCGCCACGTGGTCGCCCGTGATCATGACCGTACGCACCCCGGCGCGCTTGGCGACGGCGATGGCGTTGGCGGCCTCAGGGCGGGGTGGATCGATCAGGCCGATGAAGCCCTCAAAGTTCAGCTCGCATTCGAGGGCTTGCAAATTGCCGTCCGCGGGCAGGGACTGCACCACGCGGCTGGCCAGGCAAATGACGCGCAGGGCCTGTGCGGCAAAGGCGTCGTGCACCAGCTTTTGGTCGTGTGCCTGCTCGGTGGCCCCCGGCGCAAAGGGCAGGCGGTCAAAAGCGCCCTTGGTCAGCACCAAAAAGCCGCCCTCGGGCCGGCGATAGACACAAGTCATCATCTTGCGGGCCGAGGAAAAGGGAATCTCGCCCACCCGCTCCCAAGCGGCCGACAGCGCGCCGGGATCCTCGCCCTTGGCTTGCATCAGCCGCACGATGGCCGTCTCGGTCGCGTCGCCGAAAATGCGCTCGTTGCCCTCGGCGTCGAGCTGGATGGTGGCGTTGCTGGCCAGGACCAGGTGGCGCAGAAAGAGCATTTGCCCCACATCAAAGTCGCTCTCGGCGGCAAAGGCCTCGCCGCCGGGCATCCACAGGTGTTGGATGGCCATGCGGTTCTGCGTCAGCGTGCCGGTCTTGTCCGAGCAAATGACCGAGGTGTTGCCCAGGGTTTCTACGGCGGTCAGTTTGCGCACGAGGGCGTTTTGCTCGACCATCAGCTTGACGCCGTGGGTCAGCGACAGCGTGACGATCAGTTGCAGCATTTCGGGCACGGCGGCGACCGCCAGCGACACGGCGGCCAGCATCATCACCCAAAAGTCTTCGCCCTGGCGCACGCCCAGGCCCAGCAGGATCAGCGCCGAGACAATGGCGATCAGGCTGACTAGGCGGCTGACTTTGTTCAGGCGTTTTTGCAAGGGGGTTTGGATCTTTTGGGCGTTATTCAGGTAGCCGGCGATTTTGCCCATTTGGGTTTTCATGCCCGTGGCCGCGACGACGGCGACGGCATTGCCCGCCGTGACCAGACAGCCCGAGAAGACCATGTTGATCTGATCACCGAGCGGCGCATCGTCTTGCGCCAGGGCGTTTGCGTCCTTTTCGACGGGTTCACTCTCACCCGTCAGCGCCGATTCGTCGACGCAAAAATCAACACAGCGCACCAGGCGGGCGTCCGCCGCCACCAAATCGCCTGTCTTGAGCAGCAGAATATCGCCGGGCACGACGTCTTGCGTCGACAGCTCCATCTGCGCGCCATCGCGCAGTACGCGGCAGCCGGGGCTGTTGAGGTTTTGCAGGGCCTCGAGGGCGCGTTCGGCACTGCGCTCCTGCGAGACCGACAGGGCGATGTTCATGATAATGATGGCGAAGATGACGATGGGCTCGATATAGCCGTGCCCCTCGCGAATGGCCAACGCCAGCGAAAGCACCCCCGCCAACAGCAGAATGATGTTGGCGACATCGCGGAACTGGTGCAGGATCATGGTCAAAACGCCATCGCGCTTGGCCGCCGCATAAGTGTTTTGGCCGTGGGTTTCCAGGCGTTGCAGGGCCTGGGAGGCCGTCAACCCATGATCAACATTGCCCGAAAGGCTTTTCAGGACTTCTTCACTCGTCATCTCATGCCAATTTGCCACGTCTTCTCTCCTTTATTGTGTGTCCTTTAATCGATGTCATCCCATGCCGCGTCGGCCTTGACGCTTGTCAGCAGGGCCGCGCGCAGGGCGGGGGCGATGGCGGTGGCCATGCGGAAGTAGCCCAAGTCGTTGGGATGGGAGCCGTCGACAGTGCAGGCGTCGGGATCGGGGCCCGCCAGCAGGTCGTCGCCGTCGACATACCACACGCGTTGGTCGCCGGCCTTGCGGGCGTTTTCGTAGGTGCGGTAGACGATGGATTTGCGGCGGGCGACCTCGCCGATGTAGAAGTAGTCGGGGTTGTTGTTGGGCCGCGGCAGCATGACGATGGGCAGATCGGGCTGGGCGGCGCGAATAATCTTAAAGAAGGGTTCGTGGGTGGCCAGCAGGTGGGCGGGATCGGGGGCGTTGTGCTCGTATTCGTAGACCAGCACCGACATCTTTTGTTTGGACAGCCAGTGACACAGCTCGGGCTCGGCCAGGCAGGAGCCCGACAAGCCCATGTTGATGTAGTCAAAGTTCATCCAACGCGACAGCACCGAAGGGTAGGTATTGCCCGCCCGCGTGCAGGTGGCCCCTTGGGTGATGGAGGGGCCGTAGAAGACGACGGGATCGGTGTAGGTATAGGGCGGCGGTGTCTGGATGTTGGCCCCATTGGGGATGCCGATGTAGACCTCCTCGACGCGGGTATAACAAGGGAAGTGCACCATCCAATCACGCAGGGCGGCGTTGTGGTTGTTGACGTGGCAAACGGTGGTGGCGACACACTCGCCGTTGCGCGGCACTGCCGTGACGTTAGTGAATCGTCGCTGGCCCGCGCCACCCAAGTAGATGTCAAAACCCGATAGGCAACGCAACGAGGCCGACTCGGCATTGGGCGTGCCGGGTTGCAGTTTGGCACACACAGCGATGGCGGGGGCGTCGGTAAACACCCGCGCCCGCATGCCGGTGGGGCGGTCGGCGTGAGACTTGCCGATGTCGCTCAGGTGGGGAACGACATCGTCGGGCAGGCGAATGAACCGCCGAGCAGCTACGCCCTCGGGGATGACGCCGTGTATGAGGCAAGGGGCTTCCCAGACGCTGTAGAAGGTCATGTCGCCCGGCGCATCAGGCCAGAGTTCGCGGACGCGCTTGTCAGTCTGCATGTCAGTTCTCCTTGTGATCAAATGATTGAATAGAAAAGGGCGTAAACCCTGCACCGCAATAAAGGGGCAACCCCGCGCGAATGCGCTCGAGGATGGCGCGCTGGAGTGAGGTTTGTGGCGTCAGTGCGAGCATTTCGCGCTCAGAAAGCCCGGGGCTTCGAAAAACAAAATGCGAAAATGAGCCGTGCGTACTGGAATGTGAAATGCGATATAATGAATCTTGAAATAAAACTATATTGCTATTTTCACTTAACATATTGCGTAGAAACGGAGCCAACAGCCAGCTGACGGCGGAGAAGAGTTTTGGTTGATATTCGGGGAAATACTTGGCAAAGAAGCCGCGTGCGCGATCGTGGGCCGCTTGGCAGACGGCGGGCGTAATGGGCTCGCCGGGCGTGGGGATGTGCATGCTGACGACGTGATCGCCCGGCCCGCACAACAGCGACCATTGGTTTTTTTTGTAGCGCACGGGCTGACGGCTCAGCAAGCCGGCGGGCCCTAGCGGCAGGCCGATATAGGCATCAGGCGCATCGCAAAAGGTTGCGGACAGGGGATTGGCGTCGGTTAATCCACCGTTGCCCTGGGGCAGACCGTCGTCCATATAGGTATCTCCGGGCCGCGCCAAGGCCTGCAAGTTGCCGTCGGTGTCTTGCAGGACATAAGCTTGCAGGGGATTCGGGCCATACTCATATTGCAACCGCCCCAGCGCAAACAACCGCAGACTGACGTGGCCAAGGAACCAGGATGTCGTCGAGCGGCGGATGCCGCAATGTCCGTTGACGCGGCGGTATTCCGACATATAAAACAGATAGTCCCTCAGGGTGTCCCACAAAATCTCCTCGGGGATGCCGCGCAGGGCGTAGTCGCGTTGGGCCTGGGGCAAGCGGGCCAGGCACAGCAGGACATACCAGGCCCCGGCCACATCACCCAGGGCCGAGGTGATGGCGTTTTCATCTGAGGGCAGCACGACGGGATCGCGCGGGGCCCACGAGATAAAGCAGGCGGCATAGTCGCGCAGGAACAGGCCTTGCAGGGGCGTGCCTTGGCTGATGATATGGGCGGCAGCCTCCAGCTCGGCGCGGTCATCCGGGGGCAGGGGCAAGCGATTGGCAAAGGCAGCGATGGGGGAGAGCAGATCAATCATCATCGGCCTTCTTTCGCACCCCGCCCACCCGCAGGGGCACGGCGTTGGCGGCATCCCGCTTGCGGTCCTCGTCCATGGCAGCGTAGTGTTTGCGCGTGGTGTTGACGTCCTTATGGCCCAGCACTTCGGCAACCAAATAAATATCGCCAGTATTGCGGTAGAGGGCGGTGCCATAAGTGGAACGCAGTTTGTGGGGCGAGATCTTCTTGAGCGGCGAGACGATTTTGGCATATTTGCCCACCAGGTTCTCGACCGAGCGCGGCGTGATGCGGCGGCGTTGGAGCGACAGGAACAGGGCGTTTTCGTGGCCGGGCAGGGGCTCGATGCCATCGCGCTCGGACTGCCAGGCGGCCAGGGCTTGTGCGACCTCGTCACCATAATAAATGATGGCTTGCTTGCCGCCCTTGCGGGTGATGCGGATGGTTTGGGTGGCCGCGTCGTGGTCATTGAGGTTGATGCCGCACAACTCGCTGATGCGCATCCCGGTGCCCAGGAAAAGCGTCAGGATGGCGGCGTCGCGGGCGGCAGTCTTTTGGTGGAAGGCCTGTTGGGTAGGGGTCAGTCGGCCGCCCAGCTCGGCGGTGTCCAGCAGCTCGGCCACTTCTTCTTCACTCAGGCGGGTGATGGTGGTCTCGCGGGTCTTGGCGCGATGCACCTTGGCCCCGACGTTGCCCTCGAGCATGTTGCGCTCAAACCAAAACTGCAACAGCGTGCGGATGGCCGACAGCTTGCGGCCTTTGCCGTGGTGGTGGTTGGCGCGTGCCAGGCCGTCTTTTTCATAATAGGTAATGTCGGCCAAAAAACGCTCGATGTCCTCGGTGGTTAGCCGTCGCAGGCACTCGGGCGTGATGTCGCGCAGTTCCATGCCGGCAAAAGTGGGCAGCTGCTTGACGGCGTATTGAAAGAACAAACGCAGGTCATAAGCGTAGTTCAGGCGGGTTAACTCCTGGGTTTGGTCGGCGATGGCGCGGAAAAAAGCCTCGCAACAAGGGGGCAGTTGCAACAGCAGGTCGGCCAGCGCGATGGCCCGCTGGCGCGCGAGCACAGCGGCATGGGGGGCACCCGAGGGCAGCGGCGGCAGGGACATCAAAGGGCCTCCTAATGCAAGAGATANTATCAATATCATACCATAGAACGAAGAGATTTTGGGAAANCGGATCGGAAATCTTGACGTTGAAGGAGAACCGTGGTATATTATTGCGGTTGGAAACCCAACTCTTTTTTGTAAGGCGGTGGAGCTTTGACGACGAAACGCATTCTGCGCATGTGCCTGTTTTGGGCAATTACCCTTGTGCTCGCGTACTGGGCCATCTTTGGTGCTGCCATTGGCCTGCGCGATTTCAAGAAATGGATCCCGGTCATCCCCCAAGGGTTGGAACTGGCCGGCGGCACGAGCTCGGTCTATGAGGTGACAGACGCGGCCAATCATTCCGCCGAAGACCTCGCGGTCAAGATGGATGATGCAATCCGGATCATGCGGGCTCGTTTGGATCACTCGGGCCTGGCCGTTGCGACAATCGCCAAGCAGGGCACCTCGCGCGTTCGCGTGGAAATGCCCAATGCAAGTAATGGCGACGCGGTTCGCAAGTTGCTTGCCTCGCCGGCGAAGGTGCAGTTTAAAGACCCAACAGGTGCTGTCTTTATGGAAGGCAAGGATATTGCCTCAGCTCGTCCCGGCTATGATCAGTCGGGCAAGTGGGGGCTGTCGATTGTGTTGACGGCAACGGGGCGTGCGGCGCTTGCCAAGGCGTCGGCGGACTTCCTGAACCAGAAATTGACGGTCACACTGGATGGCGAGAGCATCGCAGATGTCTCCGTTCCCATGGTCATCAAGGATGGCAAGTGGCAATTTGCCGGCGATACCCTCACCGAACAGTCAGCCAGGGACCTGGCCATCACGCTCGAGTCGGGCGAGTTGCCGTTGGCTTTTTCGGAAAAGGATGTGCGTGTCCAGTCGCCTACTTTAGGGCAGGACATCGCCAAAAAGGTCCTGATCGCGGCCGCCATCGGCCTGGGGCTGGTCATTCTAATCATGATCTTCTTCTACCGCGTGCCGGGTGCTGTTTCCTCGGTCTCGATGGTGCTGTTTGTGCTGTATTTCATCTTCATGCTGGCGACCTGGCCGGGTGTGCAATTGTCCCTGGCGGGCATCACAGGTGTCATTCTGGCCACCGGCATGGCGATTCATTTCAACGTCACGGTGTTTGAGCGGATGCGCGAGGAATACGCCGAGGGTAAATCGCTGGCTTCGGCCATCAACCACGGCTTTAGCCGTGCGCTCTTCGCCATCCTCGACAGCGGCATCATCGCATTCATCGCGGCGGGTATGCTCTACTGGCTGGGCTCGGGTGCGATCAAAGGCTTTGCCCTGACCCTGGGGCTGGGCACCGTCGTCTCTATGTTCACCACGCTGGTCGTCATGCGGTATCTGCTGCGTTTCACCGCCGAGATCAGGTGGCTTCCCGAGTCTTGGTTTGTCAAGCGCAATAAGGAGGAGCAAACCGTATGAACTACGTCAAGAATTTTCGCTGGTTTGCCATCGCCGCGCTTGCCCTGGTGATTGNGGGCGTCGTTGCCTGGTTTGCCTTTGGCGGCTTTAANTTGGGCGTCGACTTCAAGGGCGGCACAGTCATGACCATCGACATGGGCAAAGAGTTTAACACCGCGGACGTCGAGCGGGTGCTCGACACAGCCAAGTACGACTACAGCCCCGTGCAAGCCTCGGTGCTAAGCGGCCAGCATGTCGCGACCATTCGCGTCACGCAAAACCTCTCGCCCGAGCAGACCAACGCTTCGGTTGTCGTGCCTTTGGGAGCGACTTATCCCGGCGTCAAGGCAATCTCCACCGATGCGATCAATGGCATTTTGCCGTCCGAGTTTCAGCTCAAGGCCCTGATTGCCGTGGTGATCGTCTGCGTCCTGATGCTGATCTACGTCACCATTCGCTTTGAATTCCGCATGGGCGCAGTGACCCTCTTGTCGCTGCTTTTGAGCTTGCTGCTGATGGCCTCGGTTGTGTTGATGACCAAGATGACGGTCAATTTGGCCGCGGTTGTGACGTTGCTGTGCGCCATGTGTTTCACTACCATCAACGCCATCGCCGTCTTTGACCGCGTGCGCGAAAACCGCAAGATTCATGTCGGCAAAAAGACGACGCGCGAGATCGTCAATCTATCGATCAAGGCCACCATGTGCCGTACCATCGTCACTGCGGCGTCGATCGTCATCGTGGTGATGGCTCTGTTCTTCCTGGGCGGTGCCGCGATGCGCGAGTTCCTGCTGCCCATCTTGGCGGGCCTGTTTGCCGGCTTGTTCACGGGCATCTACCTGTCTGCGCCACTGTGGTGCATTTGGACGGAATCTGTAGAAAAACGCACCCCAAAAGCCAAACGCTAACCCAGCGCCCAAAGGCTGTGCACCTGAGTCTGCGCAGCCTTTTTCTATACAAGAAGTTCGCGCCCCAGTCACGCAAGAAAGGTACCCCATGATCATCCGCCGCGACCCCGCCATGCCGCAACCCGAGGATCCCCGGGTGGTGTCTTTGGCGATGGCACTTGGGGTGCCGGTGTTGATCGCGCGAATGCTGGTGCAACGCAATATCGAAACGCCCGATGCCGCACAAAAGTTCCTCGAGCCGCAGTTCGGCGATCTGCAAGTGCCCGGCAATCTGCCCCACATGTCCCAAGCCATTGATTTGATTGACGCAGCACTGGCGGCAGGGGAGACCATCGCAGTCTTTGGCGACTACGATTGCGATGGCATCTGTGCTACCGCCCTGCTGTGCGAGGCCATTGAGGCCTGCGGCGGCCGTGCCCTGCCCCTGTTGCCCTCGCGCTATGACGGCGGCTATGGGTTATCTGAAGGCATTGTAGAGCAGGTCGTGCAGGCGGGGGCTAAGTGCCTGATTACCGTCGACAATGGCATCAGCGCCCACGACGCCATTGCCGCCGCCAAGGCCCAAGGCTTGACCGTTATCGTGGCAGATCACCATGTCGCTTCCGAGAGTTTGCCCACCGCTGATGTTGTCCTGCACCCCATGCATTTTGGTGGCGATTCGCCCCTGTGCGCGGCGGGGCTGGCCTGGAAGATGGGATGGGCGCTGTGCGGCGAGGAATGGGCCCGCGAGTGGATCGATGTCGCCGCCGTCGCCACGGTCGGCGACATGGTGCCGCTGGTGTATGACAACCGCCGATTGGTGCAGCTGGGCCTGGCCAAGCTGGCCAAATCACCCAACCTTGGCTTGAAAAGCCTGCTGGATGCCGCAGGAGAAAAATCTGCGCCAACTGAGCGCACGCTGGGTTTTGGCCTGGCCCCTAGGCTCAACGCCCAAGGGCGCATGGGCGACATCAGCGAGGCATTGGACTTGTTGCGAGAAAAAGATTCTACCCGTTGCCGCGACATGGCGGCGGCGTTGGATGCCATCAACACCGCCCGTATGGCGGCCCAGCGCGCCGCGGTGGATGCGGCGTTGGAGGCCGTGCAGGATCAACTGCAACAAGGCGCAAAGGGCCTGTGCGTGCGCTGTGCCGACGGCCAACAGGGCGTCATCGGGCTGGTCGCCTCCAAACTGTCAAAGCAATTTTACCGCCCCACCATCGCCCTGTGCCGTGACAACCACGGCGAGTGGGTGGGCTCGGCGCGCAGCTTGCCGGGGATTGAACTGTTGCCCCTGCTCGAGCAATGCCGCGAGCACCTGCAAAAGTTTGGCGGCCACGCTGCCGCCGCAGGCATGACATTGTCGGGTGAGGATCCGGAGGCCTTTGAAGCGGCCTTTGCCGCGGCCTGCCAAGCCATTCCGCCCGAGCATCTGGTGCCCTTTGCCACGGTGTGCGAGCACATCACTGCCGCTGACTGCACGCTGGAACTGGCGCGCACGCTGGCCAAGTTGGGCCCCTATGGCCAGGGCAACGCCAAGCCCCTGCTGGGCCTGTGCTCGACACCGGGAAAGCTGACCGTTATGGGGCGCACGGGCGAGCACCTGCGCATGGAGTGTGGCGGGATGACGGTTGTCGCCTTTGGTTTCGCCAGGCATCGTGACTGCATCGAGGCCAGCCAATCGGTCGAGATGGCGGTCGAGATCCAGGAAGATACTTTCCGCGGCGAGCACCGTCTGCAACTCATGCTCAACGCCTTTTGCCCTGTCGACCCGCCCATCACCCGCCAAACCCTGGGGGATTTGTGGCGGCACATTGCCAAATTGGAGGGCCCCCTGCCGATGGGCGAGGATTTGTTTGGCTGGTCGGCGGCGGGACTTGCTACCATTGCGGAAATCTTTTGCCAAATCGGCGTCTTGCGCCGGGAGCCGGGGGGCTTTTTGCCCACCGGGGCTCGGGGTAAACTCGAGGCCAGTCCGTTGTTTGTACAATTGAGTGGGGAGGTGAGCGCATGAGCCAGGAAGGGGTCATCCAAATCATGCAACAAATGCTGTTGGAGGCGTTCCCTGATCCCGAGGGCGTCGTCGCCCGCTCATTGGCCATGGCCGAGCGTTGTCACGAGGGGCAGAGCCGACTGTCGGGGGAGCCCTATCTCGTGCATCCCCTGTCGGTCGCGACCTATCTGATGGAGCTGAAGATGGACGCTGAGTCCATCGCCGCGGCACTGTTGCATGACACCATCGAGGACACGGGCATCACCCGCGCCGAGTTGGCCAAGCAGTTTGGCGAACGCATCGCCGTGCTGGTNGACGCGCTGACCAAGNTGGCCAAGATCGAGAATATTTCCAAAGAAGAGCGCAANGCCGAGTCTCTGCGCCGCATGATGCTGGCCATGGCCCANGACGTGCGCGTGGTCATNATCAANCTGGCCGATCGCCTGCATAACATGCAAACCCTGTCCCACCAAAGCCCNGAGGCCCGCATCCGCATCTCGCAGGAAACGCTGGACATCTACGCNCCNCTGGCTCATCGCCTGGGCATGTANCAGATGTGCACGACCCTCGAGGACATCTGCCTGATGTACCTGCACCCCGAGGAATACCGCTCCATCAACCGNGCCTTGTATGACACCATGAANGAGCANCAGGGCTGGATGCAATCCAAGCTTGAGCAGATCCGCGAGCGGGTGGCNGCGCTGGGTATTGAGCCCTTTGAGCTGGAGAGCCGCACCAAACATCTATATAGTATCTACCGCAAGATGCAGGATCAGAACCGCTCCTTCCACCAGATTTACGACGTCTTTGCCTTCCGCGTCATCGTGCCTCAGATCAAGGATTGTTACGCCGTACTGGGCATGGTGCACACCTATTATAAGCCCGTGCCGGGGCGGTTTAAGGACTATATCTCGGTCAGCAAGGCCAATCAATACCAGTCCCTGCATACCACGGTCGTCGGCTCCTCGGGCATTCCCTTCGAGGTGCAGATCCGCACCTTTGAGATGCACCGGCAGGCCGAATACGGTGTCGCCGCCCACTGGATGTACAAAGAGGGCGTGCAGCAGGCCGACGCCATGCAGACGACGCTGAGCTGGTTCCGCCAGTTCATGAAGGAACAGTCCGACGTCGCCGACGCCATGGACTTTGTCGACACCCTCAAGACCGACTTGCAGAGCGAGGAAGTCTACGTCTTTACGCCAAAGGGCCGTGTGGTCAAACTGCCCGCCGGGGCGACACCCGTGGACTTTGCCTATTCCATCCACTCTCAGATCGGCGACCGTTGCATGGGGGCCAAGGCAAATAGCCGCATCATCCCGCTGGATACCCCCCTGCACAGCGGAGACATTGTCGAGATCATCACGGGCACCTCCAAGGGCCCCTCGCGCGACTGGTTGCAGTTCTGCAAGACCTCGTCGGCCAAATCCAAGATCCGCGCCTGGTTCAAGCGCGAGGAAAAGGAAGAAAACGTCGTCAAGGGCCGCGAGATGCTGGAGTTGGCGGCCAAACGCCTGGGCTTTACCCTGACGCAGCTCTTCCACGAGGATTACCTCGCACCGTTGATGAGCCGCTATACCATGAAGACGCTGGATGACCTCTATGCATCGGTCGGGTGCGGCGGGTTGACGACGTTGCAAGTGCTTATGCGCTTGTCCGAACGATACAAAAAAGATCATGAACTGCCTACGACGCCAATGCCCCAACGCCGCGCCCACAAGGATAAGTTTGGCGATCAGGGCGTGCTGGTCACGGGCCAGCCCGATATGCTCGTGCGCCTGTCATCCTGCTGCAACCCCGTGCCGGGCGACGACATCATCGGCTATATTACCCGCGGTCGCGGCGTCTCGGTGCACCGCACCGATTGCCCCAATATGGCGGCGGCGCATTCGGAATCGGAAAGCCAACGCCTGGTCGAGGTGACTTGGAACCTGGGCACCTCGGGGGCCTTCCGCGCCCAGCTGACCGTCATCTCTGATCACCGCAACCGCCTGCTTGCCGACATCACCATCGCCTTGTCGGATATGGGGATTCCACTGTTATCTATTGCCGCCAACATGTCGCGTGAGGGCCAGCATGACACCATCAACCTGGCCTGTGAGATCCAGGACATCGCCCAGCTGGATCAGCTGGTTTACCGCCTCAAACGCATCGACAGCGTGCAGGAAGTCCACCGCACGGGTCGCCACGTATGANGACGCTGACCTGCAAACTGCCCCACCCGAATGACCTGACGGATACTGGTGAGATTGTTAGATTATTTTTGCCTGAATGTCAATTAGNGCCTGTGAAAAGATTGCCACAGCTGCGCTTGGACGTCGCAGGAAAAAAACAGCAATGGGTCGCCACGGCCACCATCAATGGCATAGGGGAGGGGCGTTTTGCCTGCCCCCGCCGGCCCGACGCTATGGTCGATAAGCGGATGCGCCGTCGGGCGGCCAAGATGGCGTTGTATTTGGCCTTTCGCCAGCATTATCCCGCGCCCGCGTGGGGAGCGCTGACGGGCGTGCGCCCCACCAAGTTGGCCTATACACTGCTCGACGAGTGCCCAGACATGGCCCACGTGCTGGCAGAGCTGGAGCAAACCTGGCAGGTGGGCCCCGACAAGATCGCCTTGATGGAGCGCATTCTGGCCACCCAGCAGGGCTGGCGGGTGCCGCCCACGCAAGCCGCCGGGGAGTACGACGTTTATATTGGCATCCCCTTTTGCCCGACGCGGTGCAGTTATTGCTCCTTTTGTTCGTTGCCGCTGACATCCAAATACCGCACTTTGGTCGAACCCTATCTGGAGGCCCTTAAGCTCGAGATGCGCCTGAGCGCGCCCTTGATGTGGGGCAAGCGGTTGCGCAGCCTGTATATCGGCGGCGGCACGCCCACCATTCTCACGCCTGATCAGTTGCTGGATCTGCTTCGCTTTGCCCAGCGGCTGTTTGGCACGCCCATCGAAACCACGGTCGAGGCGGGGCGGCCCGACACCATCACCCAGGGCCATGTCGACGTCTTTCGGGCCATGCAAGTGGATCGCGTGTCGGTCAACCCCCAGTCCACCGATCCGGATACCCTGGCGCGCATTGGCCGGGGGCACACCGTCGATCAGCTCTATCAGGCTTATGACATGTGCCGTGTGCTGCCCACCATCAACATGGATATCATTGCGGGACTGCCGGGGGAGAGCTTTGACGCCTATGCCAAAACCTTGGCCGATTGCCTGGCAATGGCCCCGGAAAACCTGACCGTGCACACCCTGGCCCTCAAGCGCTCAAGCGCCCTGTGGGGGGCGCAGCAACCCAACCAACAGCCTGAGATGGTGCAGGCGATGTTGCAGCACACCTATGATACCGTGCTGGCGCAGGGTTATGATCCTTATTATCTGTATCGCCAAAAGTACATGACGGCCAACCTGGAGAACGTCGGCTTTTGCCGCAATGGCCGGGTGGGCCGCTACAATATCGACAACATGGAGGAGACCCACACCGTGATGGCCTTTGGCGCGGGGGCGATCACCAAACGCATCGCCTACCCCGAATACATCATCACCCGCGCCGTCAATCTGCGTGACGTCGGTCAATACCTCGCCCGCCTTGAGGAACAGGTCGCTCGCAAACAATCGCTGTTCTTCGAAGAATTGCCCCTCGGCTAATCTGCCGATAAAACAAAAACCGCCTGTCGATTGACAGGCGGTTTGCTTTTGATCATTTCAGGCGTTGGGCAAATAGGCTCCCAAGCCCTTGAGGCGCGATTGCAGGGTGCGCACGTCGACGTCCTTGGGCGCGCGATTGGTCTCCAGTGCCAACTGTGCGGCAGCGCCCGCGGCCTGGCCCGTGATGTAGCACCCGGGCATGACGCGCACGGAGGACTGCATGGGGCGGTCGGTGCTGACGCAACGGCCCGTGACAAACAGGTTGTCCACGCCGCGAGGCACGAGAATGCCGTAGGGCAAGCCATAGCTTTCGCCGGGTTTGTAGCGCAGTGTCGTGTGATCGTGATGGAACTTCTCAAAAGCCTCGGCCGTGGGTTTTGCGGCGTGGGTATCGATGTTGTAGCAATACCGCCCGATTTCGTTGTCGAACACCGCGCGGGCGTGGAAGGCGTCGACGGTCAAGGTTTCTTCGCCCTCAATGCGGCGGGTCTCGCGAATGCCCATCATGGGTGCGGTGGTCACAAGCTCCATGTTCTCGTAGCCGGTCAGGTACTCCTGATAGTAGCGGCGGTATTCGTCAACCAGTTTGCGCGAGTGCACCAGGGCCCGGGTCAGTGACCGCTCATCCGTGCCGTCGACGCCAAAAGCATGGCCGACGTTACCGCCGCCGATACCTTGCTCGCTGATCTTCCAAATGCCCGGCAGATGGGGATCGGGCGTGGTAAACACGCCGTCCGTAATGGCCTTGCGGATATGGGTGTCATCATTGCACGTCCAGTGCGACCAATCAATGCCCGCCCACAGCTGGCACAACGTCCCCGCCATCATCTGGCCGTTTTCGTCACCTTTTTGATAGGGCGCGCCCGCCCAGACGCATAGGTCGCCGTCACCCGTGCCGTCGATGTACATGCCCGCTGTGACGGCAAACATGCCGCTCTTGGCGGCAAAAACCGCCGCGTCGATGTGGCCGTTGCTTGTGAGCACGTCGATCAGTTGGGTGTGAAAGACGAATTCCACGCCCGCTTCGGTCAGTAAATCCTCGTAGACGCGCTTGAGGGTGTCGACCTTGATTTCCTCTGCCAGCTGGGGTTGGCCAATCGCCTCGCCCAGAGCAGACAGTCGATCCAACAGCAAGCGGCCAAACCCATTAGCATAAAAGTGTACGCCGTCGCTGAACTCCATAAAAGCAGGAACCATGCCCGCCGTGCCCAGGCCGCCTAAGCAGGACTGGCCCTCCAGCAACAGCACCCGAGCTCCGGTTTTGGCCGCGGACCAAGCCGCGGCGCACCCGCCGGGGCCACCACCAACCACCAGTACGTCGGTTTGGTGACGTACCGATAGTTGCTTTTGATAATTTAATGATGACATGGGTGGTTCCCTTGTTGATGGTGGATGGATCAGGCCTTGCCGTTGCAACCAAGCACTTGGGTCAGCTTATGGGCGACCAGCTCCTGCACCAGCGCGCGGGCAGGGGAGAGGTATTGGCGGGGGTCGAAGTCGGCGGGGTTAGCGGCCATGTGGGCGCGAATGGCGGCGGTGAAAGCCAGGCGCAGATCCGAGTCGATGTTGATCTTGCAAACGGCCATTGAGGCAGCTTTGCGCAGCAGGGTCTCGGGCACGCCCTGGGCTCCGGCGATGGTGCCGCCGTTTGCGTTGATGGTGTCGACATAGGCCGGCACGACCGACGACGCGCCGTGCAGCACGATGGGGAAGCCGGGCAGCAAGCCCTCGATCTCCTCGAGAATGTCAAAGCGCAGCTTGGGCTCGCCCTTGAACTTGAAGGCGCCGTGGCTGGTGCCGATGGCGATGGCCAGGCTGTCCACGCCTGTCTTCTGTACGAACTCCTGCACTTGGGCAGGATCGGTATATTGGGCCTTATCATCAGACACTTGCACGTCATCCTCGACGCCCGCCAGACGCCCAAGCTCGCCCTCGACGGTGACACCGCGCTCATGGGCGTAGTCGACGACTTTGCGAGTGACCTCGATGTTTTGCTCGAAAGCGTGGTGGGATCCGTCGATCATGACCGAGGAGAACCCGCCGTCGATGCAGGACTTGCAGATGTCAAAGTCGGCACCGTGATCCAGGTGCAAGGCGATGGGCAGGCCGGATTCTTCGACAGCGGCCTCAACCAGATGGCGCAGGTAGACAGGGCTGGCGTACTTGCGTGCGCCCGCCGAAACTTGCAGGATCATGGGCGCATTGTATTCCTTGGCCGCCGCGACGATGCCCTGAACGATCTCCATGTTGTTGACGTTAAAGGCCCCAATGGCGTACCCGCCATCATAAGCCTTGGCAAACATCTCACGCGTGTTAACTAATGGCATAACAAACCTCCGAAAAAATTTCATTTTATTATATCATACCTTGGCCTGCCTTGTCATTTTCATCAATAAGGGGTATACTTAACATATCACGACTGAAGTGGAGGTAGTTATGCGGCCGATTATCAGCGTCGTTGTGCCCATGTACAACGAGCAGGAGGTCATCAACACCACTCACGAACGCTTGATGGGTGTCATGCAGGGCATGAATACACCCTTTGAGGTCATTTACGTCAACGACGGCAGTCGGGATGGCACGCTGGGCATTGTCTCGGCTTGGGCCAAGGCCGACGCGCGCGTGCGCTTGGTTGACTTTTCGCGCAACTTTGGCCACCAGGCCGCCGTGACCTGCGGGTTGTCTTTTGCCCATGGTGACGCCATCGTCATCATCGACGCCGACTTGCAAGACCCGCCCGAGTTGATCCCCACGATGTTTGAACGATGGAAGCAAGGCATCGATGTTGTCTATGGAAAACGCTTGGAGCGCAAGGGCGAGACGGCGTTTAAAAAGCTGACTGCCAGCATGTTCTATCGTTTCCTTTCGTTTATGACCGACGGCCTCGCGCCCAAGGACACGGGCGACTTCCGCTTGATCGACCGCAAGGTGTGCACCGCCATCCTGGCCATGCCCGAGCATTCGCGCTTTTTGCGCGGCATGGTGGCGTGGGTGGGCTTCCGCCAGGAGCCGCTGGAATACGTGCGCGAGCCTCGCTTTGCCGGTGCCACTAAATATCCGCTCAAAAAGATGCTCAAACTGGCCAGCGATGGCGTGTTCAGCTTTTCATTCAAGCCGCTCAAGTTTTTAACCGCGTTGGGGGCTTTCTTGGGCAGTATTTCGTTGCTATGGGCGTTGATCGCCTTGATCCTGGGTGGCTTTGCCGCCCACTGGTTGGGGGCCTTGGTACTATTTTGTACGGGACTGTTGCTGCTGGCGATGGGGCTGACGGGCGAATACCTCTCGCGCATGTTTGAAGAGGGCAAAGGCCGGCCACACTATCTGGTGCGCACGACGCCTGACGAATTTTACAATGGCGAAAAGCAAAGGGGACAAATTGATGAGACCTGAATACCAAAAACTCGCCGATGTGCTTGTCGGTTATTCCACGAAATTGCAACCGGGTGAACGCGTTTTGATCGAAGCGACGGACATCCCTGCCGAGTTTGTCTGCACGCTGGTCGAGCGAGTGCACCAAGCCGGGGCATACCCTTATGTCACGCTGATGGATTCGCGGGTCAAGGCCGCGCTCAAGTCCGTCGCCGACGCACCCTGGCTGGGTTTCGCCGCCGAGCACGACGTCGCCTTTATGAAAGGCATGGCTGCCTATATCGGCATCCGCGGCACCAACAACAGCTTCGAGGAGGCCGGTGTGCCCTCCGAGAAAATGCAGCTGTGGCAAAAACTTTATGGCGAACCCGTCAACAAAATCCGCATTCCTCACACCCGTTGGGTAGTGCTGCGTTGGCCCACCAGTGCCTTTGCCCAGGCCGCGGGCATGACCACGCCGGACTTCGAGAAGTTTTATTTCGATGTCTGCACCATGGATTATGCCAAGATGGCTGCGGCGATGGAGGTGCTCAAAGCGCGTATGGAGCGCACCGACCGTGTGCGCATCGTGGGGCCGGGCACAGATTTGTCTTTTTCCATCAAGGGCATTCCCGCCATTCCATGTGCGGGCGGCCTGAACATTCCCGACGGTGAGATCTTCACCGCGCCTGTGCGCGACAGCGTCAACGGCACCTTGCGATTCAACGTGCCCCAGCCCTATCAAGGATTTAGCTTTACCGACATCAACCTGCGTTTTGAGCAGGGCAAGATCGTTGAGGCGACCTCGAACGATACGGCGCGCATCAACGCCATCTTGGACACCGACCCCGGCGCGCGGTACATCGGGGAGTTCGCGCTGGGTCTGCACCCGCTGATCACCCGACCCATGAACGACACGCTGTTCGACGAGAAGATCGCCGGATCCTTCCACTTTACCCCCGGTGCCTGCTACGACGAGGCCGACAACGGCAATCACTCGGCCATCCACTGGGATATGGTCATGCTGCAGGATGTCGCTAACGGGGGAGGGGAGATCTGGTTTGACGACGAGCTGGTGCGCCGCGACGGTCGCTTCCTGCCCGCCGAACTGCAATGCTGCAACCCTGAAGCCTTGTCATAGATGTCAAAGTGTGCTATGATGATTAAGTGCACAATTGCACCAAAGGGAGAGCATTGTCGATGAAGAAGTTTTTGTTAACACTCAGCGGTTTGGCTATGACCGTCTTTCTGTCTGCGTGTATGCAGCAAACCCCGCAAACAGGCGCCCCGGCCGCCGATGGTACTGCGCCCGCCGGTATGAACAATCTGTATATGGTCGGCATCATGATTTTGTTGATTGGCGGCTTTTATTTCTTTGCCATTCGTCCCCAACAAAAGAAGGACAAAGAGACCAAGAAGATGCGCGAGAACCTGTCCAAGGGCGATCGTGTGACCACCATCGGCGGCATCTACGCCCGCGTGCTGGATGTTGACGATCAAAAGGTCACCCTGGAAGTCGGCCCCGGTCCCGATCGCACCATCGTCACGGTTGCCCGCTGGGCCATTGGCACCATCGAGGGTGAAAAAGAGAACCCCAACCAAATCGACGAGTCCTCGAACACCAAGCACTAATCATCCCTTCAAGTCATCAAACGCTCCGTGTGATCTCACGCGGGGCGTTTTTGTTTGCCTGTGGCATGCAATAGCCATAGCCCGGCACTCACCGCCGTGCTGTAGGCCAGGGGAGAGAAGATGGCTTGGGCAAGGCCGCCGACGGGAATGGACAGGTTGGCCGCCATCAGCCAACCCAAACCGCCCGCCAGCAGCCCGCAAGCGGCTTTAGCGGCAAAAAAACGCCCGCTTTTGAGTCCAAGGGGCCCCAAAATGACGGTCTGTTGTAGTAAAATAGGAATGGATCCAAACCCCGCGATGGCCGACATCGCCACGATACGGCTGCCAACGGTGGTCTGGGCCTCGGCGAGCAGGCGGCATCCCTCGGGCAGATCAAAAATCCCCACGACAACGCCCCGCGCGAGTTGTGAGGGCAAGCCAATCCACGCTAGCATTTTGCCCACCAGGCCGATGACAGGGGAGAGCATCCCCAGCGAAGACAACCCGCCGATGACCCCGGCACAGACAACACTGCAACCGAAGCCAATCCCAAGGGCAACCAGGCCTTGTTCGACGATTTTTCCAAAGGTGTGTACTTGTTGACATGTAACTTTTTTCGTTTCTATGCGTGACATTTTACTTGTGATAAAAATCACTCCACCAATGAGCCAACAGGCGAGTGCCTGGCAGAGCAAAAATACAACGCCACTGCCGGAAATCCCCAGCAATCCTGGCATGGCCCCCAGCAAAAAGGCGGGAGACAGACCCGAGAAACACACGGCGGCGGCCCACAGCCTGCGTGGAGCGGCATCGGCCAGCATCAGGGTGGAGGTTGGCGTGCCGCACAGCGTGCCGATGGCGACCAGGCGAGTCTTGGCGAAACCCCTGTGCGCGGTGCCTTGCATCAGCAGGCGGGCTCCGACAAAGGCGGGCAGCAGGGTCGGCACGACGGTGGTCAAATACAGCGACACCGCCGAGGCCGCCGAGGCGATGACTTGCGCGGGGCGCAGCAACAGCAGCACCGAAAAGGCGATGCCGATCAAAGCACTGGCAGAACGTTTCATGCCACAGCATATGACGGCGACGGGAGGTTATGATGAAAGCATTTGGTTTGGCACTGGGCCCCGGTGCATTGCTGGGCGCGGCGCATATCGGCGTGTTGCAAGTGTTGGAGAGCGAGGGTCTCTTCCCCTCCTTTGTCACAGGCAACTCGATGGGGGCCATTGTCGGCGCGCTGTACGTCGGCGGCATGACGCCCGATTGGATTGCCGAGAAGATCAACGACCTGAACGAGCTCAAGATGTACGACGTGCGCTTGGCGCGCTCGGGGGTGCTGGGCGGCAAGCGCATTCAGGAACTTATCCGGCAGTTGACCGATGACAAGAGCGCCGATGAATGCCATATACCCTTTGGTTGCCTGGCCGTTGACATCGACAAGGGCGAGTTAATCGAGCTGACAAAAGGCAAACTGCACACCATCGCCCGCGCCTCGAGCTCGATCCCCGGCATGTTCACGCCCGTGATGATGGAAGACCGACGCCTGGTCGACGGCGGCGTGCTGGTGGGTGTACCCGGCGAACTGTGCCGCAAGTTGGGCGCGACGACGGTTATCGGTGTGGATGTGGGAACCCCTGAGCCGGCCTCGGCGGTCAAAAGCTCGATGATGATTACATTGCGTAGCTTTTTCCTTTGCCAAAACAGCCTGCACAAACTGCAACCCAATGGCTGCGATTTGGTCATTCGCCCCGTTGTGCACGACCGCCCGATGCTGCGATTCGTCGGCGCCCAAGAAACCATT
>JGI994J12354_10001550_pt1 | contig 23229 bp, 21 predicted proteins | sample IntmicLarv3ML3BL_FD_12354 | JGI IMG/M metagenome (IMG submission 12354) | reverse complement strand
TAATGTTTTGGTATATATTCTCGCTCAAAATAACAATCCATATACAAGCAAAAACCAATCTCTTTATCATTACAATTAACAATGAAATGCTTCATAAAATTATACTTGTCATTTCGATTATTAATTTCGTCTAACCACGCCGTTCTGTATTCTTCTCCGTTTGGGCACAACCATTTATAAATGTAGTCTTTATCCAACCATTTATTGAAAGTACTTACATCTTTATCCAACAAAGGTTTTAATACAATTTCAATTTCTGTTATACACATAAAATCTATTATTTCTGCATTTCATTATATGCCACCTTCTCGCGTGGTTGACGCACAACTTCTAAATATGTGCAAAGATATAGTGTCTTTTATCTCCGACAATTATTGTTGAAGTTCTTTATTTTTTCTTCGACATTGGCAATGCTTTTATTTCGTATAGTCGTAGCCAATTTTTTCCGGTTACATATATTTGTTTTGTGGCGGCATCGTAAGCAATTCCGTTTAACACATCGGTTTGCGAAGTGCGTAAAGTACGCGGCAATAAATCATGCAACAATACAATTCCGACAACTTTTCCGTTCGCCGGATTGATTCGTACGATATAATCTTGCAAATATACATTCGCCCAAATTTCTCCATCGATATATTCCAGTTCGTTTAAAAAAGGTAACGCGCTGCCTTCGTAGCTCACATTTATATAACGAACTTCGGCGAAATTTTCGGGATTTAAAAATTTCAAAATCGACGAGCCATCGCTCATAATCAAATGCTTTCCATCGGTTGTCAAACCCCAACCTTCGCCGGAATAATTGAATTTTCCGACTTCTTCAAAAGTATTTAAATCATATACAAAACAAATTTTTTCGCGCCAAGTGAGTTGATAAATTTTTCCGTTTAGAGCGCAAGAACCTTCCGCGAAAAAACGAGCGTCCAACGATTTTTTTTGTGTCACCTCACCTGTTTTTATATCTACTTTTCGAAGTTCCGATTGTCCGTATTGACCAACACTTTCGTACATCGTTCCGTCGTGAACAAATAATCCTTGCGTGTAACCTCGCATATCGTGAGGATATTCGGCAACTACGGAATAGCTGTATTTTTCAACTTTTCCTACCGATTTATTTTTACAGCACACAAGGATTAGGGGCGCAACGAATAATATCGAAAGAATAAAATATAAACGAATATGCTCTTTTTTTAGTACTTTTGTCATGGTTTTTTCTTATTTGAATACAAAGTTATAAAACAAAACGGCTATCATGAAATTTATAATACGCTCGATACCCAATACGATTACTTTATTGAATTTATTTTCCGGTTGCTTGGCAATAGTTTTTGCTATGCGCGGCTGGGTCGATTTTGCGGTATATTGTATTTTTGCCGCAGCCGTATTCGATTTTTGCGACGGATTGAGTGCTCGTCTTTTAAAAGCTTATTCGGATTTAGGAAAACAATTGGATTCTTTGTCGGACGTGGTGAGCTTTGGCGTAGCGCCGGCAATGTTGTTACATATGAAATTAAATACTTTGTTGAGCGATAAAATTACCGGAAGTTTCGATAGCGGATTGGCTTGGGAGTTTCTTACTTTTGTGCCTTTTATTATTGTTCTTTTTTCGGCTTTGCGTTTGGCAAAATTTAATATTGACACACGACAAACTTCAAGTTTTATTGGCTTACCTGTTCCGGCAAACGCTTTGTTGATTGCGTCGTTAATCAGTTTATCGGTACACGGAAATCCTTTGGTAGTGTTTTTGGATAGTTGGATTTCTATACCAATTTTGAGTGTGATAATGTCCGTTTTATTGGTTAGTAACTTGCCAATGTTTGCTTTGAAATTTAAAAATTTAACTTGGAGCGATAATAAAATTCAATTTTTATTTTTGTCGATTTGCTTGGCAATTGTTGTTTGCAGCTTATTATTTAACCAAGGAATAATGTTTATGACAGCACTTATTATCAGTTCATACATTTTTCTTTCGTATCATTTGTTTTTCTTTCGTCGTGTCAAATAAAAAAATATAGAATTATCAGATATCCAAATTATACTTATGAAATTTATCGCAGAAATAAATGTAATGCCTCTTAAAGCTTTGCTCGACCCACAAGGCAAAGCCGTAACAGGAGTTCTTCACAGCACCGGTTATACCAATGTCGAAAATGTTCGTATCGGAAAACATTTGACTTTTGAAATAGAAGCCGATTCGAAAGAAAAAGCGGCGGTATGTGTCGAGGAAATATGCAAAAAGATTTTGCATAATCCGATTATGGAATCGTTTGAATTTACTTTGCAGGAAGCGTAGTATTAGTAAATTCGCGTGCTGTATTTTCGTAATTCTCGAGAATATTCGCGAGCTTTTCCATCGGTTAAATTATTGAGAAATTCCCAAAAATTCGGTCCGTGATTTTTGTGAATGGTGTGGCTTAATTCGTGTAATATCAAAAAATCGATAAGGTGTGTCGGCAAGTGCATCAAATGAATGCTCAGCGTAATTGTGTTGTCGGGCGCGCACAATCCCCAATAGCTTCGCGCGTTTTTTATAATCAACGATTTGTATTGCAATTGAAATTGTGCAGCCAATTCACTTAATCGCTGAGGCAATACTTCGTGCGCTTCTACTTTCCAAGCGTGTTCTACCGCTTTGCGAATCACCGATTGCAAAACTTCATCGTTGGTAGAACGATTTTCGGGATAATAAATAAAAACAGTTTCGGGCGTAATTTCTACACGCACATTTTTTCGTGCTTCCGGCACTAATTGTACTTTTCGAGAGTAAGTTTCAAAATTAATATCGGGTGTAAATCGTGTTTGCGCGGTTTCTTTTTTCGACTTTATGCGTAGTTGCGCTTTTGTTATCCAATCGGATTGTTCGTATAAAAATAATTTGGCAGTAGAGAAATATTCGTGAAGAGGTAAGGTAACTAAAACGCTTCCATCAGACTTTATGATTACTTTGAACGAGCGCGATCGCGGCACTTTCCGAAATTTGATTTCACCAAATTTTGGGTGCTGCAAAATACGTATTCGGTCGTTTATCATTGCTCCGTATTATTTTCTTGCTCGGTAATTTCTTCGTCCGGTTCTTTAAGAATTGCAGCCTCTTTTTCGGGTAGCGAAGTTTTTTTCTTTTTAAAAAGCGCGTTAAGAAATTCCGAAAAAGTATTAAATTCTTCTTGATACATTAAACCGATACCATAGCGTTGGCTATTGTCAATGTTGTCGCTATATTGATCGACAGAGCGAGTGAAAAATTTAAAATAAACTTTTCCTTTATCATCGAGTCGCACGCTTGCATCGAAATCGTTCGACAAATCTTGTGTGTAGCCACTCGAACCAACATTTCCGTTAAGCGTTATGCGTTGATCCATAATTTGCATCGAGAAATTTAAATCCCAATCGTCGGCGCGTCCTTGTTGCGCAGGAATATATCTTCCGCCAATGGTAAAAGGAACTTTCATTTGAGACAACATATTGTTCAACTGATTCGACAACATTTCTGTTCCCGCGCTATACAAAATTCCGGAATTAAATTCAGCATCTTGATCGGGCATAAAAGTTCCAAAAGCTAAGAGCGACAAGAATTGGCGCGTTTGTTTTTCTTCCGTGCTTAGCGCGCTTTGCACACGCGCGCGCGTTTCGGCATCTAAATTTTCTATGTCAATTTTAAATTTAAGTGTCGGACGAAGCATATTTCCGCTCATATCAATTGTGCAGTTTATCGGACGAGTAGTAGCTACTACCGAAGTGTCGCCAATCAACGTGTTCAACGACGCTTTTGTTTTGTATATCGCTGTTAAATCGAGCCGAGTATTATGTATGTCGCCATTAAAATTGATTTGTCCGCCTTGATTTATATAGAATTTTTTACTGATAAAATTGAAATTTTGTAAGGTAAATAAATAATCTCCTCGCTCTATTCGGTAGTTTCCGAATAAATTAAATTTTCCGATTGCCGGATTCATTTCAATTTTTATATCGCCCGAACCAAAGCCGTGAATTATATCGCCGGCTTTTTTGTCTAACTCAATCATTACTTCTGTTTCGGGCGTTACGCTTACGTTTACGGTTAAATTTAAGTTGCTCTTTTTTCGTGTTTCAATTGGTTTTCTCAAACCATCATCTTCCAAAGTGTCTTTGGGCTGCACAAAAGTGAGTAATCCAACTTCTTTTGCATCGCCTTGCGCCGAAGCCGGAATATGAATAGACGAATTTCTTTCCGCTTTCAAATTAATATCAAAATCGATACTTCCCGATTCGCCTTTAATAACGGCTGCTCCCGAAGCAAAAGCTCTTCCGTAAAATGATTCGTTGTCTCGCTCGGTGGTGTTCATTACACATAAATTGTTTGGATAGGCGAGGACTTCGTATTTCAAATTTTTGAAATGATTGTGCGACAAAATTACCGATAGCGTTGCTTTTCCACCGAATTCATCGTTTACAACAGCATCTCTAAATCCTAACGAAGTGGCGTTCAAAAACACCGGCGTCTCAAAAGAGTAACGTGTTTTTAAATATTCTACCGTTGCCGCGACATTATTGGCTTGCAAGTCCATTCCTTCGATAATCGGATTTTTTAAATTGCCCGACAATCGCGCTTTTCCGGAAATTGTTCCTTCAACATTTTCGAGTACTCCTTGTAGAATTGGCTCTATGTGCGCCAAATGGAAACGATTGAAAGTTCCGGTTAAATCAATGGTATTGGCGGTAGGTGAATAATTTCCGGCAACTTCTAAACTTCTTAAAGTATCTAATTGCGTGTTGAAACGTATTCGAAATAATCTTTCTTCGTCGTTCCAAAAACTGCGCAACGATAGTTTTCCCAACGGATTTTTATTTACAAAAATATTTTCGGAACTAATGTTGGCAAAAAAACGAGGACGATTATAAATATCGGTTACACGCGCGAAACCCGATAAAATTCCGCTGAATTCATAATTTTGTTCTTTTGTAAAAGCGTTGATACTCGCTATGTCGAAACTGTTTAATTGCAATGTGAGCGTATCTTCCGGTTGGTGCGACAAAGCGCCGTTCAACTCTAACGATTGATTGTTGTTGGCTACACGAAAGTTGTTGATATGTGTTTTTTCGTTGAACAAAATATTGGAAGGCAATATCTGCCACAAGCTGTCGTTGAGAGTAATTTGCGATTGTCCGATTTGCAAATCAACCAATAGCGGACTGTCGTTTTCGTGTTTTGTGAAATCAATTACAGTTGCAAAATTTCCTTTGTTTGCAGGCGTTGTCTTGTTGTCGTACGCAAGTTGAACATCAATTTTATTGTTTGCAGCTATTAAATTCGACGATACATTTCGGAAAGTAAATCCTGCCGCTTCTGCTTGTGAAATGCTAATGTTAGCGCGGTTTTCAACATTATTGTTGTTAATTGATAACGATACTCTTTTAAATATTTTATCGTCTAAGGCAATTTCTCTTCCTTCCAATTCTACTTTCAACGAATCGGCTGAGAGAATAGTCGCGGTAATATTTGTTTTGGGCGAAATATATAATCCGGGAATAATAAAATCGGCAACTTCGGTAGCGTCTTTAAAAACAGCACTAAAACTTCCAACAGTCAACAAACTATCAGTTGTAGGAGTTGATATTATCGGTAAATGTTGTTTTATCGCGTGATTGACAACATAAGTGAAAAACTCTGAAAACGGTTTGTCTCCGTCGTAATCAGCATCTAAAAATTCGGAACGCAAAATAGTTTTGTAACCCGATTTTTCGTGTGCCGATTGTAAAGAAATGTTTCCAATATCGACCATTCCTTTATTTCCGGTATATTGCACATCGGAAAAAGTGATATGTCCAATTCCGCTAAATTCGTTTTTGACTCCCGAATAATCTGCTTTTATTTGTGTTTTTAATATCGATACAGAATCGCGTTTATTGAGTTGCAGCGCCACCAAATCGGCATAATTAATTTTTGCATCGAAGTCGAGAATGTGTACCAATTCGTTTTCGTTGACAGGCGGATGAATGCTTCCCGTAAAATGTAAATTCAAATTCGGGTCATTGACACGTACGATACCTCTGAAATTATTGTTGCGCAAAATTCCGTTTGCCGTAATATTTTGATATCCGTATTGCATAAATTCGAATAACGACAATTCTCCTGACATTCTGAGCAACAAGCCGCCTTTGTCGGCAGGACGAATTACGCCATCGGCAATTATTTTACTCGACATTTCGCCCAACAACGAATCGGAGTTTAAAAATTTACCGATATTAAATTTTTCGGTTTCAATTTCTCCTTTCATACGCAAACCATCTTCTTTGCCGGGAGCAAACGATAAATCGGCATTAGCATTTCCGACATCGGTGCGTATGTTTGCTTTGGCGACAAAATCGTTGTACAATCCGGTGAAATTTCCGGTTACTTGGATATTTTCTAACGGCAATAATAATGGCTCTATTTTTAAAGTATCGGAAGTTACGAAGCCTTGCAATACTTCCGACAAATCCGAAGCATTAGTCGCTAAATCGATTACGTTTACATAAATAATTGTTTGTTTGATATCGGGCAATCCGTTCATTCGGAATTTGGCTTTTAGCTTCGTTTCCAGCGATTCCGATTTAATTTGAATATTATCGCTGCGCAAGTTAGAAACAGTTCCGCCGACAACTCCTGTTAAATAAAATCCGTGACCAATTTCAAAATTTTTTGCCATATGCATAATCGTTTGAAACGAAAAGAAAGCGTTGTCGAAATCGGCTTCCATCCACACTTCATCTACATAATCGCCAAAATCTTTTACGTCGTCGTAATCCATTTTATAATATTTCATATGCAAATGCGAATGGCTGTCGATTAATTCCACATCTTTAAGAAATGCGCGAGTGCCGCATACATAGCCGCTTTTAGCAATTAGCTTTTTTAATTGATAACCGCTTTTTTCTATAAAATTAACATCGCGCAACTCAAAAAATAATGTGTCGTTGTCGAATCGAATATCACGAATATCCGCGTGAATACGTTGCAAATCGAGGTCTTTAAAATCAATTACACTGGAATCCGGGTCAATAGTCGGTTTGCGTAAATTGCGAAAAGTAAATCGAAAATCGGACACTTCCACATTTTTAATTTTAAAATTCCACTTTTCAGAATTTCCCGAAACTTTGACAGTATCTTGCTTATCGGATTTTAAATTTTCTAAAATGTCTTTAATGTTTGTGCTGTTTTCATCATCGTCTATCTCATAATTGTATAAATTGAACACTCCGTGATTTAAGCGGATATTGTTTACGATAACTCGCTTTTTCGAGAGGCTGAAAGACGAAATCGATATGCTTGTTTCTTTGACAAACAACAGCGTGTCGCCCGACATATCGATTGCCGCAATATCTTCGACAATCAATCTTGTGAAAAAAGAATAATGCACCGAGCCTACAGAAACCGAAGCGGGCGTTAGCTGTTCCGATAATGAATTGGTTATTTTATGCACTAAAAATGTTTGTACTGCCGGCAACTTAATTAAAAAATAAACCGACATTGGCAGCAAAACCAATACGATGAGAATTGTAAATAATATTTTTTTTAATTGTCTGATAGTTCTTATCTTCTTTTAACCTACAAAGATAAGGAGAAATGTGGCAAATGCAAAGTTTTACATGCGTTTATATTCGCGCAATTACAAAGGTTATGATCCTTTTTGATGAATTATAATTTATTCAATAGCTTGTCGTGCCGCTTCCCAACCAATAATGGCGGCTTTGCGGGTAAGTCCCCAATGGTAACCGCCCAATTCGCCCGATGAACGAATAACACGATGACATGGAATGAGAAATGCTACAGGATTGTCGCCAATGGCTGTGCCGACAGCACGTGAGGCGTTAGGGTTATTGAGTTTTGACGCAATATCGCCGTAAGTTGCCAGCTGCCCAAGCGGAATATTAAGTAACGTTTTCCATACTTTCAACTGAAAATCGCTTCCTTTAAGGTGCAATTTTATTTCATCCAATTTATTCCAATCTTGCGTGAAAATAAATATCGCACTTTGTTGAATCGAATCTAACATTTGTTGATAGCGAGCGTTGGGAAATTTCTGCTGCAAAATGCCAAAGGCATCGGTCGGACTGTCGGTAAATGCCATGTGGCAAATTCCTTTCGAGGTAGCTGCTACAATGATATTTCCAAAAGGACTTTCTGCAAAGCTGTAATTGATAGACAGATTTTCGCCGCCATACTTGTATTCGCCGGGAGTCATTCCTTCTATGTTTATGAATAAATCGTACAAACGGCTTGTTCCCGAAAGCCCTGTTTCGTGAGCAGCATCAAACAGGGTGCTTTCTTTCAAAACCTTTTTTGCGTATTCAATGCTGATATATTGCAGAAATTTCTTAGGACTGACGCCTGCCCAAGCAGTAAACAGGCGTTGAAAATGTGCAGGACTTAAACAAGCTTTGCGAGCCACATCGTCCAGTTTTGGCTGATTTTTGAAGTTTTCTCTGATATATTCTATAGCTTCGGCAATGCGAGCATAATCGAGGTTTTCTTGAGTGTTCATTGTTCCTGTTTTTAATGATTTACGTACAAAAATACGCTTTGCAAAGTAAAGCGAAAACCCGAATCATGCTTGCTTTTTTGCCGTTTTCCATTCTGCATATTCTTGCGGCATACATATTGCACATGGGCGATAACCTGCGCTGACAGCCGTTTGTTCGTCGGCAAAGAAAACACGGTGTTTTATGTATCCGCCTTTGGCAATAGCTCGCAAAGCTGAAGGGCAATTGAGCTTGCCGTACAATTTATTGCGCTTGTGTCCGCCCAATGTTCCGCCCGTATTGCTTTGAAAAGGCTTTCCGTCTGCGCCGATTAAGGTGTATGTTTTTGCGTTTGTCATTTCTTTTCCTTAGCCTTTTTGCGAATTTGTTTTTTCTTGGCATCGGTCATTGGTGCATAATCTTTTAAGTTACACGCTCCTCCTGCTATCGCCCACAGATAAAGCGAGGCAACAGTATTGTAGGGCGAATAGCGACGACGATATTTCTCAAATAGCTTTTTGTTTATTTTGCGATGTCGATAAAGCATTCTTAATCCACGATGTATAGCAAGGTCGTTCCAACTCAGAATATCGGGGCGTTGCATGGAGAAAGTCATTAACATTTCCGCTGTCCACACACCAATACCGTTCAAAGCAGACAGACGTTTACAAACTTCGTCGTCAGAAAGTGAGTGAAGAGCCTCAATATCCAACTCGCCAATCAATACCTTGTGCGCTGCATCTTTGATATAAGTCGATTTTCTAAACGACATTCCCAATTGCTGAATATCCTCCACACTTGCGGCATTTATGGTTTCGGGAGTTATTTCTTTCAATTGTTCCAACATTCGCCGACTAATAGTTTCGGCTGCCTTTGTTGATATTTGCTGAGCAATAATGGAACGAATAAGCGAAGAAAATAAATCGGGAATTATCTCACGTTCTATATGTCCGATTTTGTCAATGATTTCGCCGAGTGTAGAATCCATACTCTTTAAGTAGTCGGTTTCCTTTTTATTGTATTGAAATGTGTTTTTCATCCCGCAAAAATACAAATAACGAAACAATACGCACAACCCGAATCGTGCTGTTATATTAAGTGATTTTTAATAACGATACGCCGCTTTTCTCATTTCTTCGTGTGTCCGAAAAGGCTTTGGTGGATTAAGATATTGTTCGAGATATTTGTGAATAGAAAAACGTATTTCGGTAGAGCCGCCGTTATCAATTCTGTCAAAACTATGTCCGCCCGGAAAAGCATCAAATACTTTATATTCAAATATTCTGTTGTGCGCTTTCAGCGAATCTATCATAAGCAAAACTTCCTCGACATATACATCGTCGTCGTTTGTGTTGGTGTGTATCAGCAACGGTTTTGTAAGATTTTTTGCATAAGTAGAAGGGGAGCGCCTTTTGTATTCTTCGGGGTTTTCTTTTATTGATTCTCCTATGTGATAGTTGGGCGTAAAATAGGCGCTGTAACTTTCGCCGTGAGAAGTGAGCCGATTGTCTAAATCGCTTACGGGAACGCCGGCAAACGCGCAATTATATAAATCGGAATAATGCAAAATATTCATCATCGCAATCATTCCTCCGTGACTCCAACCAACGATTCCGACTTTGCTGCCATCGACGATAGAATAATTTTCGACCATATAATTTCTGCTTGCAAGCACATCTTCGTTTTCCAATCCGCCGTAGTCGATATTTTCATATACCGATTTTCCATAACCTGTGCTACCGCGATATTCTGCCGAAACCACAATATATCCTTGCGTAATAAATTCTCTTACAATATGAGCGTTTATCGAAGAAAAATCGGCGTGTATGCCGCTGTGAGGGAATACAATCAACGGATATTTTTGAGTCGCATCAATGTCTTTGGGGATAAATACATAGCAATAAAATTGCAGCGGATTTGCGGCAAATCTATTGTTCTCGGTTTTTGGTTTCCATCTGGGAGGTCCTGTCAATCGTACTTTATCTACATAAGCGATATCGCCCAACATCGTGTGCCACATTAAATCGTCCACTCTTTTGATAATCACATCGTAGGTGTGTCGATAATCATCTACGGTTTTTCGCAGCGCGCGAATTTCTTCGAGAAGCTGCTCTTGTGTAGAAGAATTTTGTGCTTGAAGCGACATAGGCGCAATTGCAAATAGCACAATGCTAAAAAATAAAAAATTGAATATTTTGTTCATAGTGGTTATGATTTTGTGTGTTTACAAAGATAGAAAAAATAAATACTTTTAACTTAAGTGTTGAAAACAAAAATCCCCGAAAATTATTTTCGGGGATTTTTTGTCTTTTTCAAGTGGTACCACCAGGAATCGAATCATTATCGTATCTCTGCTGGCAACCAATATTTTATCTTGTTTTTAAGTTGAAGTTCCACACGATGATTCTTCGTCGCTCTGTTTGCTATTTTACATAGCTTCTGAAACGAAGTTATGAAAAAGAACTGGTATATGCAAACTTTTGCTTGTCTTTGTAACAGCTGTAACAGTTGCGTACATAACAAAACAATTATGAGGTTTTATAATCGGACAAATAAGTTAGCTGAATTACAACGGACACAGAATTTGTCGTTTAACGACCATTCTCGATTGATAGTTGTAACGAGGAGAAGGCGTATTGGAAAAACAAGCCTTAATTATGAAAGCTGTTGAAAATTCGCCCACAGTCTATCTACTTTGTCGGTCGTAAAGCCGAAGCAACACTTTGTGCGGAGTTTATTCCGATTATCAACCAATCGCTTGATACGTTTGTTCCTTCGGAAATTCACGCATTCCGTTCATTGTTTTAATATTTACATAGAGTTGGCTTCCAACAGAACATTCAATCTTGTTATAGATGAGTTTCAGGAGTTTTATAGCATCAATGAGTCTATGTATATGTGATATGCAAAATATCAGGGATACCTATCGAAAAAATCTAGAATGAATTTGATTGTGTCAGGGTCTATTTACTCGTTGATGTAGAAGATGTTTCAAAACAAGAAAGAGTCTTTACTTGTGAGAGCAGACAATATTATTAAACTTTCGGCTTTTGATTTAACAACGCTGAAAGAGGTTATGACAGATTATAATTCCGATTATGCAAAAGATTTGCTTGCTCTTTATTCTTTCACGGGTGGAGTTCCCAAATATGTAGAACTATCCTGTGATAACAAAATGTTAACTGTGGACGAAATGATTGCGTTTATGGTTAGGGAAAACTCTCTATTTACCGAAGAAGGAAAACATTTGTTAATAGAAGAGTTTGGCAAGAACTATGCTACTTATTTTTCTATTCTTAGTGCCATTTCAGGTGGTATCAATACTCAACCTGAAATAGAATCAGCATTGGGAAATAAAAGTCTTGATGGTCAAGTCAAACGACTGATTGAAGATTATAATATTATAGTCCGTCAACGCCCGATATTGGCAAAGGAAGGAAGTCAGGCTGTCCTGATATGAGATACAGGATAACTTCATTCGATTTTGGCTCAACTACTTTGATCGTCATTGTTCGCTGATAGAAATTAAAAATTTTGTAGGCTTACAATCTATTATAAAGTCTGACTATCCAACCTATTCAGGTATCATGTTGGAAAGATATTTTAAACAACAATCTGCCGAGAGTTTTCAATATCATGCTGTTGGCTCGTGGTGGGAGGCTAAAGGTAATCAAAATGAAATAGACATCGTTGCTCTGAAAATGGAGAAGAATCAGGCTGTAGTTGCCGAAGTGAAACGATAAAAGAAAAATTTCAAACCGGAGTTGTTGAAAATAAAGGTAGAGCATCTAAAACAAAAGTTGTTGCTTAGGTATCAGATTGAGACGGTTTGTTTATCGTTGGAGGATATGTGATACTTCCTCTGCTTATGTCTTTTCTATACATAAAATAAATGAGTTATTGCTTTTTGATAGTGAATGACACCTGAAGTAGTTATTCTAAATAATTTCAAATCTCAGAATTAATACGTAAATTTGCCAAAAATGCCAAGGCGAATTTTTTAAGACCATGCAGAAAACATTTGGAGAATATATTCACAGGTTGAGAAGTAAAGCAGGAATGATTTTAACGAAGTTGGCTGCAGCATTGGATATTGATCAATCGACATTATCTAAAATAGAAAATGGCAAAAAAAATGCACCAGAAGAAATTCTTCCTAAATTGGCCAATGTGTTTAGCTTAGATATAGAGTAAAGTGGAACAGGAGTATTATCGCACTGAGATTGCTGAAATGATATTTTCGAAAACAAATTACGATACAATGCTAAAATTGGCTCAAAAAAAGTAGAATTCTATCAAAATAATTTTAAAGTTGTTGTTGATATAAATGAGAGTAAAGAAAAGATGATTTACAAACTAGAAAGTCATTACGTAAATATGTCTTATGATCGAGAAATAACATCTTTGTTGAATGAAAATCAGCAATATGATACAACTGAGATCGAATTCGCACCTAAATCTTATACTGTTAATGATAAAATTGACAATATTATAGGCAGTAGTATTCATGCTTTGGGATTCTTTTCGGGTGCGGGGGGATTAGATATTGGGACTCAATTGGCAGATGTGAAAATTATCTCGGCTTTGGACTTTGATAAAGACAGTATTGCTACAATGAGCGCTAATCCATATTTCAATCATGCCGAACATTATTGTAAAGATATTCGTGAAACAAAAGCAACAGATTTTACAAATGTTATAAAAAGGAATAATCCTGAAAAACTAATATTGGTAGGGGGGCCCCCTTGTCAGCCATTTTCAAAAGCTGGTTATTGGGTTACTCATGAAAATCGTTTAGGTAATGACGATCCTCGAAATATGATTGGCCAATATTTAAGAATAATTGAAGAAATTAAACCCGATGGGTTTTTGCTTGAAAATGTGGAAAGCATTTTACATCCAAAGAACATGCAAGCTGTAATAGACTTAGAGGTATCCATCTCTAAACTTGGTTATAATTTTGTTCAATATAAAGCAAATGCGATAGATTTTGGCGTCCCTCAGCGAAGAAAGCGAGTATTCTTTTTTGCAAGTCGCAAAAAGATAGAAACTAATCCAACACCAACACATGGAGATTGCTCTGTAAATCCTAGTCTTTTAGCATTTGAGAGAGTTATTGATTGGATTGGTAAATATGATACTGATGATTTTTTTGAAAAGGAAGAAATAACTCTCGACAAAACATATTATTCGGATTTAAAGGATGTGCCTCCTGGTAGAAATTATATAGCATTAACGGCTAAGGAAGGTTATTTAAACCCTAAGTTTGAAGCCAATAAACGTTTTTGGAGTTTTTTATTGAAACTTCATCCGCTTCTGCCTTCATGGACAATAGCCGCACAACCAGGCCCTTGGGTCGGTCCATTTCATTGGAAAAACAGAAGGCTTCGAGTTCCTGAAATTGCTGCAATACAGACATTTCCAGAGGATTACATATTCGTTGGGAGTCGTAGATCTATACAAAAACAAATAGGCAATGCAGTCCCTTCTTTACTGGGAAAAGCTATGGTTGAACATTTAATACAATATGTATAATATATGGCTCCCAAGATTGTAAGTATATATTCAGGCGCAGGAGGAATTGATTTAGGATTTCACAAAGCTGGTTTTGAAATAGTTTATGCTACAGACATATGGGATATTGCCTGTAAAACACTATCTCTTAATTTTAAAAACACCGAAATAGAATGTGAATCGATAGAAAATATAGACTTTGCAAAAATCAAAAATAAATATAAAAATATTGATGGATTGGTTGGTGGCCCTCCGTGTCCCCCCTTTTCAAAATCCAGGTTTTATAGAACCGAAAAAGAAAGGGGAATTAATGATAAAAATGGTCATCTTACAATAACTAATTATTTTCGTGCTGTAAAAGAGTTAGAACCGACCTTTTTTCTTTTTGAAAATGTTCACGGATTCATATATAAGCCCCATAAATCAGCCTTAGATTATTTGATTAAAGAATCAGATAAATTAGGTTACAAGATTACATATAAAGTAGTTAATACCGCTAATTATGGTGTTCCTCAAACAAGAGAAAGATTTATATGCATTGGTGTAAAGAAGGGGTATAAGAAATTTGTTTTCCCTGAGGAGACTCATTCTGAAAAGCAAAAAGAATATCTAAATTTAAAGCTATGGAAAACAGCAGGAGAAGTCCTTTCTGATATCGACTTTGATTTGCCAGAAGACGTAAAGATGGAGGCTGGAAGTAAGCATAAAGATCTTCTAAAACTAGTGCCTCCAGGGGATAACTACTTATATTTCACCAAAGAAAGAGGGTGCCCTGAACCAATATTCAAATGGAGGTCAAGATATTGGAGTTTTCTTTTAAAGTTATCCCCCAATAGACCTTCTTGGACGATTCAGGCAAGTCATTCAAATAATATGGGACCTTTTCATTGGAAAAATCGTTTTTTGAGAATTCTAGAAATTAAAAGGCTACAGACTTTTGATGATGACTATATATTGGCTGGTACATTTAGAGATGAGTGGAGGCTAGTGGGCAATGCTGTACCACCGCTAATGGCAAATGTTTTAGCATCTCAAATCAAGAAATTATATTTTGAAAATGATTAACTTTGATAAATTTTCAACTAAATGATAAAATATGAAGCAAATACAAGCGGTCAAATTATAATTGGCGAACCATTCACTGAGTTTAATGAAGCTTCTGTCTTAATAGAGGTATTTTCTCGTCTCAATTGGCATTATGAGTTACTTAAAAAGGGTAGAGGAGGATACTTTCTGTATGATATAACAAACACTGAAGAGCAAAAATTTAGAATGCATACCTATCTAAAGAGAATAACTTTTGGGGGACGTGAAAATAGGCCATATGAAAAGCGAGCACAATTTGCAGCCGGATTAGATCGAACTGGATTCGAGTTGTCAAATCAAGAAACAAACACTGAATTTAGTGTGATTTTGGGTTTGTATAAAAGTAGTCCTGAATCGGATGTTGTAATTTGTGCATGGAGTATCCATGACTGGGGGTACAATGTTGGAAGAGCTTTTAACTGTTTCACGGATATTAGATATATAGGAGAGGCTATTCGTGATGGGTTTGTACGGCATTCCACATCAATAGGGCAAAAAGTTTGCTGTTTCAGACCTGATAAACTTCCATATTATTTAGATAATAGAGACTCATTCCATGAGAAAATAGAAGAAAAACAAATTAATATTATACTAGAAGTTGAGTCTAATAAAAAGGGAGAAGTACCTAAGTATTATGATTTATTTCAACTGGTTATTGATATATTACGTGATAATGAAGGCAAGGCTAAAATTGATGAGATCGAAGATGAAGTAGTTAATAAATTAGAATTGTTAGAAGATGTTCGCTCTCAAATACATAACAAAAAAGAAGGCTTTAGGACAGAACTTGGCTATCAATTAGCTTGGACAAGAAACTATTTGAAACGGGCTGGATTGATCTATAATCCATATCGTTCTGTCTGGGCTCTTACTGATGTTGGTTGGAATGCCTATGACTTGCAAAAAGATGAAATTATTAAGACCGCTCAATACAGTGATGTAGAGAAAGATGTTGAGTCCAGCAATGAAAAATTATTAATTATTAATTCGGATGAGGGAGTAGAATCAGAGAACGACAATGAAGAATCAAGAAGTAAGATAACTCATCCTTTTGACCCAAATCTTGTAGATATACGGACAAGAACAATGTCTTTGGACTTAATCCTTAAGAGACTCCGAAGTGATGCAATAAACATGTCCACGGGATTTCAACGAAAAGCCAATTTATGGAATAATGACAAACAAAGTCGTCTTATAGAATCGATTCTTGTGAAGTTTCCTTTACCAGCATTCTATTTTGATGGTTCAGATGATAATAAATGGCTAGTCGTTGATGGGCTTCAGCGTTTGAGTTCTTTGGACAATTATGTTAATAAACAACTATTTGGTTTGCAAGGATTAGAATTTTTGACACAATTTGAAGGATATAAGTTTAATCAATTACCCGGGTATTTACAGAGGAGAATTGAGGAATTTGAGATTACTGCATATGTGATTGCTGCAGGAACTCCTAAAGTATTAAAATTTAATGTTTTCAAGCGCATTAATACGGGGGGGTTAATTCTAACATCGCAAGAAATACGTAATGCTCTCAATCAAGGAAGACCCTCGGAATTTGTAAAACGGTTAGCTGAATTAAAGTCTTTCAAATTAGCGACTAATTATTCAATATCAGAAGATAGGATGTTAGATCAAGAATTTGTAACTAGATTTTTGGCATTCTATATGTTTGACATTGAGGTAGAATATAATTCTGATCTAGAATATTTTTTGAACTCGGCTATGGATCATTTGTACTCCTTAGACGATTCAACATTTGACTTTATTGAAAAAGATTTTGATAAATCAATGAAAGCATCATTACTCATTTTTGGAGATGATGCTTTTAGAAAACGATACCATCGAAATGATAGGAGAAAACCCATCAATAAGGCTTTGTTTGATTCTTGGTCTGTTTCTTTAGCCAAGTTGTCTAAAAGCGAAATCGACATATTGGGTTCCCAAAGGGGAAAACTTCAGGATTGTTTTATAAGGCTTCTTAATACAGATGAACTTTTCAATAAATCAATTACATCTGCAACAGGCGATAAATCAAGAGTCCGGAAACGTTTTGCAGAAATAAACGTTATAGTTCAATCAATAATAACAAAATAAAATGATTAAAAAAATTGAAATAAAGAACTTTAAATCTTTATCTAACATAGATATCGACTGCAGCAGCCTAAATGTTTTTACTGGGTTAAATGGCATGGGCAAATCCTCCATAATACAAGCCTTATTGGCCTTAAAGCAGTCATATGACAAAGGTTCGTTACAAAAAGAAGGTTTGTCATTAAAAGGTGAATTGACAGATATTGGCTTAGGTAAGGATGCTTTATATCAATTTGCTTCAACTGATGAGATAGAAATCGCATTGAGTTTTTTAGATGATAGTGATGTAAATAAGAAATCATGGACATTCACATATGAAGCGAACGAAGAATCTGATGAAAATAAATATTCAGAATCTGATATTATCCCTTATCCTGCCGACATTCATTTACCCACTGACTTGTTGAGATATTCTCTGTTTAAAATGGATAAATTCAAGTATCTAAATGCTGAAAGATGGGTTAAGAACGTATATGAAATGGGAACTCAGCAGATTCGAAATCGAAGTTTGGGAATACATGGGGAATATACCCCTCATTATTTAATTCAATATGGGCAAGATAATAAAGAAAATTCGGTTGATAGTTCTTTGTTATATGAAGGTACAGAGGTGAATACGTTGGACTATCAAGTTTCTGCGTGGATGAATGAAATAAGTCCTGGCACGAAAGTGAAGACAGTAAAAATACAAGGGGTAAACTCTGTCAAATTGAGTTATGAATTTTATAATGACCGTATTAGTACTCAGGAGATATCGCCTTTAAATGTTGGATTTGGTATTACTTATGTATTACCAGTTATTGTTGCTTTACTAAGTGCAAAGCCCGGAGATATAATAATTATTGAGAATCCAGAATCTCATATTCATCCTAAAGGACAATCTACTATAGGGAAGTTATTAGCGAGAGTCGCAAATTTGGGTGTTCAATTATTTATTGAAACGCATAGCGACCATATAATTAATGGTATTCGAGTAGCCATAAAGCAAGGAATTCCTTCAAATCTTATTAATCTAATCTTTTTTGTTCGGGGAGAAAATCTTGACGAAATTTATTCTACTTATAATAATCCTAAAATAGATCAAGACGGGAGAATAGATTTTTGGCCAAAAGATTTTTTTGATGAATGGAATAACAACTTAATAGAGTTATTATAATGGAATTGGTTGTAAATGAACTATCATATGGCAATACTACTTCTAATGCAGAGGCGAAACAGTGGTACGATACATTTTTCAATGAGTGTATTGCAATAGAAAAAGAATTTAAAAGCAAAGTCTCATTAATATATTCTTTACCTATTCGTAATCACGCTTTTAATCCGGACTATTCTTTCAGTAACTGGATTAGTGGACTACTTGACAATGACTATAAATCTTCTATATTGGGAATGTTGACGCAGCATCCTATTATTCATAACTATCCTTACTATAAAGTATATGGAGTAGAAGGAAAAGGTATTGGATACGCATTTGAGACAGATGAACTACTTATTAGCATACAATCTGCTGCAAACTGGAAGGTTCTTACATTAACAGTAACCAGGGAGTTGCTTAATGAAGAAACACTTAATATGGAGTCTGAACACAGAAATATTAAAAATTTTCATGATAACAAATCTCGACTCAGCCATAATGCATTCATTCAGCAAAAAATTAGAGAATTAAGCGAAGACAAGCTAAAAGAACTTACTAATGGAGATGTATTGTGGAAAAAGCGCAATATTTTCTTTCCTAGTATAGTATTTTGTGACTCTGTAGAGACTCAGATAAAGCTGTTATCGGGTAGTTCCATTGTTGCTCTACGTAAAAGACTTCATGAACTTCAAATGTGTCTCTCTAATTGGAATAGTGGAGACTTTGACTATAAGGCTATAGGTGGGGATGTCAGGCCTGAATCTGACACTCGAATAAGCAAATACTCTACTCTGAAAATTATGTGTCCAGATGGAAAATATAGGCTATTTTCTTATCATTGTGACTGGTGGCAACGGGGTTATAGAATGCACTTTCACCCTGATTCAAAAAATTATAAATGTATAATCGGCTATATTGGAAAAAAAATAATTTGAGTATTAAATAATTTATTAGCTAGTACAAATTATGATAATACGACGTCATCTGAAACAGCAAGCTGTAAAACTACTATCTTGACATTTCATTCTTGGAATATACCTTTGTGTACAAATTTAAAAAGGATTACATTAATTTTGAAAATATTCTTTTAGCTTATCTGTCGTTACCATATAGTTCGAACCGTCTATTGAGCAGAAATCCAGTTTTTCGGTAAAACTCCTGCTTTTGCCGTTGATAGACTCAATTCCGATATGCTTAAAGCCGTTTTATAGCTATTTCTATTAAGAATCTGACAAAGATTACTGCCTTTTATGAGATTGAATTTTACCCGTGGATAGCTGAAAACATCAGCAAAACTAAAAACCAATTTATCCGTGTAGAAGTACCAGCTAATTCCCGATGCTACTCACTTTTCTCAATAAATTATTAATGGATGATCTTTTCAGCTAATAAAAACGGGTTAAAACGCCATATTACGCGCTCTTTCTCGATTCGTTCCGATAATTTTCGAAATATTTCTATCCGTTGTTTCAATGGTGGAACAGCCGGTTCCAACTTTTCAAATTCGTAATCATTTAGTGTATGTTGGAAATAGAAATTTAGGTTTTTGTTCTCTGTAGTTTCTAAATACCGGAATAATGGGTGCTGAATTTCTTGCCCAGAAGACAATCAACCGGACATTTTTAAGAGAAATGTATTTAGGATTTGTGGGACTGAAACGATTCTCCCACCGGATATGCTCTTTTTCTAGGTGGTTGATGAACCAACGCGAGTGAAACGCTGGGATGTCTGTTGCCGTGCTTGCTGAAATGATTACGGGGGCAATGCCTTGCTGGGTTCCGCTGTCATCCGTTTTAATCAATACCTCTTCCCATTGTTGTTTCATTTCACTACCTTTCTTTTCATTGAACGGATTTCATTTTTTGTTTGATCATCAATAGCCAATGAATCTGTTATTGTTTGAATGGACTTATTGTGAGTCCAGTCGTCCAGCTTATTGGTTTCCAGATAAGGTAAGCATATTTCGGGTAAGTCTCTGTAATAAATAGATACCGCCCATGCAACCGCCATTTTTACACAATCATCATCATGCTTGATTCGATTGAATGTGTCAAAGGCATACTTCTTATTGACAAAATGAAAGAGCCGCATAACAATGGCAAAGCGTATGAAATACGCTTTTTTCGACGTTAAATAAGGTCGCAGAAACCTCCATGCCTCTTTATTATCCTCTTCATCAAATTTCAATCTTGTACAAAAGCTATCGCATATAGACCAGTTGCCTATTCTAGGAATGAATTCGATAATGTGTTTTACTTTGTCTTTCTACCTTACATTCAAGTAGCCGATTATCATCCCTTGCAACATAAGTTGTGAGTTTAATAGGAATCTTTAATTCTTTACCTACTTCGTCCAATGCTTTATTTACCTTTGTTATTGCTTTGTGAATTCTATTCCTTTTCTGTTGTTCTGTTTGGTGAAACTCGGATAATATCGGGAATAAGTAGTGATTACTATTGTTACTATATCTAGAAATAATAGCCAATGCTTTTTTATTCAATGGCAGTGATATTAGTTTAGAGGTTTTTTTACGAGTGTAAATAAGTTTATCTGCAACTAAATTTACATTGGTTAAATACGCTATATCCGTAAAATTAATTCCACCCATAAAGTACGAGAATGTAAATAAATCTACCGCAAAAGAGGTGTAGAAATTACAACTGTTTTTATAATTAATGATAGATAAAATTTCGTTTTTTGTAATAGCTCTTTTAGCGGTTTTTTGATTAAATTTTGCTACTTTGAATTTCTTAAAAGGATAGGATTCTGTTTTTACAAAACCTTTATTAATGGCTAAATTGTAAATAGCCCTTAATGTCCGAAATCTTATTCCTATGGTATTGGTTACTATTTTTTGCTGTCTTAACCATTGCTCATAATTCTTTAACCAATCTACATCTATCTCGGAAAAGTAAATATCTAAATGATTATTGAAAGTAAATAATGAGTTATAAACTTGCTCAACAGATAATGCATAGCCTGTTCTATTCGCATTTTTTAATTCTGAGATATAGTCTTTGAAAAGCTCTCCAACAGTGGAGACACGAGTAGTAGTAATAATTTTATCTATTAGAGATTTAGCCGAAAATTCTTTTTCTTCAGATTTTAATTCAATTACTTTTTCTCTGAAAGCACTGATTTTATTGAAAATTAGCTTATCTAAGTATTCTTTGTTCGGACAATTTGGTTTGGGTTGTTGTTTTATGAAATCCCAATGATTAGGCATTACAGAAACATTGAGGCTGATATACTTTCTTTGCCTATCTTTTGTTACTCTTAGCCATAAAGGGAATTCTCCGTTTTTGAGTTGTTTATGCTTATTGCATTGATAGTTATGCTCATTTTTTAGGTGACACGTCAGGTAACACACTACCTCTGAAAGCCACTGTTTTCGTCAAAATAAAAAAGAGTTACTATTTAGTAACTCTTTGATTCTCAGTGGTGCCACCAGGAATCGAACCGGGGACACAAGGATTTTCAGTCCTTTGCTCTACCAACTGAGCTATGGCACCATTAGTTTGAGGGCTGCAAAGGTAAGATATTTTTTTAACTTTGCAAAAATTTTTAATTGTCCTTTATGGATGCAACCATTTTTATTTTGCCTAATGGACTGCGATTTGTACACCGCCGAACACTTTCGCCAGTAGCTCATTGCGGTTTGCATATCAATATCGGCACACGCGATGAGCAACTTGCCGAAAACGGAATTGTACATTTGATAGAACATATGTTTTTCAAAGGAACTTCCAAACGCTCGGCGTATCATATCAATAATCGCCTCGAAAATGTGGGCGGCGAATTGAACGCGTTTACCACAAAAGAGGAAACTGTGCTTCACGCCACTGTGCTCAAAAGCGATATCGAAAAAACGATAGAACTGATTGCCGATATGGCTTTTCGTTCTACTTTTCCAGAAAAAGAATTGGTAAAAGAAAAAGAAGTAATTATTGACGAAATTAATTCGTATAAAGATAATCCTTCGGAACTTATTTTCGACGATTTCGACGAATTGCTATTTGCCGCTTCGCCGCTTGGTCGCCCGATTTTAGGCACAGCCGAATCGTTAAAAAATATTTCGTCCGACCATATAAAAACATTTACGGCACAGCATTATCGTACTTCGCAAATGGTTTTTTCGACGATTGGAAAAATTTCGCCAAAGCGAATAGAACAGCTGATAAATAAGCATTTCGGGGAATTTGAAAACACTCACGCCGATAATAAATTGCGCCAATTACCGCCTGATTATAAAATTTTTCAAGTCGAAAAAGAACGCAACACTTTTCAAGCGCATTGTGTGATGGGCAATCGCGCTTATTCGTTCAACGATAAAAAGCGAATTGGCTTGGCGTTGCTGACAAATTATTTGGGCGGTCCTGCGGCAAATTCACGGCTGAATACTTTGCTGCGCGAAAAATATGGATTGGTTTACACCATTGAAGCCAACTACACGCCTTACTGTGATTGCGGTTCGGCAACTATTTACTTTGGCACCGATAAAGGAAATTTAGACCAATGTTTCGATTTAATTTATAAAGAATTGACTTTGGTTTGCACCAAATTGTTTGGTACAGCGCAATTACACCGCATTAAAAAACAGTTGTTGGGACAATTATCGATAAGTTCCGATAATGCCGAATCGCAAATGTTGAGTCAAGGAAAAAGTTTGACGGTTTACAATTCGGTAGAAACATTCGAACAACTGAAAGCCAAGATTGACGCGCTTTCCGCAATGGAATTGCAAGAAATTGCCAACGAAATTTTTTCAAAAGATAAATTATCAACTTTAATTTATAAGTAAAATGACTATTTTTGATTATTCAGAAAAACATACTTCACCGGAAGACGCGCTATTAGCGGAATTGGTGCGTTACACGCATTTGCACGTAATGCACCCGCGAATGTTGTCGGGACATATACAAGGAAAA
>JGI994J12354_10001549_pt1 | contig 23234 bp, 18 predicted proteins | sample IntmicLarv3ML3BL_FD_12354 | JGI IMG/M metagenome (IMG submission 12354) | reverse complement strand
ACTTCTGATACATACGCGTCTCGTTCAACTATTAAAGCAACATTATCTTCTTCATAGTCAACTGTATAGATAAGGGTGATAGTTCTACCCGGGTCTCCGGCAAACTCGCCAAAGACTTTTGTGCTGTAGTCTTTGTCTGTCTTCAAAAAAACCAGTCTATCACTGGTGGTTTTGCCAAAAGCTATTGAGTTTTTGAGAAATGGCTGAAGTAATTCGGCATTATTGCTTATATCTATTTTTTCTTTAAATTCACTCGGACCCGGCATGCCGATAGTACTCATTATGCCGATAATTATGTCATTATCGGGTCCGCCACTAAAGTCAATATCAGGACGCACGGATCCTGAGTTTAGAGTGACACCTCTTACTTCAGCTGCATATCCTGTTCCGTCACCGGATCCCAAAATTAATGTACCGCCATTCATGATAACATCACCAAACCATGAAAATATACCGGGGGTCTCAGATCCTATAGCAGTCACTTCGCCATCGGTAATGATAAAATTACCTGAATTGCGAATATTGTCACCAAAACGAATACCAATTCCCCAGCCGCGAGCAGAGGCTAAAGAAGATCCTGACGCAGTCACTTTGCCGCCATTCATATAAAAATTACCTGATTCTACATGAATACCTTCACCGTATCCCAAGCCTGTAGTACTACCTGTCGCGGTTAAGGTACCGCCATTCATGGTAAAATCACCTGACTCTAAATAGATGCCATAGCCATAGCCAAATTGACCGGCTGTATCGGTAGCAGTTCCTGTTGCGGTTAATGTGCCGCTTGTCATTGAAAAATTGCCGGAGCCTAATTCAATACCAAATCCGGTGCCACTGCCTGAAGAAGTTCCACTTGCGGTTAGTGTACTGTCTGTCATTGTAAAATCACCGAAATCCAATTGAATGCCATAGCTTTTGCTACCCATTATGGTGCTGGAGTTAAAGGCGGCAACTTCAGCTATACCACCATATATATTAAAATCACCGGAATATAAATAAACGCCATAGCCGGATGCGGCTTCAGTACCGGCTCCGGAAGTGGTTCCTGTTGCAGTTAATACGCCGTCGATCATATTAAAATTGCCGTAGCCTAATTCAATACCCAATCCGGTGCCGGTGCTCATTAGAGACCCAATGCCGGCGTTTGAAGAAGTTCCGCTTGCAGTCACTGTTCCGTTTGTCATTGTAAAATTACCGGATACCAAAGTAATACCGCTTCCATCACCGTCTTGAGAATCAATTATGCTTCTTGCATCTAATACGCCGCCGTTCATTTCAAAATTACCACTTGAAGAATAAATACCTGAGGCTGCTAAATCAGGATCGGTTGCGCTCGCATTTAATACGCCGTCATTCATGGTAAATGTACCGCTTCCTAAATAAATACCGAAGGCGCCGCCGCCCCAATAGTTAGGAACACGAGTAGGAAGGCTCACTCCGGTTGCATTTAACGTGCCGCCATCAAGGGTATAAGAACTACTTCCTCTTAGTTGAATGCCGGAAGCAGTATACATATTAAAGTCCGACCATCCTGTTGCGTTCACCGCGCCGGCTGTTTGATGAATAGAACCGTTTATTGAAAGACCTGATACACCATAAACCGTACCGGTAGCATTTAGAGTAACATCTGTTCCTACGCCTATTGAACCGTTAAATACATTTTTCCCGGAAGAATCATTGTTGTGACTATTATTAGTATTTACATTGTAGGTGCCGGAATTTAACCAATAGACATCATCGTTGTCTTGTACAGCATAGCCCTTTAAAGCTGTGTCGACTGCTCCCGCAGATCCGGAACCGATGTCAATAGTTTGCGCGAAAGCAAAGATAGAAGTCAGGCTTAAGAAAAGCAGCGCTAAAATTAGCGCTAAAGATGATTTGTTAATTAAAACATTTTTTTGTGATGAGGTAGGGGGGGGGGTAGAACACACAGTTTTCCTCATTTTTTCTCCTTAGATACTTCTTTAAATTATAGAAGTTTGTTTTTTTTTAAGTAGTTATACTTATGTTAATATTATACCACAATAAAGACAATTTAAACAATTATTTAACTTGGAACGCGAAAAAAAGAATGTATTTTTTTATAATACATTCTTTTATTATAGTTACTATGTTTTAGTTACAAAGTTTATTTCGGAAATTGTATATTATATTTAACTAACTCAAAAATTATAAAAAAACTATAAAGAGTTCATATTGCTTCTTACCATCATTTTATACAATCTGTCATCTCCGTATATGTAGAAAGTAACTTCTTTTTTCCTGTTAGTCTGTACTTCAAGAGGAACTTCTATTATATATAGTATTTTTTTCGCGTCTTGCAATGGCAAGATGTAGTAGTCGGAAGTTATATATCCGCCCGCGTCTGCCATTTGTATGCTGCGATATTCATATTTATCGTCATACACTAAATACGGTACTTGTTCCAGTTCATCAGATTCCCAACCTGTTCCAAGATCTATATCAGATGTATTGACTACCATCACCTCCGCGCAGAAAAATACCTTATCAGAATCATTTATCTTATAAGGTTTAGCGTCAGTCGCCGGATTAGTCGGCACTATTTTATCCGCGAAGTAGTACTTCACTACTTTGAAATCAAAGTTATCCGCGCTTATAGTATCATTCAACGCTATAGATTTGCCATCTTTTGAACTAATTTCTCCAATATTTTTTTCAAATTTATCAAGAGAAAAACCTTTTGTCATGCCAACTATAAAAAGTATAACAACGACTAAAAAGATTACCCCGACACTTACTGAAGCCGCTATGATACACCCTTTGTTATTATCTTTTTTCAAAGAGACAGGAGGGGCTTGTGCTATAGCATTTTCGGCGGCAGGACTATTATTTATCTCATTTGCCGTCACGTTTTCTGTGTTTGTATTTTCTATGTCTTCTATTTTTATTCCGCATTTTCCGCAAAAAATATCTTGATCACTCATCTCGTTACCGCATGAATTACAAAATGGCATACTATGACCCTCCGTAAAATTATACTTACTTTCATTATAGTACCAGATATTTCAATTTTTTGCAATGATAAATGAAGAAAATCTAAAAGAAATGTCAATTTTATTTGCTTGACCGTAGTTTCTTTTATGTGTATAATATTATATATGGATAGAAACGTTGATATTTTGATTATCGGCGCTCACCCCGACGACGCTGAAGTGGGCTGTGCCGGCACTATTATAAAGGCTGTAAAAAGCGGTTTGACGGTTGGTGTGCTTGACATTACGCGTGGTGAAGCAGGATCAAGAGGAGATATTCAAACAAGGGCTTTAGAAGCTGAAGCGTCAGCTAATATTTTAGGACTTAAATTTCGTGACAATTTATGTATGCCGGATTGCGGACTTATTGACAGCATGGATGGAAGAGAAAAGATTGCCGCGAAGTTACGGCAATATAGACCAAAGATAGTCTTTTCAACAGCTCCGTTTGATCGTCATCCGGATCACGCGGCTGTAGGTGATATGGTAAAAGCCGCTTTTATGTATTCAAGATTAAAAAATCGTGAAATTATAGATGAAAACGGGCAAAAAACCGTTTGTCACAGTGCCGAACGTCTATATTTTTACCCGATGCACGAAGTGGAAAACATCTCATTTGTTATTGATATCACCGATGTTTTTGAGGGGAAAATGGAGGCCATAAAAGCATTTTCTTCTCAGTTTTACGGAAAAAAAATAGACGGATATCTTCCTATAGGCACAGATGATTACCCTCACACTATTGCGAATAGAGCAGGGTATTTCGGCACTTTTATCAGGAAAAAATACGGCGAAGGGTTTATAGCCGCTTCGCCGTTGATATTAGAAGTTGATGATCTTTGATTTTATTTATTTTCCCGTGAGATTAGTTTTTTCTTTAAATTATGTTATTCACCAAACGCGGCTTGTTTCGCTGGTGATGAGCGTCCGGTAAGATCCGGATAACGGCGCTCTAAAGCGGCAAAAGCTATCTCCATATCTTCCGCAACTTCATATTTATTAAAAACGCCCATAGTCACCATATCGCATTCACGTATAGTATTTAGCACGAAATTCAGTCCAACATACGGCGTACAACGACCTGCCGCGAAAGGTTTAATAGTCATAACCGGCTTTTTTGCCTCATTAATTACACGCGCTATATACTCAACCTCCACCTGCATTAAAAATCCCAGTGGGTTGTATATTTGAATATAAGTCTCAACATCATAGTCATTTTGGTCAGCGTAAACTATCAACTCCGGCATATGGGCAGACAGACCGGGTATCATTCCGTATTGGCGAATCATATCCAGATAGTCCTCTATTCTGGGCATTTTGCTCAAGTTTTTATTGACCAATTGCTCTGCTGTCGAGTGATGGATAAGACAAAATTTAGCTCCATGATCAGCTGACTGTTTTATAGTATCTTCCGCCTCTTTTCTTGCAAGAGGATTATCATCAACGTTAAATGAAGGCGTATCTATGAGTGTTATCTCTCTATTTAGTTCGTCTTTAGCGTATTTTATACTATCAAGCAGATGTGAATGATGCTGCGTCAAACCCATGATAGCGTCAACACCATAATCTAAATAAGCGGATATAATCTCATTTAACGGATTATTATTTCCTTGCATGAATTTATCCCTTATCATGCTGTCAGCTGAGTTGGAACGGTGGCTGTAGCCGCAAAACCAATTTGTGCCGATTAAAATACGCGGGAGTGATACACCGCCCACTATTGTTCTTGGTATTTGTTTTAACATATCTGTTATTTCCTATTAGTTTATTTGATTTTTTTAGGTAGTTCAAGCAAACTCTGCGCCGGGTCATGTATAGGGAAATACTCCAGTCCTACATATCCTTTATAGTCGGTCGCCGAAATAGCTTTGAAAATTTGCGGATAATTTATCTCGCCAATCGTTAGTTCATTCCTGCCCGGATTTCCGGCAGAGTGAAAGTGCGCTATTTTATCTATATTTTGTACTATATTATTTATTAAGTTGCCCTCTGTTATTTGCTGATGATATATATCAAAGATAATTTTGATATAGTCGCTGTTCATTTCCTCAACTAACTGAAAAGCCTCGGCTGAAGAGTGCAAATAGTATCCCATATGATCAACCAAGATATTTAACGGTTCCAGCATAATCGTGACATTATTTTCTTTTAAAAGCGGAAGAGCTAACGTCAATCCTTCTAAAATAGCTTCATGCTGCTGTTCTCGTCTTTCTCCGGTATCATTTCCAACCAAGGTTATAAGCCTGTCAACGCCAAAAAAGTTTGCTGCTTCTATAGAACTTAATAGTCCTTCTATAAATTGTTGATGAAGCTTTTTGTCATTTAATCCCTGAGATTTAGCGCAGAATGTTGATACATTCATATTGAGGGCAGAGAGGGTATCTCTCATTTCATTTATATCTCTTCCGTCGTATCCCCAAAATTCCACAGTATAGATATCGCACTCGCGCGCGGTTTTAATCGCGTCAATTATATTTTTACCGCTAAATACAGCGTCAAGACAAACAGAGTATTTTATCATTTTTTTCATCCATAACCTTAAATAAATATATTATCTCGTCAATTATAGCAGAATTATTATTTCACTGTCAAGCAAAATTCACAGTACTCATTAATAATTTTTTCCTCTTGTCAACCGATTTTTAGATTTGTCGCGTCTTTAAAAAAACGCCGAAAGTTTGAGGAAAATAAATTGATTTTTTTTATGATTCATGTTATAATATAAAAATATATAATGAATAGGTGTTAGTAAAATTTATGGATATAATTATGACCGGTAATAACGCCATAGCTTTAGCCGCGCGAGATTCAGGCGTTGCACTCGGTGTTGGTTACCCCGGAACTCCGAGTACCGAAATATTAGAGATATTGTCCACACTTGACGGCGGGAAAGCCGAATGGGGATCAAACGAAAAAACTTCTCTTGAGATAGGCATTGGCGTCAGCTTTGGCGGTCAACGGTCGCTCGTTACCATGAAGCATGTAGGACTTAACGTTTGCGCGGACCCTCTTTTTACCGTATCATATACCGGTGTTAAAGGCGGACTTGTTATTATGGTTGCTGATGACCCGGGTATGCACTCTTCGCAAAATGAGCAGGACAGCAGGCACTATGCCCGCGCCGCTAAGATAACCATGCTGGAACCGGCATCTTCTCAAGAGGCTTACGATTATACATTAAAAGCCTTTGAGCTGTCAGAACTTTTTGACACTCCCATTTTCCTTCGCACTACGACTCGTGTTTCTCACGGCAAAAGCGAAGTAGTAACAGATGGAACCCCCCAAAATAATTGCGTCACATGCCGTCCTGATAATAAACAAAAATATGTTATGGTGCCGGCTTTTGCCAAAGGCAGACATGTCGCGGTTGAAACGAGACAGCAAGCCATAAAAGAATATATTGAAAAAGATGATTTTTTTACAAAAATAGAAATGAATGATACATCAGTGGGAATTATAACTAACGGTGTTTCTTATAATTACGTGAAAGAAGTTATGCCTTCAGCAAGCGTTTTAAAACTTGGTATGACTTACCCGCTGCCTATTGAAAAAATTCGTAGTTTTGCTGAAAAAGTTAATTCTTTATACGTTGTTGAAGAGCTTGATCCGGTGATAGAAGCTGATTTAAAATCTGCCGGCATCAATGTTATTGGTAAGGAAAAATTCCCTATCTGTGGTGAGTTTAATCCTGATGTTGTAGCAAAAGGACTTGGACTTCCATATTTGGAAACACCAAAAGATGAGTTTCCTCAGCGTCCGCCGTCTCTTTGTGCCGGCTGTCCTCATCGTTCTGTATTTACCGTATTAAAAAAATTAGGATTAACAGTATCAGGTGATATAGGGTGCTATACCCTTGGCGTTATGCCTCCGCTTCAGGCTATTGATTTATGCGTATGTATGGGAGCGAGTGTCGGCATGGCGCACGGGCTTTTAAAAGCCGGAGTTGAGAAAGATAAAGTAGTCGCTGTTATAGGAGACTCAACATTTATTCATTCCGGCATAACCGGCGTTATTGATATGGTGTATAATAATGTTCCGTCAACGCTTATGATTCTTGATAATTCCATCACCGCTATGACCGGCAGGCAGGAAAACCCTTCTACCGGACGGGATATTAACCATAACCCTACAGTTGCTGTTGATTTGGAAGCTTTAGTTAAAGCTATCGGCGTCAAAGATGTGAAAATAGTTGACGCTTATAATATAAAAGAGGTTGAGGAAAAATTAAAAGATTCTCTGGCTTTTGACGGACCTTCAGTTATAATAGCTAAAAGACCATGCATGCTTATACCGCATAAAGACGGTGTTGTTTTGGAAGTTACTGAGAAATGTATAGCTTGCGGAAACTGTCTGAAAGTTGGTTGTCCGGCCATTTATAAAGTAAAAGGTGAGAAAAAAGGCAAAGAAGTTATGTTGCCGGTTATTGATCGGTTGACATGCCGAGGATGTGGTTTATGCGCGCAAGTTTGTCCGGTAAACGCGATTACTGCTGTAGGAAAAGGATAAAAGATGAGCGATAGAAGCGTTACTAATATATTGATAGTTGGTGTTGGCGGTCAGGGAATAGTATTAGCCGGTGATTGTATAGCTTTTGCGGCTCGCGCGCAAGGATTAAGCGCGAAAGCCGCTGAGATTCACGGGATGAGTCAGCGCGGCGGAAGTGTACTCTCTGAAGTTAGGTATGGTAAAGATATATTCTCGCCAATCATTCCTGCCGGAGGAGTAGATATCGTGTTAGCGTTTGAACTGCTTGAAGGTTTAAGAGCGCTTTCACGATTAAAAAAAGGCGGACTGATTATTGTCAACGACCAGAAAATAATCCCCGCTTCTGTAACATATGGAGTAGGAGTGTATCCTGAAGATGTCAAAGAACAGATATCTTCAGGTGCTGAAGCTATCATTCTTGATGCCTTTAAAATAGCCGGAGACGCCGGCAACTTTCGCGCTTTAAACTCTGTCATGATGGGAGTTATGGCAAAAAGGCTGGAAATAGATAAAAAATGCTGGGAAGAGGCTATATCATCGCTTGTAAAGCCGCAATACACAGAAGTCAATATTAAGGCGTTTAACTTAGGGTACGATTATTGATGATACTATGTAATGTTTAAGTAAATATATAAGAAATAAAGAAAGTTGGAAAATAAAATAATGCAAACAAATATTTTAACAGAGACTATTTATGATCCGTTATATGAATGTATGGAACGCGAAGAGATGGAAGGTTTGCAGCTTAGACGCATGCAAGACTCTATCTCCAGAAGTTACAACCATGTTCCGGCATTTAGGAAAAAGTGTGATGAGTTAGGCATCACTCCTTTACATCTGAGAAAACTCAGTGATCTTAAAGACTTCCCTTTTTTGTTAAAAGATGATTTTAGAGATAATTATCCTTTTGGTTTGTTTGCGGTACCAAATGAAGATATAGTACGTATCCAGTCATCATCAGGAACTACAGGTAAACCTACTGTTGTCGGATATACAGAAAATGATATTGATCTTTGGGCGACTGTTATGGCGCGTACTATGGGATGCGGTGGTTTGACAAGAAAAGATACCATGCAGGTCTGCTATGGTTACGGATTGTTCACCGGTGGTCTCGGCGTACACTATGGAGCTGAAAAGTTCGGAGCTACTGTTATACCTATGTCCGGAGGAAACACCAAGCGGCAGGTTATGATAATGCAGGATTTCAGATCTACTTCTGTAGCATCTACCCCAAGCTACGCGTTATATATGGCTGAAATAGCAAAAGAACAAGGGATTATCGGCAACTTACATCTTCGTGTTGGTTTCTTTGGCGCTGAGCCTTGGTCAGAAGCTATGCGCGTTGAATTAGAAGAGGCGTTTAGGTTAAAAGCGATTGATATATACGGCATGTGTGAGCTTATAGGTCCGGGTGTCGCCAGCGAATGTACTCATCAAAGCGGTTTGCACATTTGTGAAGACCATTTCTATCCGGAGATAATTAATCCTGATACAGGAGAAGTGCTTTCGGAAGGCGTGGTCGGAGAGCTAGTTATCACTTCACTCACCAAAGAAGCCGTACCTATTATTCGTTATAGAACGCGCGATATTACATCATTAACCTATGAACGTTGCGCGTGCGGCAGAACAGCGGTCAGGATGGGCAGGATATCCGGAAGAACAGATGATATGTTGATTATCCGCGGTGTAAATGTTTTCCCATCTCAGATAGAAGATGTTCTGGTCGGCATAGAAGGAACTGAGCCGCATTATCAACTGCATGTCCAGCGTGAAGGAAATCTTGATGAACTTGAGCTTTGGGTTGAAATAACAGAATCGCTTTTAAAAGACGATATCCGATCGCTTGAAGCGCTTTCAAGAAAAATTTCTCACGAGTTGCATTCTGTACTCAATTTGCACTGTCGAGTAAAGCTGGTTGAACCGAAAACTATTGAGCGCAGCGAAGGAAAAGCAAAAAGGGTTATAGATCACAGATAAAATCCTGTATAAAACAAAAGAGGAGGATTGCATATGCCGGTTATAGATTGTTACGGACAGCTTGGTCCGCAGACTTATCTGACATCAGCGACAGATGTCACGTCTTTAGAGACTATGATGACAAGATTCGGCGTTGATACTGCTATTGTAGTCGCTAAAGAGGCTGTTAAGGGGTCAATGAAACACGGTAATCAGTGGCTGTATGAACAGATTAGCGATAAGCCTAATTTACGCGGATATTGTGTTGTTGATCCTATCAGGTTTGATGATTCGCAGGAAGAGATGCGGCGCCATCTGGTTAAAGAGTGCTTTGTTGGAGCTGTACTGCATGACGGATATAGCGCTCGCCCTCTTAATTCTGTGTCTATGATTGAGTTAGTGAAATCTCTTTTGCGTTACGACGCTCCGTTGCTTATAGATATTGGCGACGATGTCAGAAGGATTAATGACTTACAAGAAGTGGCGCTTATGTATCCAACACAGCGGTTTATTATTTTGCATATGGGACGTGAGAACTGGCCGATGGCTATTCTGCTTGCGGCAAAGTCGACAAATATTTATTTGGAAATTGGCGGGATAGTAGCGGACAGCGGCAAACTTTCTGAGGCGGTTAATATTTTAGGTCCCCACAGATTGCTGTTTGGCTCAGGCATGCCTTATGTAAACCCTTCTTATACGCTTGGTGTAGTTGCTGACAGCAATATTACTAATATGGATAAAGAAAAAATATTATTTAGAAATGCTAAGAAAATATTTCTTATTGAATAGTTTAGCAGCGTCCTGTATCGCAAGAAAAAAATACTTGCGTGAACCGGATTGTAAACGAGGTTAACAAAAGATGAATTTAAAAGAATTACAAAACATTAATAACGCCTGTTTTTTTTCTCTGTACAGCCGGCTTCCGATTGCTATAGTCAAGGCAAAAGGTATATATATGTGGGATGACACAGGTAAAGAATACCTTGATTTTTGCAGTGGCGGCCGCGCGGTTTGCGGTTTGGGACATAATCCGGATGAGGTTGTGGCGGCAATAAAAGAACAGGCGGAACTTCTTATCCATACCTCAAACGATTTTTATACAGTTCCTGAAGCGAAACTGGCGAAATTGCTCATTGATAATTCTGATTTTGACCGTATATTCTTCTGCAACAGCGGAGGTGAGTCAGTTGAAGCGGCGATAAAACTCGCGAGACGTTATGGAAAAACTATCAGTGACGATAAAGTTGAGATAGTTTCAACTTACAAATCATTTCATGGTAGAACTTTTGCGGCAATGACCGCTACCGGACAGCCAAAATATCAAGATCCTTTTAAACCGCTTGTTCCCGGATTTAAGTATGTTGACTATAATGATACAAACGCTATGTTAGGAGCTATTAATGAAAATACCTGCGCTGTTATATTAGAGCCTGTTCAAGGAGAAAGCGGCGTGTATATAGCGACGGACGACTACTTGAGATCTATTCGGAAACGATGTGACGAAGTTAATGCGGCACTTATTTTTGATGAAGTACAGACCGGACTTGGGCGAACCGGAAAACTTTTCGCTTATATGCACTCCGGAGTTATTCCTGACATAATAGCACTCTCAAAAACTATTGGCGGAGGAGTTCCGCTCGGCGCCATGTTAGCGAACAATATAGTCGGACAAGCTTTTCAGCCTGGAGACCACGCGACAACATTTGGCGGTACACCTATAGCTGCCGCTGCCGGATTCGCGGCGGTTTCTAAAATAATTGACGATAAACTTGCTGAGAATGCTAAAATGATAGGTGAATATTTGAGCCAAAAAATAGACGCTCTTGACAACCAATCCATTATAAAAGAAAAACGTGTTATCGGGTGTATGGCGGCTATTGATTTAAACGAGCCTGTTGCTGTAAATATACAGACAGCAGCCAGAGAAAACGGACTCATAATATTAACTGTTGGAGATAGTATATTGAGACTGCTTCCGGCTATGGTTATCACAAAAGAAGATGTGGATAAAGCCTTAGATATTTTAAATAAAGTTATCTAATATTTATTTTTGAAAAAAAAATATAAAATAGAAGGACAAAAGATGCCTGTATGGAAAGTTTAAATACTAGGCATCTTTTATTGTATAACAATAAAAGAAAGTGTAATAAAAATTAAGGAAGTAAAGTCTTATGATTCGCAACTTTGTGAATGTTGCCGATAATGGCAATTTTGAGCTTGAAGGCAAACGTTGGTATTGCCATTCAGCTATTTATTTTGGTCATAAACCCGGAAGTATGAATAACTGGTTTACTGACGAAACGTGGGCATATAATGAGTCTCTTTTGGAAAAAGATTTTTCCGAAATGGAAAAGATAGGTATCAACCATATAGCGCTGTTTCTTTCAAATAATATGTTTTTTGACAACGGTAAAATCGTTGAAAAGGGGTTTGATCGCCTTGATAAAGTTATAGAAACCGCTGCTTCGCATAATGTACGTTCCACTCTTTTTACCGGAGGATTTATTGATAGTGAAGACGTTTATCGATTGATTACAGGTAAAGATTGGACATATGGAAATGAATGGCTTCCTTCTTTTAACCCGGCTCTTTTTGACGCGTACTATATGCAAGTAGAGCCTCAGGTTCAGCGCTACAAAAATAATCCTGCAGTGCTTGGATACGGTGATAGAATTGATCGATTTTATAAGGGATTTGATAATGTCGGTATCCCGTTTAACCTAAAAGAAGAATGGGCTGCTTGGCTTTTGGCAAGATACGGAACGTTTAATGAACTGTTAGAGCGTGTTGGCGGCAAGCTTGAGGGTAATCCAGCAGATTTTAATGAAGTGCTTCTGCCGCAAGAGAGCAAATACAATGCTTCGCTTCATTATCCATTAGCTTACGACTACGCGCTCATGCAAAAAAGCGAAATAGGCAACGCGCAAAGCCGTTGGGACTCAGAGATGTTAAAGCTTACACCAAATCAGGTTATGTGGACACCTTTTGAAGGGTGTAGTATTGACTGGGTAATGCTTGACGGGTTTACTCCGGAGACAAAAAAGCTTCATGCCATCTGGATGGAGTATTACCATTGGCAGGTGGTCAGACAGACATCTGTTAATGATTGGGCTGAACATATGCATACTCGTGAATTTACCACAAACCGTTTAGCGGACCGTTCCCCCAGCGTGTACAACATGGCTTATTCATTCACAAGATATGTAAAGCAGTCAGTGCAGCGTCCTGTCGTGCTTTGTCACGGTGTACGCCTTGACGCTATGCAGAGCGGAGCTGATACTGAAAACCAGCAACTCGCTATGTTTGACCGTGTAAATGCCGCGTCGTTAGCTGCGGACTGTGATGGTTGGCATTACTGGTGTTGGACGGATGACGATAGCTCATCACTTTCCAATAAAGATGCTCAGCTTGATGATCCAACGGTTATGTATTTCCAGGGAGAAAGCATGGGATTATATAATGAAAAAGGTCATCCGCGTCCGGTTGTTGCGTTGGTAAGTCAGTACACTAATGAGTTAAAGCGAAGGAGCGCGCGTGATCACAAACGAGAAAAAAGCGAAGTATTAATGCTTTCAACTTCAGCTAAGCAGTATACGCTGTACCGTCGAATGATAGGCGCTACAGCAACCGCTGTTACAGGCGGACTATTGCGCGTTGGAGTAGAGCCTGATTATCTATGGACAGGACAAAATGACATCCATATAGACTACGACACCATAAAAGATTATAAATTAATTGTTATTGCGGACAATATGTATTCGCGTGATTTTCGTGAAAATCCTGATATGCTGGTAAAATATGTTGAAAATGGCGGCAATTTATACATACCGCTCGGTAAATATGATGGTATTGAAGACGAATACGGCGTATTTTACAAGAATAAAGATATTGAAAAATTGGCAGGATATAAAGAAAACGGCAAAATTGATTGGCCGGGAGCTAAGAGTAACTGTCCAAATTGGCCATTCCCAACTGAAGTGCCAAATGAGCCGAATTTTGATTACAGCGCGTTTGCGAGATTATATTGGGGAATATGCCCGGAGTACCGTCATTTATCACCGCATCCTTATATAAATCAATCACTCATGTGCAGAAGTACTGATGATGATTACTTTACCTCTGTTCCGGCACTTGTTGAAAACGCGAAAGTTATAGCTGTCGGCAAGGAATTTGGTGGGAACAGTCCGTTTTATTATATGCACGAACTTGGTAAAGGTAAAGTTTTTGTTAACGCGTGGACAAACAACTGTTTTAGAGATACCTGGTATAAACATGACCACGGCGGATGGGAATACGATTTTATGTTGAGTATTGCTGTTAATGAGTCAAACATTTTAAATGTTGATTTGACTCATGGCGGTGGTTTTTGGTTAAGAAATTCATTTGGTTATAACTGGCGCGACTATTAAAATCTCTTCTGTTTATTTTGGGTGTAGACTGTATTTTAGTAAGATTTTATTATTTTATTCAGTCTGCACCCAAAATTAGTTAAAAAAAACGCTGCTTCATCATATTTTTAAGAAAATAATGTATCTGTAAAATCAGCTATTTCCTTCATATTTTTCGGTATGTCAATTTTTTGAGGACATTTTGATAAGCATGCGCCGCACCCTGTGCAGTTATGAGCTTTTTCCGATTCAGTAAGCGTACGATTATTATTTCTGAAACTAATTCTATTTCCTGTACTTTTATATAAATTAAAAATAGAAAAAGCGCGTGGAATATTAACGCCGAACGGACATTTCATGCAATAGCAACACGCGGTACAAGGTATAAACCTTGATGAGTTATATGAAGTGGCAGCCTTTAAGATAACTTGATGTTCATAGTCTGTTAAAGAAGTAAAGTTAGAAAATGTGTTAATGTTATCTATTACTTGATCGGTCGTTGACATTCCGCTAAGCACTGTCATAACATTTGGAATAGACGCGGCAAAACGAAGAGCCCAAGAAGCCGGACTTCTTTTTAGATCTGCGCTTTTGAAGATATCAAGCGCTTCTTGGTTTAATGAAGCTAAAGATCCGCCGCGAACCGGCTCCATAACGATAACAGGTATACCTTTTTTTGTGATCAATTCATATTGACGCTTGGCATTTGTTACAGTCCAGTCTATATAATTAAGCTGGATTTGCGAAAACTCCCACTCATAATCATTTAAAACTTTTTCAAATAACTCACAGTTATCATGGAAAGAAAATCCCAGATGTCGGATAAACCCTTGTTCACGTTTTTTATGCAGAAAATCGTATAATTTAAAGTTTTGAACTCTTGGATAAGTATCAGCGGTTACATTATGCGCGAGATAAAAATCAAAATATTCTACCTGACACCGTTCCAACTGTTTATTAAATATATCTTCAGCAGTCTCTATTGACTCTAAAATATCCCATGTCGGCATCTTTGTTGCCAGATAGAAACTATCACGATTATATTTTTTTAATGCCTCTCCGATAAAGAGTTCGCTTTTTCCTCCGTGATACCCCCACGCTGTATCAAAATAATTAACGCCGGCATGGATTGCCGTATCAACCATCTCTTGTCCGGTTTGAAAATCAATATCTTCCGCGTTATCATTCTTTATCGGAAGGCGCATACAACCAAAACCAAGTAATGATATATCTTTCCCAATACTTTTTAAATTACGTTTATCCATAAAATTCTCCAAAAAAAGTTGTAGTATTATTAGCATTATAGCACAATACAAAGAATTTGAAAAGTATATTTAAGTTAAATCAAATGTAAATGGCTCTATATGAAGTTTTATAGTGACAAAAAGAGGAGTTAACTTTATCTGAATGTTTTTTAAAACCTCTCAATAAAGGACTATAAATAAAAACAAATAAATTTAAAAATTTTATTAAATAAGTCCTGTTAACTCCTTTACGGGAAATGGAAAATAGTTTATAATAAGTACGATAAAAATAAATTAAAATAGTAAGGCATGAGATGCAATATTTTTTAGGCATAGACGTGGGCGGCAGCAAGGCAGAAGTTGCTATTTTTCGCATAGACGGAACGCTTATTTCCACTGGCAGATATGATAATGGTTTATCACTTGCTGATGAGCCCAGAGATACTCCATTTCGCGTTGGAGCAGGACGCGGTATTCATTCTATACATAAAGCGCTTGAGTTAGCGTTTATCACCGCTGACTTTCCTGAAGATGAAGTAGTTGATCTGACGATAACCATGCATATGGGAAGTTTTCCTATCCCTCTTTTAGCCGGAATAAATCTTGGCGCTATAACAGTTAAGTACGCGACAGAATTTAGTCCTATTTTTGAGCTTGCGGGAGTAAAGTACGCCGCTTTTTCACTGGCAGGAACCGGTGCCTCAACATTTTGTGTATTGCCTGACGGAAGGTCAATGTCTATGGATGGGGCAGGACCTGATCTTGGAGATCTTGGCGGCGGATGTTATATAGGAAAGCGCGCTCTTACAGCTGTATTGAAAAGTATATGGCATGAGAGATATGATACATCATTAAAAGAAGCTATTCCAAAAGCGCTGGGTTTTAAACAGTTGGCACCTAAAGAAATTAATCACTATGAGGAGTTGGTTCAGTATTCGTTAAGACCTCATGACAGAGCATATATAGCCGGAATAGCGCGGATAGTTGCCGAAGAAGCCGCGAAAGGGGATAGGGTAGCTACAGAACTTTTGATTGACGCCTCAGATCAACTTAGCGAAACTTTATCATTGGTAGTTGACCGACTTAACTGTACAGATATGGAGCTTCCGCTTATAACTATGGGGAGTTTGCTTGCAAAATCTGATATTTATTGGGATAATTTTATTTCACGTGTTAAGGATTTCGCGCCAAACTTTATACCTATGCGAACTGTTATATCGCCGTCAGTAGGTAACGCGCTAAGTGGTATGAGAAAAATTTGTCCAAAAGAATACAACGATTTTCTGCGCGAAAAAGTGCTGGAAAATTCAAAAGATATGATCTTTACAACTGAGGCTCCGATAGAGCGGCGAGAAGCCTTTTATGAACGAAGGAGACACCATTATTATGACTAAAATACAATATCTTGATAAGATGCGGGGAATTATCGATCATTTAGAAACGTCTGAGACGAAAAGTATTGAAACAGCAGCCGGATATATTGCTGATTCTCTTTTAAACGGCGGTGTGTTGTTCACCTCTTCCATAGGACACGGAAACCATGAAGATTTTTTAAATCGCGCCGGAGGATTAGCGGCTATTCAGTATTTTGCCGCGTCTATTCATATAAAAGCAGAGGTTCCGGATGTTTATAAAGACAGACCGCGCGAAAGCGAAGAAAATTTTGATAAATTATCTGCCGAAGTTGAGTTTTTACTAAAGGATTCGCCTATGCGCGGCGGGGACGTGCTACTTATAGGTTCGGTATCCGGAAAAAACGCTCACCCTATAGAGCTTGCTGTACAAGCGCGTAAAATGGGTGTTAAAGTGATAATTTTTACATCTCTAAAATACACTGAAAAAGTGGAAAGCGGACATCCGAGCGGAAAGAAATTATTTGAAGTTGCCGATGTTGTTATTGATAACGGAGCTCCGTTTGGAGATGCTGCTGTCACAATTCCGGGGTATGATTTTGATTTGCTTCCGGTATCCGGCGCGTCAGCCATTATTTCCGGATGGGCAATTTTTGAGCGAGTGCTTGTGAAAATGGCGGAAGCCGGACAGCCGGCAATAGTATTCCAAAGCATTAATCGTCCCGGTGGTCAGGATTATTATAACAATGCTGTAAAAGAGTATAACAAACGGGGATTTTAAATAAATGGAATATATTGAAAAAGCTATAGAATATCTTAAACAGTTAAACAGTTTTGAAAGTGAAAATATTATGGCAGCGGCTAAACTTCTCGCCGATACTATAGAGAGCGGAAAATGCATATTTTCTTTTGGCGCGAGCCATTCATTTATCATGACTGAAGAGATGGTTTACAGAACCGGCGGACTTATGCTTGTCAACCCCATTTATCCGCATGGCATGAACCTCAGTGTGCGACCAATGACGCAGACTTCACAGTTTGAACGATTAGAAGATATTGGTAAAGTACTCCTTGACAGTTCTCCGATAAAAGATGGGGATACCTTGATTATAACTTCCACAAGCGGCAGGAATGCCGTTGTTATAGACATGGCGCTGCGGGCTAAAGAGCGGAATATAAAAGTTATAGCTATTACCGCGATCAGTTATTCAGACGGTGTTAGCTCAAGACATAAAAGCGGTAAAAAATTGCTTGATCTTGCTGATATAGTCATAGATAATGTAGCGCCAAAGGGCGATACCATAGTTGAGCTTGACGGGTTGCCGGCAACTATAGGACCATTGTCTACAGTGACCGGAATAGCTATTGTAAACAGCATAGTTGTTGAGACTGCTCGGCTTCTCATAAAAAGGGGGATAACTCCTCCGGTTTATATCTCTGCAAACCTTGATAATGGCGACAGTTATAACGACAAGCTGTTAAAAGAAAACAAAGACAGAATTTTTTATATGGATTAGTAAGTTTTAAACATAGGAGATAAGTTGTCACACATCAGCATAAGATTGATATATTTTTTTGTGCTGCTTTTTTTTACCGCGCAAATTACATTTGCCGGAAAAGAAAGCAGCATAAGATACATGACGGCAACTATAAACGGTTATACTGTTAAATACGTACAAGTTGACTTAAATGATAAAAATATACGAGTTTCTATTGAAACTGCTCAAAAATTTCCAAAAGGTGTTGAGAGTTTTAGTTCAATATTAAAACGGACACAACCTATAGCGGCTATCAACGGGACCTATTTTTGCACTGAAACTTACGTACCTGTCGGAGATATCGTTATAGATGGTTTGCTTTATAACAGCGGAACTGTTGGCACCGCGTTTGCTGTTGACTATAATAACAATGCGTTCATGTTGCCGTATTCGGAAAGCGGCTATGATTATACATCTTATAGAACTGCCCTTTGCAGTGGTCCGCGCCTGCTTATTGATGGGAATATTAAAATAGATGGTCACGCTGAAGGGTTTAGTGACCCAAGCGTATTTAGTAACGCTTTAAGAAGCGCGATAGGGATAACATCAAATAATAAATTACTTCTCATAACAGTTACTAACAAAGGGTGCAGCTTAAATACCCTCGCTAACATATGTAAGTCACTTGGAGCGTTTCAGGCGATAACTTTAGACGGCGGATCATCAAGCGGGCTCTATTATAATGGTACGCAATATAAAAAACCCGGTAGGATGCTGACTAATATCTTAGCGATTTATTACAATCAACAAACATTATCATATAGTATAGAGAGAGAATATGATAATACGGCAAATGTGGAAAAAACAAGCGATAACCATCTGTTCGCTGAGTTTGATTTTTTCTTTCCGCCAAAATATTCCGCGAACGAAGTGATAAAAATTTATGGGATAAATGATGGTGACGTTATTTATGGGCACACAAAAATAAATCTTAAAGTGTTAAAATTGTATGAGTATCAGATAACCTCAATGTGTGTAAACGGAAATCCGGTATGCATGTTTAACAGCGGAGATATAGAATACACCATAAAAAGCCGTCAATATGAAAATGGCCCGCTGAAAATAAATGTCTACGTCACTCACGAAGATGAAGTGATAGAAAAAGAAATGATGTTGATAATAAACAATGACTGAAAAAATATTTTTTAACGAGTTTGGACTTACCTTTATTCCTGATGAGTTAGAGCGTGATGGAAACGAAAAAGCGCGTACAGCTATGATTTTGCCGTCGCTTTTTGAGGAGTATCGCTGTAGCCACAGGATTATCTATGAGCTTTGTCATGCGCTTTCAAAAGCCGGAGTTATAGCCCTTTTCCCCAAATTAACCGGACTTGGAAATGATGATGAATTTTTGGCGGCGGCAAATATGGACGTTTGGCGCGGTGAACTTGAAAGAGCAAATGATTTTTTGTCACAGCGTTCTACTTTTCATACTATTATTCCGTTCCGAATAGGCGCGCTTTTTACGAGCGGACTATGTGCTGACCGTTTTATATTTTGGCATCCCGCGCTGAGCGGGCAAAAGTTTTTACGTCAATTACGGGTGAGGAGGGAGATCCAAAATAAGATTACCGGTGATATTGTATTACTTGAAGAGGGTGATCTTGAGGGACAGATTGCTTCACGGCAACTGCGAGATGATTTGACTGATTATATATTCACGCTTCCTAAAAAGGGAGAAATCATTATAACTCAACAGTCTGCCGGTGCTGTACTCTTTAGCGAATATGCCCAACTTGTAAATGAAAATCCGGATCGTAATATACATACTAATGTTATGATGGCGGACAGTTACTGGTATCCGCATTCACCGACCGACTATTCAGCAGTTATTTCTCACTTAGTAAATGAGGTGACGAAATGAGATTTTTTATAGGCGATATAGCTGTTGATTTCGTAAAAGTCAGTAGTGACTCGGCAACAATATTTTTCCCCGGTTGGACCGGAACCAGATACGGTCCGCAGCGTGTATTCGTTTCTGCTGAGAAATATGTAAACGAAAAAGGCGGTTCAACTGTACGTTTTGACTTTCGAGGGAGAGGTGATTCTTTTGGTAACGCGATGAATATTACTCTTGACGACATGATTGAAGACGCCGAGGAAGTTATCAAATGGCTTGTTGAGAATGAAGGCATACAACGATTTCACCTTGTTGGATTATGCTCAGGCGGCAATGTTGTTTTGGGAGTATGCAGTTTGCCAAGCGTTTCTAAATATATTACAAAGATTACCTGCTGGTCTCTTCTGCCTTATATGGAGGACAAAAAGCATGCTAAAAGGCAGGGAACAAACAGATTAAGTCGGTTTAAGGCTCTCGCGGTGAAAGCGTTTAGCCGTGAAGGTATCGCAAAATTAGTTAAGCGTGAAGCTAATATTAAAGGCGCTCTTAAAAGTGTCGCGAAGGATAAAGAGGGTGATGAATCTGAGAAGGTAAGAAAAACCTCTTCCCGTAGGATATTAAATGATGTAGCGCGTAACTATCAAGGTCCGGTACATTTGATTTTTGGAACCAAGGATCCTGAAGCTGACGGTTCAGAGTATTTTTACAGCGATTGGTTTTATCGGCACAATAATAAATTAGAAATAACAAGGATTGAAGGCGCTCCGCATAACTTTTACACAGTACATTGGACAGCTGAATTAATTTCAAAAACTTTTCCGTCTGTTTAGGACACCAATATAGATATAAAATCGCCTTCGCTGTATTAAAATACTGCGAAGGCGATTGTGTTAGTATAAATTCTTTAACTTTTCAACTAAAAAATAGCTGAAAAATTATTTGTTCTTACGGTTTGCCATATTCCAAACTTTTGCCGGTAAAGACCATAATTCGATAAAACCTTTTGCCAAACTCTGGTCAAATGTATCACCTGTATCATAAGTTGCCAAAGCAAAATCATAAAGTGAGTTATCACTTTTCCTGCCAACAACTATTAAACTTCCTTTATGAAGTTTCATCTTGACGTCTCCGGTTACACATCCTTGAGTGTTATCTATAAACGCGTCAAGAGCGAGACGAAGCGGAGTAAACCAAAGACCATTGTAGATGAGTTCAGTGTATTTATTTTCAACCAAAACTTTGTAGTGCGCTACATCACGCTCTAAGCAAAGAGTTTCAAGCTCGCGATGGGCTGTTATAAGGGTTAGCGCAGCCGGACATTCATAAGTTTCACGGCTTTTTATACCGACAAGACGATTCTCTACCATATCTATGCGTCCGACGCCGTGAAGTCCGGCAAATTCATTCAGCTGAACAACTATATCTTTAACAGACATTTTTTTGCCGTCTATAGCGATGGGGATACCTTTTTCAAAGGATATTGTTACATACCCGGGTTCATCAGGTGCGTCTTCAGGATTCCTTGTCCACATCCAAGCATCAGCAGGCGGTTCATTCCATGGGTCTTCCAGTACACCGGCTTCACAGCTTTTCCCCCAGAGATTAACGTCGAGTGAGTATGGACTGCTTTTTGTAACCGGAAGAGGGATGCCATTTTTTTCAGCGTAAGCTATTTCTTCATCTCTTGTCATGCCCCATTCACGAACAGGAGCGTAGATTTGCATTTGCGGAAAAAGTGAATGCCATGTTGCTTCAAAACGCACTTGGTCATTGCCTTTTCCTGTTGAGCAGTGAGACAGAACATCAGCTCCCTCCGCTATCGCGACTTCGCCGACAAGTTCCGCTATCAGCGGTCTTGCGAGCGCTGTCGATACAGGATATTTTCCTTCATACATAGAGTTTGCTTTTATAGCTTTTGTTATATAGTCATTAGAAAAACGTTCTGTAGCATCAATAACTATAGATTTCGCGGCGCCCATATCAAGAGCTTTTTGGCGGATGCCTTCATAGTCGCGTTCTTCACCTACATCTATAGCGACAGCTATAACATCAAGGTCTTTTTCCGCCTTTAACCATTGGACACCGACTGAGGTGTCAACGCCGCCGGAATATGCTAAAACAACTTTTTTACTCACTTTTTTCACCTCTGTTTAAATATATATTTTATCTTATAATTATAACATTTTTTGTGCACTAAATCAATATTAATCATGAGTCCAAGTCAAAAAAATGAGCCGGAAATATTTTCCGGCTCATTTTATAACGATTGATTTATCAACTTATTTTGGGATATACGCGAATTGGAAATTGTAGAGATCTATCTGATGACCGCCGCCGCCGGCATATGGTGAGTTCACTACGATCTTAGTTGGTTTGCCCCATTGAGCAGTACTGTCGGCGTATGCCGCGGACTCTCCGCTGTTATTTCCGAAACTGGCATATACTCCTTTATCTGTAACACATATAGAGTAAGAAGTGTCGCTTCCGGCAGCCTCACGTATGGCTGTTTCTTCAGCTTGATTTGTGATTGTCATCGCATCTCCGGCGTAGTCACTATACAAAACATTGATTCCGTTTACTTTTACATAAATCTTACCATAGCCCCATTTTTGTAATAAGTACTCAAAAGTTACGATCGGTATATCGTCAAGATCATATACTGTTATCTGTGTGATAGCACCGTTGCGAAGAGTATTGCTCAAATAACCGTCAAATGAAAGTTCCCAGCCTTTTTCAGTTTCTTTAGTACCCATATTATACTCAAATCTTGCTATACCATTATGACCGGTATTAAATCCTAAGGCGCCACCGGCAAATGTAATTGTAGCGTTTGCGTGTCCGCCGGCTGTTATAGATGCTTTTAATGTGTTGTCCGCTAAGGAAACTGAATCATCAGTAACTGAAGGGCTGGCAGTTCCGCTATTAATTAATGATAAATTGATAGTGTCTATATTTGCCGGAAATACATTTTGCGGCGGAGCGAAAATGCCGCGTATGCTCTTTGTTGTTGATACATGACCGTCAACATAACTGACGATAATACTGCTGTCATGACGGAACTCAGCGTCATTTTTTGTGAGCAAGATATTTCCTTGAAGGTCAGAAATCGCGTCAGCGGTTAATTCTTCGCTCACAGGGCTTCCTATTTCTCCCATACCGCGTCCGGCAACACGATTTGAATATCCGTAAGCGTTAGCTACGCTTTTACCGGCGGTTGGGCATTGTAAAACTTTGCCTGATACGCTGATCGCGGTCCAAAATTCACCGGTTGACGGCATGGTTTCGTCGTTTTCTTGTACGGCCATTAGAGTAGCCAGAGCCAGTTGTTTCTGGTTTGAAGTGCAGGTTGATTGCCGAGCTTTTTCTCGAGCTTTTGAGAAGACAGGGAATAAAATAGCAGCTAAGATAGCGATAATCGCTATAACTACTNAANNNCCC
>JGI994J12354_10001548_pt1 | contig 23237 bp, 16 predicted proteins | sample IntmicLarv3ML3BL_FD_12354 | JGI IMG/M metagenome (IMG submission 12354) | reverse complement strand
ATCCCGATTGGCACGGCAGCGTCGGAGCGGGATGCGTTTGTGCGGGTAAAATGGAGGGTGATTCGGAAGGTGCTGCGAAGCGTGAAAATGAATTCAAATCACGAAATTTGCGGCTGGAAACGTTTATGAAAAAAGTTTGGAAAAAGAGCAGTAAAAATAATTTTTATATAAAGTATAAAAATAAAATTGTTACGATTTTTCCCGATAAATTCAATAAAAATACATGGAGAGCAGCATGCGAAAAACAGTTCAGCGAATGTGTGGCGAATTTTGATTTAGCTCGGTTAGCAGCATTTGAGATTGTCGAAAAATTCGCAAAAGACAGCGAATAAATACGGTTTTATATAGCAGAAATAAAAATAAATTAATAATTTAGATATAAAAATGGATTCGGAAAAAGGAGGATAATAATGTTAAAGAAGCCTGAATTGTTGGCACCTGCGGGAGATTATCAAAAATTGATTTATGCTGTTGAATATGGTGCGGATGCGGTTTATATCGGGGGCGAAGAATTTTCGCTCAGAACGGCTTCGGCGAATTTTTCTCTGGACGAAATTGACAAAGCGGTTCGATATGCGCATTCCAAGGGTGTTCGGGTGTATGTGGCTTGTAACAGCGTTCCTCGAAATGATGAATGCGAACGGTTTATTGAATATGTAAAAATGTTGGAAAAGATTGGTGTCGATGCGGTTATTGTGTCTGATTTGGGATTTTTAGCATTAACACGTGAACATGCGCCGAATATGGCGATACACATTTCAACTCAAGCGAACACTCTGAACTACGAAACATGTAAAATGTGGCATAAATTGGGTGCGAAACGTGTTGTTTTGGCACGTGAAGTCACAATGGACGAAATTACTGAAATACGTCAGAATATTCCTGATTCACTGGAACTAGAAACATTTGTTCATGGAGCGATGTGTATGTCTCATTCGGGTCGGTGTTTGATATCTAACTTTTTAACGAGCCGTGACGCTAATCACGGTAATTGTGCGCAGTCGTGCAGGTGGGAATATTCACTCATGGAACAAACCCGTCCGGGACAATATTTTCCTGTTTTTGAAACGGATACGGGAACATTTATTATGAATGCGAAAGATTTATGCATGATTGAACATTTACCTGAACTATGTAATGCAGGCGTGAACAGTTTTAAAATCGAGGGACGTGTTAAAACCGAATATTATGTAGCGAGCGTTACAAATACGTTCAGACAAGCGATTGACGACTGTTTTGACGATGTGGACAGATATGTCCAAAATTTGCCGATGTATGTCGAAGATTTAAACAAAATCAGTCATCGTGAATATTATACGGGTTTTTTCTTCGGCGATCAGGGTGAATTCGGGCAAAATTATACGGATAATACCTATATTAGGGATTGGGAACTGGTTGGTGTTATCAATGGCTACGATTCGCTTAAACGCAGACTTTTGGTGACGCAAAAAAATAAATTCTGTGCGGGAGATACGCTTGAAATCCTGGAAGCAGGGAAGAAAAACGTTTCGTTTGTCGCAAGGGAACTATTCGACGATAATGGCGAAAAGATATTTATGGCTCAGCATGCGTCGATGAACGTAGAAATAACATTTCCGTCTTATGTGAGTTCACATAGCTTTTTACGGCGGAAAAAATAGAGGTTTTTATGATAGACAAATTAAAAAAAGGGGACATAATCGGAATCGTTTGTCCGAGTCATATCGGGAGCAGAGAAAGATATGAACGGGATATATATGTGATTGAATCACTTGGTTTTCGCGTGAAAATGGGTAAAAACGTTTATGAAAACACATACGGATATTCTGCGTCTGAAAAACAGCGTGCGGACGATTTTAATGACATGGTTTCGGACAATGAAGTAAAAATGGTGCTTTTCGGCGGTGGTGAAGGCGGAAATGAACTGTTCGAATATCTTGATTTCGAAAATATGAAGAAAAATCTGAAATTTTATTGCAGTTTCAGCGACGGAACGAGTATTCTAAATGCGATTTATTCGAAAACAGGGTTGGTTACGCATTATGGGCAAAGTCCCGGAATGTTTTATGATTTGAGACATTATGATTATTTAAATTTTGCTAATCATTTTATTGAAAAAAATGAAGAAAAATATATCATGGACAGTCAATGGAAAACATTGAATAGCGGCGTTTGCGAAGGTATCTTGGTTGGCGGCTATATTCGGAATTTTGCGTTGCTTTTGGGCAGCGATTATTTTAATAATAATAAAAATAAAAAGTATATTTTATTTTTAGAAGATTTTGAAAAATTTAACAGTATTGCTAAAGTCAGTTCGTATTTAACGCATATCGAGCAAAACAAATTTTGTAAAAATATTTCAGGATTAATTTTCGGACACTATTCCGATAATGATTGTCCTGATTTATATTACAGATTGGAACGTTTCGGGCAAAAATTGAATATTCCTGTTGTTTATACCGATGATTTCGGACACGGAAATGCACATGCGATTTTTCCGATCGGACGTTCGGCTATCATTGATGCTGATGAACAGACATTGAAGTATAAATAAGTTATGGAGAATAATATGGCTCAATTATATTCATGGAAAGAAAAAATCTCGAAACACGATTTAATTATTGACGGCGTACTAACGCACCCGTTTGAGTCCATTCACTTGGGAAACGGGGACATCGGAGCGAGCGTAAATATTTATCCGCATGAAATTAAAATAATCTTGGCAAAATCGGATGTTTGGGACGCTCGATTTGACGGTCAGCCCGAAACGGATGTTCTCAAACACGATGATTTAATAGCATTAATGAAAGAACAGAATCGGGATTTGAAAAATATTTGGGAAGTCAGAAACGGCGAAAAAGCGGATTATTACGTGGACCGTCTGGCTTCGCTCGGACATCCGCACACGCAGGGACCCTGTCTGAAACGTGTAGGTTGTATTCGTTTGTATCATCCAGGTTTATCCAACACAAAAGTAACTACGCGTGTTCGTTTAACCGACGGCGTCTTGGAAAGCCGGTTTGTTTTTCCGAAAGGAGAATTAATCGTGAGTGCTTTTGTTGAAAAAGATGAAAACCGTTTTTGGATGCAGGTAAAATCGGTCGGCGAAACACCATGGTTTGTCATTGTGGCGGAAAAAGAACCCGACGAAACCGATCCTGATATGCCGAAACCTCTTGTTTTCCGTGAAAACGGCAATATTGCAACGCTGGGACAGACTATTCCCGAGGGTTTTGATATTGATGAATTCAATTGGTTTTTATCTTCATCGTTTCCTGTTCGGGCGGAAGGTGTAGACGCAGGTTATGTGGAACAGCATGCGTGGCGGTTTAGACAATATTGTTCGTTAAAATCGGGAAAATCAACGATATTTTGTGTGGGAATTGCTACGGATCGCGACGGTTCGGGTGATACACGAAAACGTGCGGTCGAATTAGCGTCGGCTAATGAGTCGTTTGAACAGATTCTTGAAAAACATAAGCAAAATTGGGAAGAATTTTGGGAAAAATCAAATATTTCGTTGGATGATGATGAGTTGGAATCGGTTTGGTACCGCAACCATTTTTCGTACGGCTGTGCAATGAGCAGAAGTATGACTCCGCTCGGAAGCGGCGGAAATGTGGCGGTCAAGGACTATTTGCCGTGGCACGGAGATTGCCACACCAATCATAATTTCCAAAAATGGTATTGCACGGCATTGCCGACCAATCATGCGGAATGGATTGATGTATACGCCGATTTTATCGAAGCAAAAATGCCTGTTTTTGAAGCTCAGGCACGGCTGATTTTCGGTTTGGAGGGTGCATACTGCGATTTGTCCTATCTGCCGATTATGGCAAATCACAGGTATAATATAAATAATTCAATCGGGCGTGCATTGGCGGTTACAGGTTGGATGGGACAACAATTATGGTGGCACTGGGAGTATATGCGTGACAAAGAATGGCTGCGTAACCGTGCATATCCCTATTTGAAAAAAGCTGCAGAATTTTATTATAATTATTTAGAAAAATACAGCAATGAATCGGGTGAAATATATCCGTCTATTCGCATTGAAGAACCCGGTTGGATGAAAGATTTCAAGGGTAACCGCAATGTTATCAGCGATTTGTGTATGTTTAAAAAGGCGTTTGACCGTGCGATTGAAGCGTCGGTTGTGCTGGATACCGATGCTGATTGGCGTGAAAAATGGACTTCAGCACGTGCGAAAGTGCCGGCGATTGAGCATGGCATTGACGAAAACGGCGAGGGTTGGGTAGCTCTGGACAAAGATTGGGGAAAAGAAGAACCGCGAAAACGTGCAGATGAAGCACGTTACAGCCGATGGGGCGGCGGCGGTTGGATTGTATATCCTGGAGAATATATCCAAAGCGACGGAAATGATTCTCTCACGCTTGCCATGCGTGACATGATCCGGCGGACGGATTTAGCCGATCCGTTTATTTCATCGGTTTCTGGTGAAAATATATATCCGGGTGTACCGGTTATTCATCCTATTTCGTCAATTATTCCCGCTGTTCGGCTTGGGGTGACGGAACATTATGAAACGATTCGAAAAGTTTTACTCGATCATCGTTTGACATATGGGCAAACCAGTTCGTATAAATTAGCAAGTGGCGATATTCCTAAAGAGGTGAACAGTGCGTCGGGTTATTTGTGGTATGATTGGCGTTCGGTTGAAAATAAATATGCGGGTGTTTTGGCGGTAACCGAAATGTTATTACAAAGTCAAGGCGGAATTATACGGTTGTTTCCGTTCTTCCCGAAAGATAATAATATCGCTTTTCAAAATTTGCGTGCAATTGGCGGTTTTGGAATTTCAGCGGAACGGAAAAACGGAAAAATTCGTGCGGAGATTGAAAGTTTTGCCGGCGAAACGGTTCGTATGAAATGGAGCGAAACAATTGATGTTACTTGTAACGGCGTGAATGTCGAGGTTTCATATCAAGACAGTCAAGTTTGTTTTAATACCAAAAAAGGAAAAACATATATTTGTACAAGTAAATAAGGAGCATTTATGAGTTCACCGATTTTATGTAATTATGCACCTGCGGGCGAATATATAAAGGATCACACGCTGGTTTTTCACCAAGGATATTGGCATTTGTATTCAATCAGCGGCACAAGAGGATTTTCACATTTATATAACGGCAATGAAGAAACAATTAGTTGGAGTATCAGCAAGGATTTAGTTAATTGGGAATTTAGGGGACATGTTTTACATGCGTCACTGCGTGATGGGGAATTCGACCAGCACGAGCTTTGGGCACCGTTTTGTTTTGGCGCGGAAGGAAAGTTTTACTTTTTTTACGCAGGTATTGTTCATCCCGAACGTCCGATGTGTTATGATAAACGCGGAACTTTTCATCCGGATATACATTGGAACGGACATAAAGAAACGATTGGTCTTGCCGTTTCCGATGATTTGACGAGTTTTGTCAAGGTTTGTGACAGACAAAAAGGTATTTCTGTTCCCGGTAGAGACCCTCATGTTGTATTTGACGAAAAAAATAACAGGTATTTATTATACAGCACAGGGAAATCTCATAACGGCAAGGGTGAAGTTTTGGTTTCGCAATCGAAAGATCTGTTGAATTGGGAACACATAGGCGTTTGTGCGGTTTTGCCTGAATATCGTCCTGAACCGATGATGGCTGTAAATGAAAGCATGACAGTATTGAAGCATCCGTTGAACAATAAATGGATTATGCTGGGCAACGTGCATTGGGTGATGTCGGACAACCCGTTAAATTTTAAGGACTGCGAAGTTCACGAATATTTCGAAGATGATTCGAACGGCCGTGATATAATGAAACGTATGGGTTTTGCAGCGGAAATAATTGAATTTAACGGCAAATGGTATCGTTCGGGGGTTATGGGTATGATTGACCACTGGACACTGGGTTTTCATGAAATTGAATGGGAACAAAACGGAGCGTTTCATATTATTCAGCCGAGCCTGCTGAGTTGGGTTTATAAATAAAAATTTTGGAGGAGAATAGAATGATTTATTTTGTTGCGAAAAACGGCAATGACAGCAATATCGGCAGCATTGAAAGTCCATGGAAAACACTTTCTTTGGCGTTTAATCGTTTAAATCCGTCGGATGTTTTATATATTCGCGGCGGGGAATATATGCTCGATGAAGCTATTGTGTTTTCCAAATCAGGTACTGAAGGTTGCCCGATTGTTTATTCGGCTTTTCCCGGCGAAAAAGTAGTTTTTAATGCGATTGATTTATATTTTCACAATGATAGAGCAAAATATCCGTTCGGACACGAAACGGGTGCGTTGTTTGCATATCTTGTTTCATTTATTACAATTCGTAATATAACCGTTAAAAATTCGCATGGACACGGAATAGCAATTCGCGACGCAGACAATGTTATTATCGACGGCTGCACGACGGAAAATACATTTTGCTGCGGTATTTCTATGTGGGACACCAAAAGCACTCGAACAATTTGCCATCATAATAAAATTACGGATTGCACGGTTATTAAAGCAACAACTTGGGATATGTTGCCTGTGGGTTTAAAACGGGGTAATGAGCCTCCTCACGAAGCGATAAGCATTGCAGGCGGTTGTTACTTTGAAGTGTGCCATAACTTGGTTTATGACTGCGACAAAGAAGGTATAGACGTTAAGGAAGTGTCACATCACGGTCAGGTGCATCATAATCACGTGCATCATGTCGACCGGCAGGGATTATACGCCGACGCATGGTTCGGTCCGCTTACGGACGTAGATTTTTATGAAAATCATGTACACGACTGCCGCGGAGCGGGTGCTGTTATATCCGTTGAACAAGGCGAAAATGTCAGTAATGTAAAAATATACAACAATAATATTCATCATTGTTACGGTTCGGGTATATTGTTCGGTATTTGGGGAGCTAATAATCCGCGGTTTAATCTGGAAATTTTCGATAATGTTGTATATCACAACGGTTACGGACATATCGGCAGCAAAATACCTGAAAATAACGAAGAATTTTATTGGATTACGGGTGGAATTTCGCTTTTATCTGCCAATGCGAAAGACGTAAAAATTCATCATAATATCGTAAGCGATAACTGTGGTTTTCAAATTGGTTACAGCAGCGATTATTTGAAAGAAAATGATGATATTAATGCTGTTTTTGCCGAAAAAAATATACAAATATATGAAAATTTAATACAAGAAACACAAAAATTAAATTATCCTGTCATTCAGGCAGGGCGATTGGATAAAATGTACGGATATATCGGAGATAAGGATAAAAAAACGTCTTCATTATTACTCAGAATATAAATATAGTCAAACCAACTGAAAACAGTTCGCAGTTTTCAGTTACAAGCTCCGCTTATAAATCGGCAAAAAACGTTATGGCTTAACTATAGTTTGAAGTATTATTTGGCTTGACACTATTTTATAAATAAACGAATGTATATAAAAGTATTTTTTCTATCGTTAAATTATTATAATGGCTATATAATGGTATTTATAAACATTTTCCACAAAGTTTTCCACAAAAAGTAAACACATAATCATTTAGTTAAAATAACTAAATGGGTTTTCAGGAATTTTTGGAATGTTGAAAGCCCGTATTCACCGCATTTTCATGATGTGTATTCTTGCAATGAAATATGACAATCGATTTTTGTTCGATTGTCATGCTTTTTTCAATAAATATCGAAGTTATAAACGTTTTGCACAGAGTTTTCAACAGATGTACATATAATAATTTTTGTTACATATAGACTATTGACATAATAAAAACATATAAATTACTATAAAATTATATCCAATTGATTATTTCAGTTGTTTCGGAAAAACATTTATTTTTTAAAAAGTCATTTTCATTCTTTTTTGAACACATCATCGGATGATTGGACGCATATATTTTTCCGTTAATAACCGTTTGATAGGATATCGCATGTGTTCCCCATAAAAACCAAATTATCTTTTCATTGTTATTGATATATTTTATTAAATCGTTCGTAAAATTTTTCCATAAAGCGGCATGCGAAAAACTGTTGTTAATCTCACAGCTCAACGCTGTATTCAGCAGCAATACACCTTGATTTTGCCAATATTTAAAGATTTCATCGGGCCTTTTAATTTTAATCGTTCCGTTATTAATAAATTCACGGATACAATTAAATGAAATGTTGTACGGATTTTGATTTTTGTCTATACAAGAACAATAAACCAAACGTATAATATTTTTCAAAGAAATTTGTTTAAACGGTTCATTCCAGTTTTTTAGTGTACCCGCTTCAAAACAGCGTCCGGTTGCCGTATTTTTTTGCGGATACGGATCTTGACCCAAAATCACGACTTTTATTTTATTTTTGTCAATTTCAGTAAAATTAAAAATATCACTCATTTTCGGCGTCGAATTTTCGATATCGATTTTTGATATTATTTGAACGATTTCATCATTATGCTGCAAAAAAAAGTCCGACCAGCTGTCATGTAAATTATATTTCATGTATATATACCTCAAAAAAAGTATATCAAATAATTAAAACTGTGTCAACCGAATTATAAATAAAAATATAATATCAAAAATAAATAATATCTGTTGACGAATTAATATAAATAATATATAATGTAAACAATATATTAATTCATTTTTGAATTAACAAATGAAAGGATTACTTTATATGAAAAAAATATTGCCATTATTTATCTTACTATGTATGGTTTTTGCAATATTGACTGCTTGCGGAACAGAAGCAGGAGATGAAAACATTGAAATTGAAAGCGGTACGGTTTATAAAGATTTGGAAGAGGCTAAATTTTTATTCGTAACAGGCTGGACAAACGAATTCTATCCTGACGAAGGTTATTCGGATTCGGGTGATAATATCAGAGTCAGATATGCGGACGCCGAAGAAAAATTTAATTGTACTTTCGAAGTTAAACAGTTTGAAGAAGGCACGGCGTCAGGTTTTTTAAGAAAAGCCATTGCAGTAAATCTTGACGTTCCCGATATGATGGATACGCACGCAAATAACGCATATCCTGCATACAAAGAAGGTTGGCTAATTTCGATGGAAGAAATCAATACAATCGATGAAACTAATTTTATGTGGGGACCTGTCAAATTCCGTCAATATGGTATCTGGGACGGTGCGTCGTACGGATTTTTTCCGTATAACTGGGATTTTATTCCCCAATATGCAGGCACGCTTTTATTTAATAACGAATTAATTCTTCAAAACGGTATGAAGAATCCGTATGAATTACAAGAACAAAAACAATGGACATGGAATAATTTTAAAAATGAATTAATAGCAGGTACTATAACTACATCCGATAAAAAAATGGTTGGACTGGGTATTGAAAGTATACCTAACTTTTTAAAATCATTTGTAATGGCGAACGGCGGCAGTATTGTCGAAAAAGTAAATGATAAATATGTATTTGGATTAGAAAGTCCGAATGCGGCGGCTGCTTTTGATTATTGTGGCGAACTAAAACAATTAAAAGTACTTTCGACGGCTTCGAAGATAGATTTCTCTGTTAATAAAAAATATGTTTATTTTTCAACCGAATCTTGGAATGCTACGATTAATGTCGAAAAAACAGATAATTCTAAAGATGATCTTCCGACTCGTGTTATGGATGACTGGGGACTTATAAATGTACCTGACGGACCGAACGCGTCGGGCAATGTAACGGCAGGATTTGTACATATCGGACGCAGACTCAACTGGCTTATCGGTATGAGTGATAATAATCGCGATGATTTTGGTTTATTATTGAATTATATCTTTTCACCGATCGGCAATAAATCCGAAGCATGGAAGGAAATAGCAGATAAACAATTTTTCCTTTATCATGAAGCGTATGAAAACTTCCTTTACACCGTAGAAAATTGTAATTATGACTATACAGCGGAATTATACAGCGTCAGATCAGTCATTGAATCGGCTCTTAATTCAGGTTATTCAAAAGGTGTATCGAGCGTTTCAGGTTATAGAGAAAAAATTCAAACCGAAATTGATTTGAAAATGAACGCAGAATAATAATAAAGTAAATATTTTGGGAAGAGACTGAATTATTCAGTCTCTTCGTTAATAATTTTATTAAAAAACGAAAAATACTGTTGACTGTTTTAGATAAATAGTTTATAATGTAATTAATTAATTTTTATATAAAATGTATGTAAATATATAGATTTTATATTTTTTTAGAAAAACATAATTTTTGAAAGGATATTTCTCATGAAAAAAATATTTGCATTAGCGATTTTATTTTGTATGGTTTTCGCTGTTTTGACATCATGCGGTTCGGCGAACAATGACGATGATAAAAATCTCGGCGGCAATACAGAATATAAAGATCTTGAAGAAGCTCACTTTATATTTGCTACAGGCTGGACAAATGAATTCTATCCTGATGAAGGCAAAACAGATTCAGGTGACAATATCAGATTAAGATATGCGGACGCCGAAGAAAAATTCAATTGTATATTCGAAGTTTTACAATTTACGGAAGGTGAAGCATCTTCATATTTAAGAAATGCCATAGCTATTAACGACGGCGTTCCCGATATGATGGACACACATGCAACCAATGCTTATCCTGTTTATAAAGAAGGCTGGCTCATTTCTCTTGAAGAAATCAGCACAATCGACGAAACGGATTTTATGTGGGGACCTACGAAATTCCGTCAATATGGTAACTGGGACGGTGCATCTTACGGCTTTTTCCCGTACAACTGGGACTTCATCCCTCAATATGCGGGAACAATCATGTTCAACAACGAATTGATTCTTCAAAACGGTATGAAAAATCCGTATGAAATGCAGGAACAAAAACAATGGACATGGGCAAATTTCAGAGATGAATTAATTGCGGGTACAATTAAAACTGCCGAAATGAATCAAGTCGGCTTGGGTATCGACGGTGTGCCCAATTACTTAAAAGCTTTTATTTTGGCAAACGGCGGCAGCATTGTTGAGAAATCAAACGACCGTTATGTTTTTGGTCTTGAAAGTGCAAACGCAGCAATGGCTTTCGATTTTTGTAAAGAACTGAAACAATTAAAAGTTATTACGGAAAATGCAGCGAAAATTGATTTCGCAGTTAATAAGAAATATGTATATTACAGCACAGAATCTTGGAATGCTACAATAAATGTTGAAAAAACTGATAATTCGATTGATGACCTTCCGACTCGTGTTATGAACGACTGGGGTCTTATCAATGTTCCCGACGGACCGAACGCAACAGGAAAAGTTACGGCAGGTTTCGTTCATATGGGACGCAGACTCAACTGGCTTATCGGAATGAGCGACAATGATCACGATGATTTTGGTTTGTTACTTAATTATATTTTCTCACCAATCGGCGGAAAACCCGAAGCTTGGAAAGAAATTGCACTTAAACAATTCTTCCTTGACGAAAGAGCATATAATAACTTCCTTTACACCGTAGAAAATTGTAACTATGACTATTCCGCAGAATTGTATAATGTCAGAACAAATGTTGAAAGTGCATTGACATCAGGATATTCCAAAGGTGTTACAGGTGTTCAGGCTCAAGCAGCAAGAATCCAAACAGAAATCGACGAAAAAATGAATGCGGTTGGTTGATGATTAAAAGAGATAGCGACTAAAATTACTCTGTTTATATACAAATATATTGCAAACAAAAAAATGAAGCAGAACGGTTTTCGTTCTGCTTCAAAAAATTATTATACTTATATTCATATCACTTCAAAAGTGAGGCACTTTTGAAGCAACGGTTCTAAGAACCGTTGACAACGCAATGCGTTGCTGGTATAGAATTAATAATCAATACACAACGGCTTTGCCGCTATACAAGCAGAGCTTGTTGTTGAAAACTGTGAAACAGTTTTCAATTGGTTTGACTTATAACGTGAACGTAAATTCATCAGAAATAGTTTATGGTTATTCATAGGCGAGAGATAGGATTAATTCCTGAATATTTTTACCTGAAATAAGATTCCCGCCGGCAAAATTTCGTTTTACGCCCGATAACATATCTAAGTGACATTCATGGATAACATAATCAACAGCCATCATTTTATCTGCGTATGTTTTTGCTTTTTCCCATTTTTTTATAAATTCATTGAAAAACGGAGTCGCTGACCTTGAAGGCATTGAGTCTTTGTTGAAACTCCGCATATAATCAGGAAAAATATACGCATATCCGCAGGAACATATTATCTTTCCGTCAGGAGGTGAAATATGAATAGCTCCGCAATGATGGCATTTTAATTTACCTTCGTTTGCCAGCAGTCTTTCATCTCTCCCTTGAAGACAACGTATATATAACGTATAACCTACCTCATCGACAAGTTCTTCGTTATATATCATTTCGGCATCTGATTCATATAATCTTTTTATTTTAACATCGGCTATTTTGGGAAACCAAACAAATTTATTTAACTTATTAGAGTCGATAATTTTCTTAAATTCTTCTTTTGCCTTTTTTTCTCGTTCATGGAGGCGTTTTGCCCCCGCTATCTGTTTTTTATTTCGATTCATAATTTTTTCATTATATTTTGCATAAAAATCATCCGTTAGCAATGTTTCTATATAATCATATATTTGTTCGTAATCTTCAACACTTTTCACAACATAATTATCAATACAAAAACCGTCATCCAAAATATATACATTCTTGATTACCGGAACGGTTTTCAATGAATACGACCATTTCCAGCCGTATGTGACGGTATATGTCTGATGTGTCAGCACAAATGGGGCACGCGAAGAAACGATGGAATATTTACGCGATACTTCGTTAGAAAAATCTTCAAACAATTTTCTTGTTTCATCAGACCAAAATTCATGTAAAGCGGTTCCGGGTGGTCTTTGATTTTTATTGTACCGCTCTTTCCATAAATGATTATTGCTATCCGGTTTATTTAAATACATATATTACCTCCGATAAATATGATAAACGGCGGCAGCCTCAATGGAGTTTTTGATATGACTGCCGCCGTTTTTACAATTTGATTTACGAATTAAATTTTTTCTTAACGGGGATTAAAACTGTAATCTTTATCTTGCCGCCTGCTATACCAAACCCGGCGTGTTCTTCGAGAGCGTCCCTCTCATTATCATACATCCATTCCCATTCCGGATTATTTAATCCCTGATGTATTTTCGTCCACATTTCGCTGACATGTATTTCCTCGCATATAAATGCCGCGTATATACCGCCCGGCGTTCTTTTTTCATACAGATAATCAGGTATTATTATATTTTCAGGTATTGAAACGCAGAAATCGTAACCAAATTCAGGACTGTCTTTTGTGGGATAGGGTTCTGTATTAAATCCGAAAAATCTTGCCGTGCTTAACAAATTATTTTCTTTTATCCATGTAAGTACAGGGTCGGGATTTTCAGGCTCAAGCCCGTAATGGTGACACACTGCCGTTCTCATGGGAGGAAGCGTGGTCATTATATATTCGTAATTATTGTTTAAATTAAAAATAGACATATCTGTTATCTCCTGTTTGTTTTTAATGTTTTTTATTTGTTTTTGAGTGCGTTTTGTCTTAATGGGTATTAAAATATTTTCGATTGATTCCAATAAAGATACAGCAGATGCTTGCCTGTTTTGAATTCTTTCTATTATTTCGAGTATAAAAATGCGTTGTTTATCTAAATACGCCGCTGAGTTCATTAATTTATCATGCTGTTTTTTCAACTCAGTTATCAACTCGTCAGTCGATTTATGTTCCAACACGTTTTTTATATCTTGAATAGATAAATCAAGATGGCGCAGCAGTTCAATTATCTTTATACAGTTTACCGTTTCTTCGTCATACATGCGCCAGCCGGACTGAGGGTCTCTCGTACTTTTAAAAAGTCCCATGTCTTCCCAGTGGCGTAATGTTCGGCTGCTGATTTTCATTTGTGACGATAATATATTTATTGCAATCAACTCGCCCATAAATTACCTCCTTGTTTTTATCGTGATGCGCTTTACATTTATAATTATATCACTTGACATCGCGTAAATTGCAAGGGGTTTTTCAAAAAAAATAAAAATTTTTTTGAAATAAACAAACAGAACAGAATTTTCAGTCTCTGTTTTAATATTCAATACAATCAAAATTCTTTAACATCAGCAAGAATTCGAAGGTTAAATGACCTTTAATTTTTAATTTTACTTTTTCCCAAACAATCGGTTCTCCCCAAGACCAGTCCGGTGACCAGCCGCCGTTGTTTTCCATTGAATCGACCAGAAAATCAATGTTTTTGATCACAGCGTCTTTATATAATTCATAATATTCATGTTTTGGTGAATTGATCCAAAGTGTCAGCTTATAGGCGTTTTCTGTTCCCCAATTACCGTCAAGAACTGAAATTAATTTACCGTTTCCCATCAATTTTTCCAATAATTTCAACCTGTTTTCGCCGTTAAAAGCATTAGCAAAATAAATATTCGACATCAACTCATATTGATAAAATTCATGTCCCGAATTTATTTTTTCGATTACTACATCCGTGATTTTTTTATATAATTCATTTGGAACAAGCGAATTATATTTCACCAAAATACCTGCGATAGCCGCGTTTGTGTTCGAATCAAAATGTTCAATCATTTCTTTTCTGTTTTTTGGAACGAATATTTCAGGTTCGGAATAACCCCACCAGGGTGCATGCGGATAATCGTTTATTTCGGCAACTGTCAAGTTATTCCATTCGCCCGTAATTTCGTTATAATTTATTAATATATAATTAATCATTTTTTTAATCATCGGATGCTCGGCAGGAACTTTGTCTAGCGCAAAAATATATCTGCAAGCACTTTCCGTATGTTTTATACAGGAATAAGGATAACCGATGTCATAATCGAGTTTTCCGAATCCGCCGTCATCATTTTGATATGTTTCAAGGATTTTTATTACATCATCAATCGGTTTATCTTCGAAAAGATACTCAAACATAGCCAAATCGATATCCTGAGCATAATTTTTCATGAAATTTTTTGCTTTTTCGTATTGTAATGCAGATAATTTTTTCATTTAAAACTCCTTAATAATTAATCATATAATCAGCAATTTCACTAGCCGCGTTCGTATTGCAAGTTTTATCAAAATTTGTAAATAAAGCATTTGAATTTACTTCGCAGACCAGTAACTCATTTTCGCCGTATAACAGGTCAATTCCACAAAAATCAAGCCCGAATAAATCTGAAATATCTTTCGCAATATTTTCCATTTCATCAGTCACTTCAATCTGACGTGATTGACCGCCGAGAAAAATGTTTGAGCGAAAATCATTGTCATTTTTTCGTTCCATTGCACCGATAATTTTTCCACCGACTGCATATATTCTTATATCCCGTCCATGTGAATTTTGTACGTATTTTTGATATAAATGAGGTGTATTCCATAACTTTTGGGTCATTTTTTGCAACATTTCCATGTTATTTATCAAAAAAACCTGCTCTCCGAGTGACCCAAACGCCTCTTTTACAATCATAGGAAAACCTAATTGCTTCGCAATTTTTATATCGAATTTATCTAAAAATTCATCATTTTTTTGAAAACTAAGCGGAAAAACCACTGTTTCAGGAATATTGAAGTCATTTTTCAACAATTGATATGTTCGCCGTTTGTCATCGCAAAGTTCAATCGAACCGATATTGTTAAAAAGCCTCATTCCTGCGAGTTCCAAGCGTAGTCCGAGTGAAATGTCCTTGTCCCAGTATAAGCATTTATTAAAAATGAGTTCATCGTCCGTCATCATCGATATTTCAGCGTTATTTAAAACAACTAATTCCGCGTTTTTCCGTTCAAATTCAGCTTTTAATTTTTCAGTAATACCGTCAAAATTATTTATGGAATAATTTTTCACCATCAAAATTTTTTCATTAATCATATTATTTCTCCAACATCAAAACCTGTTCAAGTGCTGATAATATCGCTATTTTTCCGCCGGTATACGTAATTCCGCCTTGAAAATAAGCTGTAAACGGACTTTTTATCGGTGCATCTGCAGACAATTCAATCGACGCACCCTGAACAAATCCACCCGCTGCCATGACTACTTTATGCTGATATCCCGGCATTTCCCATGCTTCGGGTGTCACAAAACTATCAATTGGTGAACCTTTTTGAATCCCTTTGCAAAACGCCAGTAATTTTTTTTCGTCGTTAAATGTTATCGTTTGAATGATATCTTGTCTCAGTGAATTTGATTTCGGCGAAACCGAAAACCCAGCGTTTTCAAACAATTTTGCCGCAAAAACCGCCGTTTTCAACGCTTGCGATACAATGAGCGGAGCTAAATATAGTCCCTGATATTGCAATCTTTTTTGATCTAATGTCGCACCGCATTCTTTTCCGATACCTACTGCTGTTAACCTATACGCGCAAAGCTCGATTAAATCGGCTTTTCCTGCGATGTATCCGCCTGTTTGACATAATCCGCCGCCCGGATTTTTTATTAATGAACCCGCAATTAAATCCGCACCGATTTCCGAATTCGTCGGTTCATGTTCGCAAACAAATTCACCATAACAGTTGTCAACCATAACAACCGCTCTGCTGCATTTTTTTACTGTCTGAGCGATGTTTTTTATGTCGTCAAGCGTTAATGTATCCCTTTGCGTATAGCCTCGTGAGCGTTGAATAAAGACCATTTTTATATTATCATGCTGTAATAATAGTTTTTCAATATTTTTTAAATCGGGTTTGCCGTTTTCTGATAATTCTGTTTGTAAATAGTCGATTCCGAAATCTTTTAATGATCCGTTATTCTTTTTGCTCGTAATACCGATTGTTTCAAGCAGCGTATCATATGGTTTTCCCGTCACTGAAAAAAGAATATCACCGGGACGTAAAATCCCATATAAAGCCGTTGCTATCGTATGTGTGCCGTTCACAAAATTATGCCGAACCAAAGCGTCTTCACATCCGAAAATTTGTGCATACATATTGTCCAAAACATCTCTGCCTTGGTCGTTATATCCGTATCCTGTCGAGCCGCTGAGCATTGGTTCGCTTACTTTATGATCAAAAAATGCTTGAGCAACTTTGAACGTATTTTTTTCATATATATCATCTATCTGATTAAAAACCGGCTGAATATTGCTCTGTGCAATCTTCGCCCATTCTGTATATTCATTGTTAAAAATATTCTACACATCCTTAATATAATAGTTAATAATCCTTGAAAAAATCGCAGATTATTAACTATTAATGTAGTAAATTAATTATTTTTTGCCGATCGGAAGAAAATCATTGTCATTTATGAAAATTTCGTCGCCTTTGAACATGCGCGTTCTGCCGTCTGCGATGATTTCTTCTGCTGTTACTTCGCGTCCGAGTTTACTGGATAAAACAATACCTTCTGAAATAAACATCGTATTTAACGCAATTTCAGCGAGCGGAATAAGATCAACTCTGCCTAATTGGTGACAAATGTAATGTCTTTGCGGACCTTGGTACAAGTCACCCTCGCCGTTGACCGTGCTGAAACGGAATTGTGCTCCGTCTTTGTTTATGCTGCAGTCAAAATCCATGTCTGCTATTGTCTTCGAAAAATTAAACGGAGAAAGTTGTATGCCGCCTGCATCACCCTGAACCATAGAAGAACCGAGTGAACCCGCTTGCAGTGACCAGGCTTCGATGATATCCATGATTACGCCGTTTTTCATTCGAACATAACCCGTTCCGAATTCTTCAACGTCAAAACCGCTGTCTGCTTTACGTTTTCCGTCCATCGGCATTTTTTGAACAATACTGCCGCTGACTGAAGCCACTTCGGGATTTCCCAGTAAATACAGTATCTGTGAGATGTGGTAAACGCCCATATCAAATAAAGCGCCTTGTGAACAAATTTTGCTGTTAACAAAAGCAGGATTTCCGTAACCGTCGACATAAGGACGTCCGCGTCTGCGTAAACCAACGCTGCGTGCGTGATATAGATTACCAAGCTCACCCGCGTCAATCAATTTTTTAGCAATACGCGCTTCTGTGCTGAAAATTTCGTTCAGTTGAATAGCTAATTTCTTGCCGCATTTTTTTGCCGTTTCATACATTTTTACAGCGTCCGCGTATGTACCTGCCATGGGTTTTTCGCAATAAACGTTTTTTCCCGCTTCAAGAGCCATGATTGTAAGCGCAGCGTGTTTATTGTTGTGAACACATACGTCAACGCTGTCAATATCATCTCTTTTCAGCATTTCACGTGCATCTGTATACACGTGTTTAGCACCGAATCTTTGTGCTGCATCGTTAGCTTTTTGTTCGTTGATATCACAAACTGCAATGAGTTCGATATCATTGCCCATGCTTGCATAATTGTGAAAATGAGTTTGTGCAATTTGTCCGCAGCCGATAACTGCAACTCTGAGTTTATCCATACTATAATCCTCCAAAAAATTTTATTAATTAATTTTAACACATTTTGTTATAAATGTCACTATGTTTTAAAAATTATTATTTTTGTGTTTTTTTGATTAATTTTTGATACTTGACAAAAAAATAAAATCATGATATTCTAAAAAAGAAAATATTTAAACAATAAATAATTTAATCATATTAACGGTAAGAGTAAAAAAATCACAAACTTAAATGGTTACGAAAGGATGATATTATAATGGAATCTATAAACAATTCAAAAAATTATGATCAACCAGCAAAAAATCACAATGAATCAGAAGTTGTATCGTTTAAAATTACACATGGTTATAAAAGTTATATTTACTCAATACATACCCAAGATGATGAAGTTTTGTTCAGCGCTGAATATGAATCAGATTTCGGCGGATACAAGAGAAAAAGTGTTGATAATGCCACGGTCAGTCGAAATGATATGAAAATTCTTAGCAATATTTGCGAAAAATATGTCCTTGATGTGAACCTTGAAGGTAACGACAAACTAGCCGACAGTAACCTTGCTGCCGAAATCGAAATAATTTGGAAAAATTCAGAAACTTTTAGAATTGTAATTGATGTATGGGCCATAAATCAAAATAAAGCGGAACTCATGTTTGTAGCACATGTTCTTACATTTTTTGACAATATTACAAAACGTTTTGATGAGTTTTATCTTGGTAAACCGTCGGCGGAACTGCATGCCGAAGGAAAGATAATTCTTGCTCAATTCAACGACAAAGGAAAAAATCCTGTACATTATGAATTGCGAAAAGAATACGGTGATTATCTGTTTGACGCCGATTGTTTTATTGATATCGTTGACGAAAATGATATAATTGTCGGCAGCGAAGAAATAATTTTAAGAGACGAAGACGTTACGCATGAAGATATGGAAAAATTTGAAGCGATATTCAATGAATATAATTTTATTAAACAGCAGATCAATATCGCATCAGGAAAAAAAAGTTATTATTTGCCGCCATGGAAAGACAGTGTTTTTAAAGAATTTTGTGACGAAATCGGTTTTATAAGCGATGAAGAATCGCGACCGCTTCTTTCGGCGATTTGGGAAAATAACGCAAGAATTTCAGCATATACACCGCCCGACGATATGGCGGAAGCTCTGTGCGGATTTTTTCTGTCGCTGGTAAAACAAATAAAAGCAAAACCGGTTAAATGTCCGCCTGAGGGGAAAATCGTATCAATCCGATTTTCACAATATACTATTGCGAAAGAAATGCGAAAACCGGAAGTTGTATTAAAACATACTATAAAAAACGATCACGAATGTGATTTTTATTTGCGTGAAGAAAACGGGATTCTATTGTTTGACGGCTATTGTTTATTTAATGATAGGTACAACAGGAACAGTACAGACACAAAATTGAAATTGGAAAAAGTTTTGGCGTCATCGGAAGATTTGGAAGCACTCCATGAAATATTTTATGATGAATCTCTCGTTGAAAAATGGTATAATTATCCGGAAGTAATTATAGAAGACAAACAGTATATCAATAGTATTGACGGGGATATAAAACGTAACAAACTTGAAGTTATATGGGAAAACGGAGCGAAATTTGACGCAAGGGTTTGCAACGCCGATGAGTTTATTCCCGCATATGAATTGAGATTATTTTTCAGTCAATTGGCAAAACGTTTGGATAAAACTCTTTCCGTTGACGGAAAGCTCATATCATTTAAACTTAAAGGAGAGTATACGGCTCAATTTGCGTCACAGGGCAGATTTATCCCTGATATGCGTGGATCCATATATGGTGAATCGGGAAAAACTGATTTTTTAAGGTATGAATACTATATGCGCGAAGAAAACGGAAAAGCTCAGTTTAACGCCTATCAAAGCGATCACCCAAGTATTAATAATATGTTTTCATCAATAAATAATAATATACCTACTGTTGAAAACATTCATCTTGAAGCATTGCGTGCCTTATGCAAAAAATACGACTTTGAAGGGAAAATCCAGGAATATCATGGTAAACGCTGGGAAGATTTTCATGAAAGTGATATTTTTGTATATGATGCTTCTCCGAATCCGAACTACGATTTTTTTGAAATCGAATGGGAAAACGGAGCTCATTGTGAAGGTATGAGTATACATAGTGATTTCCGTGAATTTTTCCGAAATATTGTGAATATTGTTTTGCCTCAGTTCAACGGCGGTCAATGGACTTGTTCGTGCGGAACAATAAATAACAGTAAATTTTGCACAGAATGCGGAACGGCTTGGAGCAAGAAAAAATGATTTGCGAATTTATTAAAAACATTAATAAGGTAAGTTTTAAATGAAAAAATTAATTATTTGCTTCATTATGGCTGTTTTTGTTTTATCGTCATGTTCAAAGGAAGAAATGAACATAGTTCGAGAAGATATAAATGAAGATATAATTAATGATTCGATTTCTGATATTAAAGATGTGGCAAAAGATTTTGAAAATGAATCAAAAGAATTTAAAAAATACGAAGAATACATCAATGAAAAAGGTGAAACTGTTCTTAATCTTTCAATGAATTCACACATGGATATTGTTGTTTCCAGAGATAATCCGAAAAAACTTGCTGCTTATTCCGAATTGATTGTGACAGGAAAAATAATTGGTTACGATTATACGCCGTATATCGGTCAAATGATTATGTATACAAAACCAACTGTCTTTATTGAAAAAGTTATTAAAGGTGATAAATCTCTTGAAGGAATGGAGTTATCGTTCAATATTATCGGCGGAAACATACCGGTAAAAGAATATGAATTATATTATACTCATGAAACAGATCTGGATCTTTCGATGTATGATGATGACGTTATATTATCACGCAGTTTAGGTGGGAACAGTAATGTTCCTGTAATCGGAAATGAATATGTGTTGTTTTTCGAAAAATTTGACGACAGGTATTTAGAACAAAATAATATTAAATTATATTCAACATATTTAATAACAGGACATTCTGAGGGTATTTTTGAAATAGATAATGAAAAAATATATTTGAATAATAAAACTGTTTTTGTAGACGAAAAAGATATTTTCTTAGAAAAATTACAAGATGAAATTTGGTTAAATACAATAGATAAACCTGATTTTGTGATTGATATAACTTATCTGCCGAAAAATGCTGTCTTGAATATGCAAGAATCTTCCGTTGATGAAAACAGATGTTTTTTATCTTATTATGTTGATGTGCAGTCAGAAGAAACAAATTGGTATGTTTATAATATTACTCAAAGAAAAATAACTGATAATGATTATGATGAAAGTGCCTTTGTTTGGTATGATTCAGAAATTGATTACGGATTAATACAATATTTTAACGGCGTTAAAATTGCAACAATGCCAAGCGGAAGTCAAAAGAAACGTATTTATTTTTTGATAAATGATATTGAAATTTTAATTTCATGCATAAACGATCCTGAAGATGAAGAACTTTACAAGATAACAGAAAATATTATTTTAAACGGTTTATCAAAAAAAGATTGAAAATAATGTTTTCAACATACTTGAAAAATTTTTATATTCGTGATATACTGATTTATATTAACTTATGTAAAATATCTTAATACGAAAGGATAGTATTTATGAAAAATCAACAAAAAAATATACTGAAAATATTAATCAGTTTTACAATCGTATTATCTGTATGTTTTGTCCTGTCTTCATGCGGAGGCGGCGGAAGTGATATCAGTGCAATAGAATCAATTGATGAAATTTTCAGTTTTGAAAAAGAAGGTTCATCCCTTGTTGACGCTACATATGACAAACTGCCTGCTTGGAGAGGCTTTAATCTCACAAACATGGCGGATATTGAAAATATGACTGATTTCAAGGAAGAAGATTTTGCCATAATAAAAGATTTAGGTTTCAACTATGCACGTTTACCAATCGATTACAGATGTTTTGTTAAAAACGGCGATGTATATTCGATAGATACTGAAATACTGGCAAAAATCGACAAAGCTATCGAATATGGTATGAAAAACGACGTTCACGTTACACTTTCATTAAAAACTTTTCCAATCGTCAATTTAGCCGACGGAAGTGAACCCAATTTTTGGGATGACAAAGACAGTCAGGAAGTTTTCGCAGCATATTGGGGTCTTTTCGCAAACAGATATAAAAATATCGGAAATAAATTTTTAAGCTTTGGTTTGCTTGATAATATACCCAACGATGTAAAAGATGAAACATATGCGGTTGTAATGCGTATGGCTATCGTGAAAATTCAGCAAATCAGTGTAGACAGACTTATTTTTGCTGATGGTTTGAAAAATGGAGATACACCGTCTGAAGTATTGAAATATGATCTTATTGCACAATCAAACAAAGCTAATCAACCGTTAAATATAACGCAATATAAAGCACCTTGGATTAAAAACAGCGATAAACACCAGCCTCCTGTTTGGCCGTCGGCATCGATGGACAAAATGATGTACGGTACATATCACTCGGATTATCAGCAGCCGTTTGTTTTCCATGTTGATTTCAGAGAAGATTACGATATGATTATGCATGTAATGAATGTCAGCTCAACCATAAAAATTTCTGTCAGATTAGACGGTAAAGAAAAATGGAATAAAGTTTTCCAAACAGGCGTAACAACAGAAAAAACCGAATGGATTTCAGATGAACACAATGCAGAATGGAATAACTATAACTGTTTATATGATAAAGATTATACAGTAAAAATTCCTGCGGGAACAAAAGAAGTCAGAATAGTTCCGGTTGAAGGCGACTGGATGACATATTCTTCCATCAAATTTGTTCCGTCTGATCCAGCCAGTACAAAAAAGAGTATCAACTGCGAACCGACTGTTGACGGATGGGGAACTATAGTATTAACAGATATTATCGTCAGTCAGGACGGTACTTCTAATATTGGC
>JGI994J12354_10001547_pt1 | contig 23254 bp, 24 predicted proteins | sample IntmicLarv3ML3BL_FD_12354 | JGI IMG/M metagenome (IMG submission 12354) | reverse complement strand
CCGCTGCTTGCCACGAAGTATCCCCTTGCCCACAGATGCCTACCCCGGAATTGTTTGCTCAGTTCTTTGTATTCCATCTGTAGCTTTCGGGAGCTGTAACCTTTCAGATATTGCACGAGCTTACTTGCCAATAGATGCGGCGGCACCGATACCAAAAGATGTATGTGGTCTTTTGACACATGCCCTGCCAATATTTCCACCTCATTTTGCTGACAGGTTCCTCTCAACAGTTCTCGTGTTCGCTCTGCTATCTTGCCCGTTATGACTGGCTTTCGGTATTTTGTTACCCACACTATATGATACTTGATCTCATATGTGCAATGCGCCGATTTCCTATAGTTTTCCATGTTCTCACCTCTTGAGTATTTTTTCTCAAGAACTGCGTTTCATTCAACATTTAGTCGGTTGACCTAAAGCTTTCGCCTGTAAGGCGAGGGTCTTTACCCCATTATACAGACAATAAGAAGCGGCATAGCCGTTAAGCTATACCGTTTCTTTCTTACCTCTCCATGTTTTCTTATGCGAGGACAGCATTACCCTGCGTCTTTTTATGTCTACGTTACTATTATACGCAAACCCGCCCCGCCGCCCGCGCCATGGCATAGATATTTTCGCCCGCGATATCGGGCAAGCCGTGGTGCGAATTGGACACGATATAACCGCCGCAGTTCGCAAACGCGGCCATGTTGCGGCGCACCTCCGCCTCTACCCCGGCCGGGTCGCACTGCACAAGCGTTGTCTGGGCATCCACCCCGCCGAATATGACGATTTTGCCACCGAAATCGCGGGCGAGGCGCTCTACATCCATGCCTTTGCTACTTGTTTGCACGCCGATATGCGCGTCTATACCCATCTCAATAAAGTCGGGGTATACCTCGGAAACCGCACCGCAGGAATGAAATAGGGTATGCATCCCCGCGCCCTTGGCGATGGCGTATGCGTCCTTTAAGTATGGCTTAATCAATTGCCTCCAATGCGCAGGCGAAAGCAACAGCCCCGATTCCGCCGCAAAATCGTCACCGCTCCAAAAGAAGTCGCAATACTCTGCCGCGCCCGCCTTGATGGCGCGGCGGACGTATTCGCACAAGTATTCGTTTTGCTTGATGGCAAATGCGTGGTACAATTCCGGCTCCGCAAGCATGGTCATCATGGCACGCTCCATCCCGAACAGGGAGCAAGCCCCGGAGAAAAACGGCGTCCAGACCACGCAAAACACAAGCGCTTTATCGGGGTATTTTTCGCGCATAGCCTTGAAGTCAGGCAAAGGCCGCGCGTATGGGTCAGGGTTAAAGAGCCTGTCTATATCCGCCACCGTTTCTGCTTCCGCCAGCAAATATCCGCCCTGCGAATCAGAGTAATTCGCGCCGCCAAGGCCATGCACGTCCGCCTGCGTTTGCGGCAGCAAATGCTCGCCCGCAAACATATGACTCCAGCGAAAATCACAATCCAAAAAGTCAAGCACATCGCTTTGCGTGTGCATACCGTGGGCTTGCCTGAAATAATAGCCTATCGAATCCCAAACGGTACCTTCCATAATGTCAAAACATGGGCGGTCGGGCTGTTCATAACGAAATACGGCACGGGCGCGTTCCCGCGCGGTCATATCTTTGGGCATTTGTGTCCCTCCTTAGGTTAGGCCTTCGCCTTTATATATAGGTATACCGTGGAGCGGAAGGCATCCAGCCGGTAAAAGTTGTACCAGCCTTCCGGCGAATCCATTGCCGGTTCAAACTCTCCCTCGGCCAGAAGCGCCATGACCCCGTCTTTATCGCAAATCACCACTTTATAGGGGGCGGTTGATTTGTCGATGGCCAAAAGCTTGTCCTTCGTGCCGCCACCGATGGCCTGTATGGTCATGCGGATGTCTGTGGCAAAATGAATCGGGTCGTTGACATGCATACGGTAAAATGTGTATATGTTATCGTCATTGACAACCAAACTGCCTTGCGTGCGGTTAGCGTATTGCCCCAACCCCCAGCCTGTGCCGATATAGTCCTCGGTGCCTGTACCGCAGAGGGGGGTGTTGCAGTGTCACCATCCAGATACACTTTAACCTCGCCCTCGCCCCACCATGTGGCGCCATATGCGGGATTGACCCGCAGCCCTGCATTAACGCCGATTACCTTGCCCGCACCCGATAAGGCGGGCAGTATTTCGTAATCTTCGCCCAAAGCCGGGTACCCGACTCGTTCCATTTGCAATGAAAGTACAGCGTTTCGGCCTCATGCTTGCGCAACTCGTAATCCACCTCATAAAACAGGTGCCCCAAATCAACGCCTGCGCCGTTATACAACTCCATACGGGCGGCGGTTTGGAAAGGCATAGGTATGAAGCAATTGAAAGATCTGCCCTCGGGGCTTGCAAAAAACGCGTTTTCAAAAGCGACCGCCTTGCCATAAGGGGCGCAAAAAAACTCGCCCAGCGGCACATCCACGGCGGGCGTTTGCGCACCGTCCCAAAGCATGCGGAGTTTAATGCCGTGCAGCGCCGCGGGGCTGCGATTGTCTATGGTAAGCCATATACGTGTCACCGGCCCCGACCCTGTTGCATCCAAAAGGGTCTTGGTTTCGCCCGCCGCAAACGGTTCAAACACGCGGCCTTTGGCGCCTTTGTTCAAAAGGCCCGCTCTCGATTTCCGGCCCTTAGGGTTTTCAAATGTGGCCCACCTGATTTCCACATTCGGCTCGTGAGTGTACAGCTTTGCTTGCATGGTTCTCTCCTCCCCTGCACCGGTATAATGTGCTTTGATTCTATCATATCAGCAACAACAGCGCAACGATAATCCGCACCGCAAGGTATATCTTACGGCGGAATGGGCATATTCTCTTACAGAAACACGTGCGTTTCTTAAAAATACGCAGAAAATTTATAGAAATTTGCAGGCACACTATGGATTTTTCTCTTGATGCATGGTATAATGACTAAATGTGCCACAATGTCATATCGTGGATGCAATAAGCAGGATTTTTGATAGAGGAGGATTTATACATGCCGTCAACACTGGAAAGGCTGGACAATCATCAGGCCAAGCTGACAATGGAGGTTTCGCCTGAACAATTTGAGAAGGGGCTGCAAGCGGCCTACTTAAAAAATCGCACAAAAATCAATCTCCCGGGCTTCCGCAAGGGCAAGGCGCCCCGCAAGCTTATCGAGATGCAGTTTGGCAAAGAAGTTTTCTATGACGATGCCTTGAACGCGGTTTTCCCCGAGGTGTACCGCGCCGCGATTGACGAACACGCGCTTGAGATTGTTTCTGAGCCGACTGTCGATATTGACACGGATAACGCCGACAAGGTGATTATCACGGCGGAAGTTACCCTAAAGCCCGAAGCTTCGGTTACCACCTACAAGGGTCTTACATACAAGAAGCCCGACACCGAGGTTACGGACGAGGAAATCGAGGCGGACATGAACAACGCCCGCGAGAAAAACGCCCGCACCATCACGGTTGAGGACCGCGCCGTGGCCGACGGCGACATTGTAACCATCGACTTTGAAGGCTTTGTGGACGAGGTTGCCTTTGACGGTGGCAAGGGTGAGAATTACGAGCTGACAATCGGGTCGCATCAGTTTATCGACACCTTTGAGGAACAGCTTATTGGCAAGAATATCGGCGATGACGTCGAGGTTAACGTCACTTTCCCGACACCTTACGGCAATGAAGAGCTGGCAGGCAAGCCCGCCCTCTTTAAGGTAAAGGTTCACGCCATCAAGGTGAAGGAGCTGCCCGCGCTTGACGATGAGTTTGCGCAGGATGTTTCCGAGTTTGATACATTAGACGAATACAAAAACGACATCCGCACCAAACTTACCGAGCGCAAAGAGGCCAATGCCAAGCGCGAAATCGAAGACGCGGTGGTACGCGCACTTGTAGAGCAGACTGTGGTTGACGTACCTGAGGTTATGTTTGAAACCGAAGTGCGCAACATGGTTGAGGATTTTGGCCGCAGAATGCAGATGCAGGGCTTGACGATGGAGCAATACATGATGTATACAGGTCAGGATGCCGAAAGCCTTAAAGCTTCTTACCGCGAAAACGCGGAACAAAACGTGAAAGCGCGTTTGGCGCTTGAGTGCGTGGCGAAGCAGGAAAACGCGGAAATCACCGAGGATGACCTTAATAAAGAAATCGACCGCATGGCCGAAGCATACCGTATGGAGCGCGTGCGCTTGGAAACGATGCTTGGCGAAAACGAGAAAAAGGGGCTGGCAAAGGATTTGCAAGTGCAAAAAGCTTTGCAAACCATCGTGGAGAACGCGATTGCCGTTGAAGAATAAACCTAAGACCTGTGCATGACAAAATCAGGAGGGCTGAACAATGAGCTTAGTGCCGATCGTATTGGAACAAACCAGCAGGGGCGAACGCTCCTATGACATTTATTCACGGCTTCTGAAGGACCGCATCATTTTCCTTGGCGAGGAAGTGCATGATGTTTCCGCAAACCTTATTGTGGCGCAAATGCTGTTTTTGGCGGCAGATGATCCTGATAAGGATATACATTTTTATATCAACAGCCCCGGCGGCTCCATTACAGCGGGCATGGCGATTTACGACACCATGCACCACATCAAGCCGGACGTATCTACGATTTGCGTAGGTTTGGCCGCAAGCATGGGCGCGTTTTTACTGGCAGGCGGCACCAAGGGCAAGCGTTTTGCCCTGCCCAATTCCGAGATTATGATTCACCAGCCTTTAGGCGGCACGCGCGGCCAGGCAACCGACATCCAAATCCACGCGGAGCATATCATCCGCACCAGGCAGAGGATGAACGAGATGCTTGCCGCAAACACCGGGCAGCCGCTGGATGTGATTTTCAAGGATACGGAGCGCGACAACTTTATGTCGGCAGAGGAAGCCATGGCCTATGGCCTGATTGACGCCATTACGACAAGCAAATAAGTATGCGCCGCTTTTGGCAGGGAGATGACTAGATGGCATCAAAAATGGGTGAAAAGAAAATCATGCGCTGCTCCTTCTGCGGCAAGCCGCAGGAACAGGTCAAGCGCATCATCGCAGGACCCAGCGCATTTATATGCAACGAGTGCATTGATTTGTGCAACGATTTGATGAACGAGGAATATGACGAGGAAATCGAGGCTTTGCAGGACGGTTTCAAGCTCTTCAAACCGCGGGAAATTGTGTCCTATCTTGATACCTATGTGGTGGGGCAATTGGCGGCCAAAAAGGCGTTGGCGGTCGCGGTATACAACCACTACAAGCGCGTTATGACCGCCGAAACCAGCGATGCGGTAGAGCTGCAAAAGAGCAATATTTTACTTTTGGGGCCAACCGGTGTGGGCAAAACCTTTTTGGCGCAAACACTGGCCAAAATCTTGAATGTGCCATTTGCCATTGCGGATGCCACGGCGCTGACTGAAGCGGGCTATGTGGGCGAAGATGTAGAAAACATCCTTCTGCGCCTGATTCAAGCCGCCGACGGCGATATCGACCGGGCCGAGCGCGGCATTATATACATTGATGAGATTGACAAAATCGCGCGGAAGTCCGAAAACGTATCTATCACGCGCGATGTAAGCGGCGAAGGCGTGCAGCAGGCCGTTTTGAAGATATTGGAAGGCACCGTGGCTGCCGTGCCGCCGCAAGGCGGGCGCAAGCATCCGCATCAGGAATTTTTGCAGATCGACACTACAAATATTCTATTTATCTGCGGTGGGGCCTTTGACGGGCTTGACAAAATTATCGAGCAGCGCATGGACAAAAAGGTAATCGGTTTCGGCGCGGAATCCAAGACAAAAGCGGAGAAGCTGGAAGACGATATCTTTAAGCACGTCCGCCCGCAGGATTTGCAGAAGTTTGGGCTGATTCCGGAGTTGATTGGGCGATTGCCCGCCGTGGTAACGCTGACGAATCTTGATGAATCGGCGTTGGTGGCCATACTGACCGAACCGAAAAACGCTCTGACCAAGCAATATCAATATTTGTTTGAGCTGGACGATGTGTATCTTGAGTTTGAAGAGGATGCCCTGCGCGCGGTGGCAAAGCTTGCCATAGAGCGCAACACCGGTGCACGCGGTTTGCGCGCGGTGTTGGAGGATTTTATGAACGAGGTCATGTTCGACATCCCTTCCAACGAACAGATCGAGAAGGTCATCATTACGGCCGGCGTTGTGAACGGCACAGAGGAACCGCAGGTTGTGTTGAATGCAGAACGCAAGCCCATAGAGCGGCGCCCTGCGCGTAAAAAAGCACGGCAAACCGCCCCCGTAACCCTAAACGCATAACCTAGCTTAGAAACGGCATAGCATAGCAGCTATGCCGTTTTCTTGTTTCAGGCAGAAAACGGACACAACCGCGCGGGAACACAAGGCTGTTTCTGCAAGCACTGTAGAAAGCGTATACGCTAGAGCCAAAACAAAATGCCTATAGTGAGGAAACGAAGGCACTGGCACTTGAATCTGCCATGCGAGAACCGGGATGCATGGAGTATTTGATAACAATGGTTAGCCGTAAACCACAGCAAATCGTTGGTTTTGATGTGGCTGCAGGTAAGGCCTTCAAGCGAGGCGGATTGTAGACAGTGCCTCTGATGTTAAAGAGTTACTGTATGGATGGATATATTGGGGATATTGATGCAGTTCATCCAAGACGTTATGCGCGTAATACACACAACAAAAAGGATGTTTTTTCCTCGAAAATTGGACACATTACAGGTGGCCGCGGCGGTGTTCATGGATGCATTCAATCCGTTTGACTTGGATATCGGCGACTTGCAAAGCTGCAAAAATCCCTTTTTCTGGCTTGGGCTTCCTGTAATCAGCTCGCTCTCACTCCCTTTCGGGCGGCCCTCTTGCGGCATGGCAAGTTTTCCGATATAATAAGGTTATGGCAGGGTGCATTGCCCGCCTTGGACTAATTCTAAGCGAAAGTATGGTGACTTATGAAACGCATAGCGATAATCACGGACTCAAATTGCGGCATTACACAGAACGAGGCAAAAACACTTGGCATCTCTGTGTTGCCCATGCCTTTTATGATGGACGGGGAGGTATTCCTTGAGGACATCACATTGTCGGGGGCGGCGTTTTATGAAAAGCTGGCCGCGAATGCAACCATTTCCACGTCCGCACCATCGGTGCAGGATGTGACCGAGCTTTGGGACGGCCTGCTGCGCACACATGATGAGATTGTCCACATCCCCATGTCATCCGGTCTTTCATCAAGCTGCGAGATCGCACTTGCCCTTGCCAACGAATATAACGGCGCAGTACAAGTGGTCGATAACAAGCGTATCTCTGTAACACAGAGGTTGTCTGTCACGGATGCCATAACCCTGGCCGAAGCGGGGCACACCGCGGCCGAAATCAAGCAATTGCTGGAAGAAAACAGCTTGCAATCAAGCATTTACATCATGGTCGACACCTTGAAATATCTCAAGCGCGGCGGACGCATAACACCCACGGCAGCGGCCATCGGCGCGGTGCTAAACATCAAACCCGTGCTGCAAATCCAAGGTGCGAGGCTGGACGCTTTTGCGCGGGTGAAGGGCGTAAAGGCCGCCAAACGCACCATGATCGAGGCCATGAAAAAAGACCTTGCGGGGCGGTTTGCCAATGAGGTCGCCGTGGGACAGATGGAGCTTATGGTTGCATATACATATGACCTCGCTGCCGCGGAAGCTTTTAAGGCCGAAATCGAAGAGGCCTTCCCGGGCTTCCCTATCCGTATGGATGCGCTGTCTTTAAGTGTATCCTGCCATATCGGGCCGGGTGCGTTGGCGGTTGCCTGCGCGAAACGACAAGTGTTGTAAAAAAGGGGGGACACCTATGCATATAGTACTTCGTAGGCTGTCAGTTGAGGATGACCGTGATGTGTATGATATGCTGCAAGAGATACCACGCGATGAAAATGGTTATCAAAACGGTTGCAATGGTCGGCCGTTTGAGGAATATAAGGATTGGCTCATTAGAAGCGAGGGATTGGCTAAAGGCGAGAATGTGCCCAAGGGGTTGGTGCCGCAAACGATATACTGGTTATTTGTCGATGGGGCACCTGTTGGGACGGGCAAACTGCGCAGCCGCCTGACGGAATCCCTGCGCGAGTCAGGCGGGCATGTTGGGTACGCGATTCGCCCTTCCGAGCGGGGTAAGGGCTATGGCAAATTGCTGCTTAGGCTGCTTATCGCAGAAGCGCATGCCATGGGAATTGCCAAGGTGCTTATAACGGTACAGAATCACAACACGCCCTCTATACGCACAGCGCTTTCAAACGGCGGGGTGGTGGAAAAAGTTGATGATATACGGCATTATATTTGGGTTGCTTGCGACAAAAACCTTGGTAGCTTCGCCGCCACCTAAGGGCGCGCCTTGACCTGCACAGTCTTTCTGCATTTTTCGCCCCTGTTTATCCTATCAATTCAGCGCGCCTTTGCGCCATATCGACGGCACAAACAGCACCAGCATGGGATAAATCTCCAGCCGCCCCGCCAGCATACAAAACGACAACACCATTTTGGAAAGCGGCGAAAACGCGGCATAGCCGCCTTGCGGACCCACTTCGCCTAGCCCCACACCGACATTTCCCAGCATGGCCATAACCGCTGTTGCGTTTGTAACCAGATCCTTCCCATCAAGCGAGAGGAGGATAATTGAAATCACACCGATTAGCGCATACGCAAGCACAAACAAGCAGCTCTTCTGTATGACTCCATCGTCTACAATCTTTCCGTTGATTTTGACTGTTTTGACAATGCGCGGGTGTATGATCCGGCTTAACTCAAGCCGGACGGCTTTTATAATGGTAATCACGCGAATCATCTTGATGCCGCCGCTGGTGGAGCCTGCCGACGCGCCGACAAGCATAAGCACCACCAAAACTGCCTTGGAGGCCGTCGGCCATATGTCAAAGTTGGTTGAGAAATAGCCGGTTGACGTTGCGAAGGACGACACTTGGAACGATGAATGTCTAAACGCCTCGCCCCAGCCCGCGTATAGGGGGCGGATGTTTAGCATGATGAACACCATCGACACCAATACCACGCCTATATAAAACCGAAATTCTTCATCTTTGAAGAAAAGCTTGCACTCCTTACGCAGCAAATGGAAATACAAAGTGAAATTGATGCCGAACAGCAGCATAAATACAGAAATAATCGCCTCAGCGGCCACATTGTTGTACGCGCCGATGCTGCCCGCCATGCCGGAGAAACCGCCGGTGCCCGCCGTGCCGAAGGCGTGTATCATGGCGTCATAAAAGGACAGCCCCGCCATACAAAGCAGTGGAATCTGAACCGCCGTCATAACAATGTATATCATGTACATAATTTTTGCGGTTTTTCGTATGCGCGGCACCAGCTTCGACGGGGATGGCCCCGTGCTTTCCGCCCTCAACAGGTTCACCGCCGAGGCACTTGATGATGGCATAACGGCAAGGATAAATACAAGTACGCCCATGCCGCCCAACCAGTGGGAAATACTCATCCAAAACAAAATGCCTCGCGGCAAATTTGTTACAGAAAGCAGTGCTGTGACACCCGTTGTGGTGAAACCCGACACGGATTCGAACAGGCAATCCACAAAACTGCCGAAATGTCCGCAGAACAAGAAGGGAAGCGCGCCCGCCAGCGACAGCGCCATCCATGACAACGCGGCTGCCACAAAACCCTCTACATTGCGGAACTTCTTTTCCTTGGGTTTAATCAATAAAAGCGGCAAAGACACCGCCAGGATAATGGCGATGGAAATCAGAAACGGGGCCAAAGCCTCCCCGTATATGATGGACACCACCATCGGCGGAATCATGCAAAGCCCGCCCACAGACAGCACATTGCCAATCAAGCGAAGCATCAATCGATAATTCATGCAAACATGCCTCCGTTGCCCGCTATAATGTCATCGAGTGTCGACAGTTCCTCATTTTTTGCCACAATAATGACCGCATCGCCTTCATGTATCTCGGTCAGGCCTGACGGAATGATGGCCGTGCCGCCCCGCATGATGCATCCAACCAAAACGCCCTTTTTCAGCCGCAAATCTTTAAGCGGCGTGTGCAGGCACCTTTCCGCCGATGTGGCATTAAACTCCAGCGCCTCAATGCGATCCTCTTCTGTTTCGGCGATTTTGTACATGGTTTGTATGCTGCTTTTATGCGCCGAGTTTTTTAACCCGCGTACATAGCGGATAATTTTATAGGCCGTGATATTTTTGGGGCAAATAACGGAATCAAAACCCAAACCGCGCACCAAATCAAGGCTGATATGGTTCACCTTCAAAATGGTTTTTGTCACGCCGCACTGCCTTGCGTACAGCGCCACCACCAAATTTTCCTCGTCACGGTCTGTCAGGCAAATCACCACACCAGCGCTGCCTATGTTTTCTGATTTCAGCACATCCTCGTCTGTGCCGTCGCCTTGTATGACAATGGCATCGGGCATCTCCTCGCTTAGGTGGGCGCAGGTTCCTTCGTCTATCTCCAAAATTTTCAGACGGACGTTATAGTCCATTAATATATTGCCCAAATAGAAGGTGACCTTGCCACCGCCTATAATCATGGCATCTTTTACCTTACCCGACACAATGCCCATTTCTTTGAAAAACTCACTGACCGCCGCAGGCCTGCCCATTACACGCACCATGTCGTCAGGCAAAAGCGTCAAATCGCCGTGCGGCACAAGGGCCTCGGCCTTGCGTTCCACCGAAATCAGCAGCACGTCGGGACGGCGCTTTGCAAAGCTTTGCAGCACCGTTTGATGCGCCAATGGGTTTTCTTCCGTCATGCGGAAGGCTACGCTCTCTATGCGACCGCCAACGAAGGTTTCGATGCCGCTTGCGGTAGGGAAGCGCACAAGCCGCGCGATTTCCAGCGCCGCTTGCTGTTCGGGGTTGATAATCATATCAAGACCCAAATCTTCCTTCAAGAGGTCAAGCTCTACGGCATACTCGGGGTCGCGCACACGGGCGATAACATACTTGGCGCCCAAGCGTTTTGCCGTCATGCAGCAAAGGATGTTTGTTTCATCACTGCTTGTCACGCAAACTGCCATGTCCGCCTCGGCAACATTTGCCTCCGTAAGCACCTTCGCGCTTAGGCCGTTGCCTTTAAGTACCATCACATCCAACGATTCCAAAATTTTGTTAAATGTGTCCAGTTTTGTATCAATCATCACAATGTCGTTGTCCTCCTCGGACAAGTATTTCGCGATGGTATAGCCCACTTTGCCGCATCCGACAATGATTATGTTCATATTATTTTCTCCTTACCTCTTTTACAGGTACCTACAACATTTGCCAAACCACAAGCCCTAAGCCCAGCACCATAAGCAGCCCAATCGAGGCAGCACGTGCCTTTTCTGTATCCTTTGTAATCAGCATCACCACGCGATATGCGCCGATGCCAATAGCCCCGCCTGCAAAGTTCAATATTACATCATCCACATCACAGGCACCCACACCAAGCAGCGCCTGCAAAGCCTCTATACAAATGGTTGTTAAAAGGACAATGCCCAAATCCGCCCAAATCCGTTTAGAGCGTTTCAACGCCTGCAGCAAAATGCCCAACGGCACAAACGCCATCACATTACCAATAAGATTGGTAAAAGCAATCCATGTGATCCGATCCCAGTGGTTTATGTAATTTATGATGGTTGCAAACGGGACAAAATTAAAGGAGCGAAAAACCACGCGGTTTGCGTCAAACAATGCCTCCGGGCGAAATAGCAAAACAAACATCGCCAGCACATAGCCCACCAAAAGCCCCGTTAATATAAAGGAAACAGCTTTCTTTTGTGTCATAATACATTCTCCGTCCTGTGGGAACAAAAGCCTTCCGCGCGGGCGATATTCTCCGGGCGGCGTATCTTAGGCTTGTTCTCTTCCTATTGTATGACAAAACCGTGCGAAAGACAAGCCCCGCGGGCATATTGTCCTAAAAAAACGAGTTCTCCCTCCTACAGACCTTTGCAAGGTACTATGGGTATGGTATAATGAATCTTAGACGCATACGAGCCAAACACCTATTCACGCAACGCTCCAAGCGTGAATAGGTGTTTGGCGATGATTTGCTTCTTGATTCATGGTATAATAAGAAGCAAATCATTGGCGCGGAAACACGTCAAGCGTTTCCGCTTGTGATTCACTAAACTTATTATCATGCTATAATGACAGCATAAACTAATATGCCAGAGGAGGATATAAATGGGTACATACGAAAACGCGATGAAACTGATGGAAGAGCGCTGCGGCAACGATAAAGAAAACGTGATTGCACTCGCGACAATATCATTGTCACCGAATGCGTGCGGGTATCCCCGCCCGGCGGTGCGCATGGTTTGCGCGTATTATGAGGACGGCATGTTTTACGTTTCCACGGACGCCCAAAAGAATAATGCACTGCAAATTGAGAAAAACAACGAAGTTTCCGTCGGTGGGTTGGATTGGTACGCGTTCCAAGGCACGGCCGAGAATCTCGGCTGGATCAAGGATGAGAGAAATTCGCAAATCAGAGAGAAATTCAAAAAAATTTTTGTTTGGTTTGACGAGGTTGGTGACGAAGACAATCCCAACTCCATTGTTTTGCGCATCACCCTAACTGAAGGTACGATTATTGACGATGAAAGCAAATATGGTGAAGAAAAGTATGTAGTGGATTTGGTCAATAAAACAATAAAATAAGACCACATATTGCTATGAAAAGAGGGTGTTAACTGTGGAACAAATTAAGAAATGGCTTGCAGACTGCCAAACAAGTCTGGGGATCGAGCTTGGCTCGACCCGTATTAAAGCGGTGCTGATCGGGCCGGACAAGACCCCGATTGCAACAGGAAGCCACGAATGGGAAAACCGTTTGGAAAACGGAGTTTGGACATACGCGTTGGACGATGCGTGGAAGGGCATCGCTGAGGCATATGCCGCACTGGCCGCCAAGGTGAAGGCCGCGCATGGCATAACCATCACCAACGTAGGAGCCATTGGCTTTTCGGCCATGATGCACGGGTATCTTGCGTTTGATGGGGATGGTGCCCTTCTGTCGCCTTTCCGTACCTGGCGCAACACCATGACCGAGCAGGCGGCGGACGAACTAACCGAGCTGTTCTCGTTCAACATCCCCTTACGGTGGAGCATCGCCCACCTCTATCACTCGATATTGCAAAACGAGGCGCATGTGCCGAATATTGACTATGTAACCACCCTTGCGGGATATATCCACCATCGCTTGACCGGGCAAAAAGTTATCGGCATAGGCGATGCGTCAGGCATGTTCCCGATTGACAGTAACACCCTTAATTACGACGCAGATATGATGGCGCAGTTTGATGCACATATCGCCGCCAAAGGCTATGCCTGGAAACTTGCAGACATTTTGCCCAAGGTGCTTGTTGCGGGACAAAACGCAGGCGCACTGACTGCGGAAGGCGCGCTTCTGATCGACCCCACAGGCGCTTTGCAGGCAGGCGCGCCCCTGTGCCCGCCCGAGGGTGACGCGGGCACAGGCATGGCCGCAACAAACAGTGTGGCGGCACGCACGGGCAATGTGTCGGCGGGCACATCTGTCTTTGCCATGATTGTTATGGAAAAGGCGCTTTCCAAGATGTACCGCGAGGTGGACATGGTTACCACCCCCTGCGGCAAGCCCGTGGCCATGGTTCACGCCAACAACTGCACCTCCGATATCAATGCGTGGGTCGGACTGTTTGCCGATATGGCAAAGACGATGGGCCTGCCTATTGACAAATCTGCGTTGTTCGAGGCATTCTTTTCCAAGGCGCTGGAGGGCAAGGCGGACGGCGGTGGGATGCTTGCCTATAACTACTATGCGGGGGAACCCGTCACCGGCATAGACGGCGGCCGCCCCCTTTTCGCGCGGCTTCCTGATAGCGAGATGGATTTTGCTACCTTTGCAAGGACGCATATGTTTTCCGCTGTGGCAACGCTGAAAATCGGGTTTGATATCCTCTTTGTCCAAGAAAAGGTGCGCCTTGACAAGCTTCTTGGGCATGGCGGATTTTTCAAAACAAAGGACGCAGGGCAAAAAATCATGGCGGCTGCGGCAGGTGTGCCCGTGGCAGTGATGGACAACGCCGACGAGGGCGGCGCGTGGGGCATGGCACTTTTGGCAGACTTTATGCGCAAAGGCGGCGAAACGTTAGCGGCATTTTTGGAAAAGGACGTGTTCGCGAATATGCGAACTCAAATAATATCGCCCGCTGCGGCAGACACAGCAGGATTTGCGAAATTTATGGAACGGTATGAAGCGGGGCTGTCGATAGAAAAAGCGGCTGTGCAGGATTTAAATTAAGACCTCCAACACAGAGCGGAGCCACATAAGTGGCTCCGCTCTGTGTTGGGTTCATACTAATTAAACGGCTTGCTTTTGCCGGTTTGATTCCGGATATACCGGATAGCGGCGCTGCATTTTTGGTGGTTTTTGTGCCATGCAATGCGTGCAGGGCTATTCTTTGTTTTACGCATTGATTTTCGTCTTGCCGCCATCGCGCCAGTATCGCCCGCGAGAATCCCATGCTTTGCCTGCTGCGGTCGGCCTCGAAATTGCGCAGAAATATCTACGCACTTTCTGTTGATGCTCTTGCATGAACACGACAAACTGCCGCGCGTCCTCTTCGCTATACGCGTCATAATAATTGCCGTCTGCATATAGGGTAAAATCGCGAAATCTCCGTTCGAAAAAGGCGCAGTTCATCAAACCACCGGAACTCCGACAATCCTTAAATTCCTCTGTGCGCCAATGCATATTCGTTTTCGCGAAGCGCTTTTCGACCGGGCTTCTATGATATTTTGTGTGCAACGCCAAAGCCTTATACGCAGTCATCCGATTGCGTTCTTATAGCTTCGTTTTTGCGAAATTCAACAGATACGACTTTGATTGCTTTCACTAATATCCACAATCAAAAGGCGCATGGAAACATATCATCTCCATGCGCCTGCTTATATCGTTTAATATTCAACCGCCTTATACAAATCAATACCCAAATCCATATCCTGATCCGCCAGGATATACACCTGAAGCGTTTGGCGGCCAAAAGCTCTAAGATCCTCTGTCGGGTCAAAGAACAAATCAATTTTGTTGCCCTTGATGGCACCGCCTGTATCACCCGCTATGGCAAAGCCGTAGCCTTCGATATAAAGCTTCGTGTGCAACGGAATCACCTTGGGGTCAACCGCCACCACACCGTACTGCGCTGTCATGCCCGATGCGCAAATGCCGAAATATCTGTCGCCGGGGCGCTTGCCCGTGCAGCTATAGCTTAATGTATATGCCGTAGCATTCATGGTGAGAACGGATGTATACTCAAATACAGGCTCCGCATCAAACTCCGGCTCGGGCTCGGGCTCCGGCTCACCTGTGCCTACCATGATGACCTTTGCCACCGGGGCAGTTTCCACCACTTCGGACACAAGCACGCGCACCGTTTCCAAAAAACCTGTGTGCTGCATCTCATACGTTTTCAAACGTACACCTGTTCGGCCTTCCACAGCCACTTCCTCTGTGCCTGCAAGCAGGTCGCTTGTTTCCACACGCTCAACCGCAAAGGGGATCATGGAGCGCTCCTCCACCAAGGTTGCCGGTTTGGATGTCAGCTCAATCAACATGTCGGGCTCAACCACATCCAACCAAACATCCATATTATGCAGAAAAACCCGGCTTATGCTTCGGCCGTATGCGGCGGAAAACTGGTATATCTGCATAGAGGTCGTCATTACCTCCACCGGTTCTTGCCCGTCTACGCTGACGTATACCGCAAAGGCGCGGGCGATATTGATTCGCATATTTTTCGTGATTTCTGTATCAAGGGTGGGCGAAACAACGTCAAACTCGCCGATTTCGATACCCTCTGCTTGTAACAGTTCCTCTACCGTTTCGCTCTTGCTTACAACGGTGCGCAACGGCTCACTGCCGTCCAACAATCGCACACTTTCACCTTGACCCGCATATGCGCTGGCTGTTCCGGAAAGCAGGACCATCAACAGACCCGCAATCGACAGCGCGCGTATTTGCTTCATAAACATGATTTGCCTCCTTAATTTGTAAAGCGATTTGATGCCCTTACCTCCATTCTCGCCGGATTTCGTAGGGGCTAAACCCACGAACCGCCGAGAAACAAAAATAAAGGAAGTATGAAGTTATTACAATATATGTAATAATCGCCTCCATAATTCCTCTATATCTTAACATATTCGTAACAATTATGCAACCGTTATTTCAAAGAAAAGAGCTTTCGGGCATTTTCCTTTGTATATTTTGCTACGCTCTCGGGTGATATTTGTTTAATTTCTCCAATTTTTTCGCAAATATATCGCAGGTTTTGTGAGTCATTTCGTTGTTTTCGATTTGGCACGGGCGATAAATACGGCGAATCTGTCTCAATTAACAGCTTATCCATGGGCAAAGCTTCCACCGTATCCAATAGCTTGCGTGCATTTTCGTATGTCACGATGCCTCCAACACCTATCAAAAACCCCATATCCGCGTACTTGACGGCCATTTCGGGACTGCCTGTGTAGCAGTGGATGGCGCCACCCGTCATTTTGCCCAAACCGCTCTCCGCAAGCAGGTCAAAAACCTCCTGCGCTGCTTCTCTGGAGTGAATGATGACGGGCAGTTTGACCCGCTTGGCCAGCTCGATTTGGTCCCGGAAGCGTTTTCTTTGGATGTCGCGAGGGGAATTGTCGTAGTAGAAATCAAGCCCGATTTCACCCACGGCAACCACCTTAGGATGGAGGCACAGCGCTTCCATCTCCACCAAATCCGCGTCTGTCATGCCCTCTGCACTGTGTGGGTGGGTGCCGACCGATGTGTAGATATAGTCATATTGCTCGGCCAGCTTGATACCGAACCGGGTCGATTCGATATCACAGCCGGCATGTATCACCGTTTCCACACCTGCCGCAGGCAGGACTTTGCCTAAAAGCTCATCGCGATCACGATCGAAGCGCTTGTCGTCGTAGTGCGCGTGCGACTCAAAATACATCTACCGCACCCCCGCGCCGTCGGACATTTCCCCGTCTGTGGTAACAATTACGAGGTTGCCTGCCTCGTCCGAAGCGGCCAAAATCATGCCCTCGGACAGCACGCCACGCAGTTTGACGGGCTTGAGGTTTGCCACAACCACCACCGTTTTGCCCACCATTTGCTCAGGGGCGTAGTGTTTGGCGATGCCTGATACGATTTGGCGGGTTTCGCCGCCTATTTTGATTTGCGATTTTAATAGTTTGTCGGAGCCTTCGACCGCCTCACAGGCCAGCACCACGCCTGTTTTCATTTGGATCTTGGCGAAGTCCTCAATGCCTATCATTTGCGGTTCTTCTGTCGCTTTTTCCACTTTTTTGACAGGTGTTTCTTCCTTAATAAATACCTGCGCCGCCTCGGCTTCCGCCGCGATGGCCTCCAGCTCCTTTTTCACATCAATCCGCGGGAAAACCACCTCGCCCTTGGTAATCGTGACATCCCCGGCTAAGCGGCCGAAGGACTGCACGCTTTCCCATGTCTTTATCGCGTCATCCGTTATATTCAACTGGGTATAGATGGCTTTCGGGGTGTTCGGCATGAATGGGCTAATTAGCACGGCCAATATGCGCAACACCTCGGCCAGCATGTACATGATGTGCGCCAGCTCCGCCTGTTTGGCTTCATCCTTCGCCAGCACCCAGGGTGCTGTTTCATCGATGTATTTGTTGGCGCGGCGCACCAGCGTCCACACCTCGGTGAGGGCGTCGCTGAAGAACATTTGCTCCATCTGCGCCTCGTAGCCCTTCACGGCGGTTAAAGCCGTCTGTATCAAGTCGTCATCGAAGGCGTTGCCCTGCTTCTCCATAGGAATTTTGCCGCCGAAGTACTTATCAATCATGCCGACTGTGCGGGATAAGAGGTTGCCCAGATCATTTGCCAAATCGGAGTTGATGCGGTTGAAGAACACCTCATTTGTAAAATTGCCATCCTGCCCGAAGGCCACCTCACGCATGAGGAAATAACGCACCGCGTCCACACCGTATTTGTCAACCAGCACGCGCGGGTCCACCACGTTGCCCTTGGATTTGCTCATTTTGCCGCCATCGATAACAAGCCAGCCATGGCCGAACACCTGCTTGGGCAAGGGTTCCCCCAAAGCCATCAGCATAATCGGCCAAATCAAGGTGTGGAAGCGCACGATTTCCTTGCCCACCAAATGCACGTCGGCAGGCCAGTATTTTTGGTATTCGGAATCGTTGTCAGAGCCGTAGCCCAACGCCGTGATGTAGTTGGAAAGCGCGTCAATCCATACATAGACCACATGCCCCGGGTCAAAATCCACGGGGATGCCCCATTTAAACGAGGTACGGGACACGCACAAATCCTCAAGCCCGGGCTTTAGAAAGTTATTCAGCATCTCATTCTGACGGCTTTGCGGCTGGATAAATTCGGGGTGGCTTTCGATGTATTCGGTGAGTTTGTCTTGGTATTTGGACAAACGGAAGAAATAGCTTTCCTCCTTGACCGTTTCCACGTCGCGCCCGCAGTCCGGGCATTTGCCGTCTGTCAACTGGCGGTCGGTGAAAAAGGTTTCACAGGGGGTGCAGTATTTTCCCTCGTATTCGCTTTTGTAGATGTCGCCCTGTTCGTAGAGGCACTTGAAAATCTTCTGCACGGCGGCCTCGTGATAATCATCTGTGGTGCGGATGAATATGTCGTAGTCGATATCCATCGTCTTCCACAAATCCTTAATCCAGTCCACTATCTTGTCCACATACTGCTTTGGGGTGACGTTTTGCTCTTTGGCGCGGCGCTCGATTTTCTGGCCATGCTCGTCCGTGCCTGTCAAAAACTTTACGTCGTAGCCGCGCATCTTTTTGTAGCGCGCCATGGAATCCGCCGCCACGGTTGTATAGGAATGCCCGATGTGCAGCTTCTCGCTGGGGTAGTAAATCGGGGTGGTGATGTAAAATGTTTTTTTGTCCACTCTGAAAACCTCCTGAAACTTTATCTTTTCACAATTATACGGTGAATGGCCGCATTTTGCAAGGAGTTTGTGCGATAAAACCGCAAAACAGCGGGTGCAATAACCGCGTCCGCTGTTTTTTCGACTGAAATCAACTTACCATTTCAAATCCTTGGAGAATGGTGGCAAAGATGCTTATGAAGCTATCTCAAAGAAAATATCCTAACTTCAAAGGAACATTGTACTTTTCAATATCTTCGTTTGTAAAAGGGCAACTATCAAAACCAATCAAATGAAAGCCTTGCGAAACATAAAAAGCAATGGCGTGTTCATTGCATGACCATGTTTGCAAATATACAGCTCTTAAATCTTCTTCTTCCGCTCGTGCTTTTGCCTTGTTTATAAGGGCTGATGCAATTCCTTGTCGGCGATATCTCTCATCAACCCATAGTAAAGAAACATATAAACGAGAGCTTTGGGAATTGCCCTCAACAATTGTTTCAATACCTGCAACAAGCCGGTCATTTTCGATGACGCCCCACGCTTTTACAGTCGAATCCCCTGAAGCAAATAACTTTTCCGGATATTTAATTATTTTTCTCTCTTTAAGCGGCACTTTGTTCATTAAAACAGAAAAACAGTTGTTTTCGTGCAAAATCTTTATATCGTAGCAATTATCCGCAAAATCACTGAAATAGACTTCATGGTTTTGCCATTTTTCCTGTTCCAGCAATTGTATTTCGTGCTTCATTCCGCAATCCCCCCAATTGAAACCTCCTGAAACTTTATCTTTCCACAATTATACGGCGGATTGTGGATAATTACAAGGGCTTTATGCGGCAGCGATGAATCAAGCGCATAAAAATACAAGCGCGAAAACCGCACCTGTATTTTGGAATAACATAAAAGAATCAACTCACGATTTCAAATACCCGAATGATACAGCCGTCAATTGTGGTTATGCTGCATTCATTGGCACCCCAAGGCTGCGGCTCTATTTCAGAAATCGCTGTCCAGCCATTGTCCAAAACAAATTGCCGAAACCGTTCCAACCCTTGTATCATGATAAAGCCGACAACACCCTCAGATGCCTCTCCACAAAACAGATGAATGCCTCGAAAAGGCGTAAGCCCCGACACAATCAACTCACCCGGGTAATCAAATACGCAGCCGTATTCCGCCACGCCGACATTGTTTCTGCCCGCAATGTCGCCATACCAGCCAAGTACGTCACCAAACCACGCGCAGGTTCTCTCCATATCCGGCGTAAAATAGACCGGCGCGTTTTCCTTGACATAATACCCCCGTTCACTGTACGCTTGCATGTCACTCTTCATGTTCATCAAATCATCCCTCTCTCCGTTCAAAATTGGAAAGGTGATTCTTGGATATGGCAGAAGCGGCGTTTTTAATTGACGCGCCACAGACGGCGTAACGCCGTATTGGCGGCCAAATGCGCGCGTAAAAGCCGCAGGGGAATCGTACCCGTACCGCAAAGCGATGTCTATGATTTTTTCATCACTCGACTGCATATCATCGGCCGCAAGGGCAAGCCTTCTGCCGCGAATATACTCGCCCAAAGAGGTGTGTGCGACAAATGAAAACAAACGCTGAAACTCCCAAACCGAACAGCAGGCAATCTTGGCGGCTATATCCAACTGTATTTCATCAGCCAAGTTTTCTTCCATATAATCAAGCGCACGGTTCATCTTGGTTTGCCAATCCATTTCCTCACCTCCCGCTTTTATCGTAGCAGAAAAAAGCGCAATCCGCTTTGCTTGTTTTGCAGTTTTCAGCAAAGCGGATTTTCATGAATCATTTTGCACAGCGTACCAACTATAATCACGCGCTTATAGCTGCCACCAGTTTGTCTCTGTTTGCTTATACAATTGAAACCCGCACCGCTTCAATACATTTTCAGATGCCGGGTTATCAATATCTGTTTCCGCTATTACACAGGCTATGTTTGGTTGTTTCAAAGCCCAATCGCACATTGCTTTTACGCACTCTGTCATATATCCATTGTGTTCAAAATCCTTGCCCAAGCCATAGCCGATTTCAACCTCGCCATTTTCGTTCGGCTTATTTTTGAAACAAGCCGAGCCGACAACAATACGGTCTGATTTCCGAACCAGAAACCAAAACGTATAATATAGGAGATTTTTCTCATCTGCCGTGGCTTTTTCGGCCTGTTTCTCTACAACCTTGATAAACGCTCCTTCCATTGGTTCCGCTTGACAACGGCAATTCATAGCTTCCTCTAACGCAGGCATATCTTGCGTCCAAAGCCTTATTTGTTCTACGGTTAACGTCACTAAAAATAACCTTTCGGTTTCTATTTGCATTTGGCGCTCCTCTCTGCTTCCAACAACCAAGTCCGCACAGCCTTCACATCCTCCAAAATCACATCCGCGCCCGCGCTTTCCAGCTCCTCGCGCCCGCCATAGCCATGCAGCACGCCAACACAGGCCAACCCTATTTGTTTCGCGCCAAGGATGTCATGCTCACGGTCACCAATCATAACAGCGGCGGCGCGGTCGGTTATGCCTGCGTTTGCCAGCGCGTACTCGATGACCTCCGCCTTCTTCACGCGCTCACCCGATAGCTCGCTTCCCGCAACGACGTCAAACAAATCAAAAATCCCGAAATGCTTCAAAATTTTCACCGCATATACCGTCGGCTTTGATGTGGCGAGAATAACCTTGCAACCCACGCTCTTCAATGCCTGCAAGGTTTCCGGCACCCTGTCATAGAGCTTGTTTTCATAGATGCCCTTCACGCCGAAATACTCGCGGTACTTGGCGATGGCGGCATCCACTTCATCCTGCGCAATGCCGCCGAACCGCATGAACGACTCCCCAAGCGGCGGGCCGATGTATTTACACAATGAATCCAAATCCGCCACCTCCTGCCCGAAATGCCGCAGGGCGTGCTGTACGGATTTTGTGATGCCCTCCTTGGGGTCGGTCAGGGTACCGTCTAAATCAAACAATATATATTGGTACATGGCAATTCTCCTTTCAAACACTCGCTTTGCGCTCAATCCTCCACAATCGAAATATATGGATTGGCCACCACCACATCCACATGGTAGGGGTCACGATTGCCGATGCCGAAATGGCAGGTGCCGTTCATGCTTTCATCCACCCCGATAATCCCCGTGGGCAACAAATCGGACAGGCCGTGGCCCAACTCCACCAATGTTTGCAAGACCTTTGGCTGCTTGGCCAGCCCCTCTTGCAAGCGGCGGGCTATCTCGCCGCCTGTGATGTCGGTTACAAAGCCGTCTTGTACTGTGACGCGCACTTCTTCATCCACAAGCCCCAGCGGATCAATCAAATCCACATAAAAACGCAGCTCCCCCACTGTGATATCCGCCACAATCACGCCATTGGCCGAGCCCGCCACCAATTCCTCCGATATTTCCGCGGGCGGCAAAAACGCGTGCCCGCCGGGCAAACGGGCATCGTAGGGCAATAGCTTCTGATAATCCACCACCACCGTCACGTCCGTACCCTTTTCGGTTGTTACGCGCAATTTTTGGCCGCTTTCGTAGTTTTGGCACTCACGGATGATGCCTTCCACTTTGGCAAAGCTTGTATGTAAACCCGAAAGCAAGGATTCCTCGGGGATATCCAAACGGATGAAAATGTATTTGCCCATGAATCCATCCGGCTTATCAAAGGGCGGAAACATGTCACGGTATCCCTCGTTCATGAAGCCGTCCGCCGTCAACAATACGAGCAGTACATCATACGCTGTCATGCTGCGCATGATTTCTTCATAGGGCTCGTTTGCTGTCAGATTAATCAGGCTTATTTCCCTTACATATGGTGCATTATCCATCCTTATTCTCTCGGCAAGCGGCATGCGCGCCGCTTCAGTAACTATGACAAGCCGCGCGGACTTGTCCGGCACCGCCCATGTGGTTGCGATTGTTTGAAAACCCATTACGGTTCTCCTTTCCATGTTTGTGTGGAAAGCGGGAATTTGTGAGTCACACCAAAATGGTAATTTTCAAATCCTCACCCAACACAACTTTCTCTTGCTTCCTGATTTTGGCCTTCAGCGGAAGCAAATATGTGGCCTGTTTGGTATCAAACCAAATGGCGGTTTCCCATTCGCTGACACCGAGCTTAGCCGTTACTTTCATCCGCCCCCAGCCTTCCTCCCGCCACTTGAAATTGTTTCTGATTTCGATTGACAAATCCTTGGGAAGTGTGATAAGTGTCCAGCCGCTTATCTCTTCCGCTGTTGAATATTGATACGCTTTTGCTGAAAATTCATATACAATCTTTTCCATTGCGTCTTCCCCGCCTCTCCTACAACGACTTATGAACCGCCTCCGACTCGGCCTTCACCCCGTC
>JGI994J12354_10001546_pt1 | contig 23256 bp, 25 predicted proteins | sample IntmicLarv3ML3BL_FD_12354 | JGI IMG/M metagenome (IMG submission 12354) | reverse complement strand
TAGACTGTTCTTTATTATTGTGTAAAGTGGTTTTGAATAATTCATGGACATTCCGCTTGCCTGTTGGTATAATATAGATGTCAATGGCAGGTGGAACCGGCAAATCCGAATGGAGGAAAAACTATGTCGGCAACACATCTGCAAGAAATGGATGACGGCCTCGTTTCGGGCCACATCCGCGAAAAGAACAGTTTGTACTATATTGTGTTGAACCTAAAGGGAAAGGGTGATAACGGCAAGACGGTACGCAAAGCAAAATGGATACCGACCGGGCTGCCCATCAAAGGGAATAAAAAACGCGCCGAAAAGTTGCTAATGGAGAAGCGTGTTGAATACACGATGCTGCTTTCGGACAATTTGTGTGATGAAATAGTATCGGCCGGAAATGACGCAGCAACAGATAACCCGGTTGCATCGGCTAAGAACATCGTCGGCAGTATAGAAAAGAGAAATATGCTGTTTGTCGATTACCTCGATGTGTGGTTGCAAAGCCGGCGGCGGAACATTCGAACCACAACATACTCAGCATACGAAAGTGCAATCCGAACGCAGATAGGGCCGTATTTTTGTGAACTTGGCGTCACACTAGGCGAGGTGACAGCGGACAATATACAAGATTTTTACGCCAAGCAAGGTGAGCGCGATGTTAAGAACAATACGATTATCCGTTATCATGCCGTTATCCACAAAGCGATTCATGATGCTGTTAAGAAGAAGCTAATCGACAAGAATCCTATGGAGCTGGTCGAAAGGCCGACGCCGAACAAATTCATCGGCAAGTATTACAACAACGATGACGTGCGTAAGTTGGTGGATGCCGCAAATGGCACGCGGCTTGAGTTGATTGTGATGTTTGCAGCGTTTTATGGTTTGCGACGAAGCGAGATTCTTGGTTTGCAATGGGATGCCTTCGATTTCGGAAGCGACACGTTTACTGTACAGCGGACGGTTACAAGTTCGTATGTTGACGGTAAAACGGTTTTGGTGCAGGAAGACGACACAAAAAACAAGTCCAGCCATCGGACGATGCCGCTTGTTTCACCATTCCGAGAGCGGATGCTGGCGTTGCAAGCAGAACAAGCGATGTACAGGAAATTGTGCGGGCGTTCGTATATCCCGGATTTTTCGGACTACATCTTTGTTAATGAAATTGGAAACTTGGTAAGGCCGAGTTACATTACAGGTGCTTTCCAGTTGCTACTTGCTAAAAATGGGTTGAAAAAGATACGATTTCACGATTTGAGGCATACATGCGCCAGCCTTTTGCTTGCAAATGGTGTTTCGCTGAAAGAGGTGCAGGAATGGATCGGACACTCCGATATTGCCACAACTGGTAATATCTATGCACATTTAGAATTTTAGAGCAAACAGAGGGTTGCCGAGTGCATGATGAAAGGCATACAGTTTTGACACTGCATGCCCTCAAGTGATAATCTACCTCTACCAGTAGAAAATCGTGTACTGTACGGAGCGGGTGGGATTTGAACCCACGTGAGATTGCTCTCAAACTGATTTCGAGTCAGCCCCGTTATGACCGCTTCGATACCGCTCCTAGTACTATTTTAATCCCCGCCTTAAAATCGTTCCCCGGAAAAAGGGGAGAAGTTGGGGAGAAAAACCAGATATTCAATTATTCGATTTTTGCAAAACCCAGTCAAATCAAGGCTTCGCGCCTCATGCCTTCTCTATCTAGCGCCGCATTTCGAGTCAGGGCCGTTATGACCACTTCGATACCTGTCCATGTTTACAGAACATGTTCAAGTTTACACTATAAAGCGAAAGAAGTCAAGGCCTTTTCAAGGCTTTTTTCTTTGGCGACAGGGCTATGTCTGCTACTGTTTCGATGTAATTGCACGGTGCAGCGCATCGCGGCTCCCGCGGAGCCGCCCTTGCGCCATAGGGTTCTTTCCGCCCCCTTTTCCATTGAAATCAGAGTTCAATCGGGCGGCGGCATCGCGCGCGTCGGGCGATACGATGATATATCGCCAGCCATCGGTTTCGCAGCCTGTGAAAACATATGCGGTGCGGATGTCCTCCCGCGAAGCGAGAAGGGTACAGAGCATACGTGCATCGTCAATGCCAAGTGTATCGTCAAAGATGACAACGGTATCGTGAAGCACCTCGGCCTGCGCCGCCAAGAGTGCCACCACCCGTTTACGCAATGTGAGGAGTTCGCCTGTCAGGCGCGTTTCGGTATCCAGCAACGCACGCACAGCCTGCGGTGTCTCCGTGGGTTTCGCGGAGAGTAAGCGCGAAACATCGAGCACATCTTCATGCTTGCAGGCGTAGTCAGCCAACGCGTCGCCGCCGCAAATCATTTCCACGCGGGTGCCGCCTTTGTGCCGTTCCGCAGTAAGGAGCTTAATCAGCCCGATTTCTCCCGTGCGGCGGACATGCGTGCCGCAGCAGGCGCAGGTGTCCGCGCTGTCGATGGTGACAATCCGTACCGCACCGGTGAGCGCCTTCTTGCTGCGGTATGAAAGCGCGGCGAGTGCGCTGGGCGAGGGGGTGAGCGTCTCTACCGGATAGTTGGCGAAAACGACTTCATTTGCGCGGCGTTCAACATCAGCCAAGGCTTCCGCGTCAAGAACGCCATTAAAATCAATCGTCACCAGGTTGCTGCGGCCCATGTGGAAACCCACGTTGTCAAAGCCGTACAACCGATGTACAAGGCCGGATACGATATGTTCCCCGCTATGGTTCTGCATGAACGCAAAGCGACGTGCCCAGTCGATTTCACCGGTTACGGATGCGCCGATAGGCAGCGGCTTGTCTGTCATATGCAAAACACTTGTGCCGTCTTCATGCACAGCAAGTACGTTTGCGCCGCCGAGGGTGCCTGTGTCAGATGGTTGCCCACCGCCTTCGGGGTAGAAGCAGCTACGGTCAAGCGTGACGGCAAAACCCCCGTCCGGTGCGGCATCACAGGAAAGGACGTGTGCGGCAAAGGTACGCATATGACTGTCTGTTTCATACAATCTGTCCATCATTCCGTAACCTTGAACCCGCAAAGCTTTGCCATTTCAATCACGGAAGACTTTGACACCTTTTTGCCTTTGTATTCAATCAAGTCGTCCATCTCGCCGGTGAAAATGTCCGCAGGTTCATATTTTTTTAAAATAATCCGTTCATCATCCGTGAAAATTTCCAGCGCGTCCTTTTCTTGAATCGCCATTGTTTTCCGCAGTTCAATCGGCAATACGATACGGCCAAGCTCATCAACCCTTCGCACGATACCCGTTGACTTCATAAGACAATCCTCCTCATAAATTGACAAATGTTGGAATTGATTTACAAATTGTAGCACGAATCCCTTAATTTGTCAATTCGTTCTTTTTGAATCCACTACATCATACACTTTCCCTGTAGAACATGCTGTGGAAAGGGGCGGAACGAATGTTGAATGGCATATGGGCGGGAATGATTTTGCTGGCCGTGGTGACGGCGGCGTTCACGGGGCGTTTGGATACGGTGACAAACGGCGCGTTGGACTCCGCTCAGGAAGCGGTCATGGTTTGTGTGAAAATGCTGGGCATCATGAGCATGTGGACGGGATTGATGCGCGTGGCTGAGGAGGCGGGGATTGTGAAGGCGCTTTCCGCGCGGATGAAACCGTTTTTGCGCTTCCTTTTCCCGCGGCTGGATACAGAGGGTACAGCGGCGGAAGCGATTTCCACCAATTTCATCGCCAACATTCTCGGGCTGGGCTGGGCGGCGACGCCGGCTGGGTTGAAGGCCATGGAGGCGTTGCAAGAAATAAATCCGCGCAAGCAAATCGCCAGCCATGAAATGTGTATGTTCATGATTTTCAACATGTCGAGCCTCCAGCTTGTCACGGTGAGCGTATTGGCATACCGTGCGCAATACGCTTCGGTAAGTCCTTCGGAAATCATATTACCCGGTCTGCTTGCGACATTGGTATCAAGTGTGGTGGCGGTCGTATTCGCCAAGTGCAAGGGAGGCCGCCGCACGTCATGAAAATTGCATTGTTTTTGTCTGATTTGATTCTACCGCTGCTGTTTGTTGGCGTGATTGTATATGGATTGATGAAGCGTGTGAAGGTGTATGATGTATTCATCGATGGAGCGAAAAGCGGCTTTACGACCGTGCTGGGTATTTTACCGACACTGATTGGTCTGATGGTTGCGGTGGGGATGCTGCGCGCGTCAGGTGCATTGGATTTCCTTGTGTCGCTGGTACGGCCACTGACGAACCGCGTCGGCTTCCCGGCGGAGGCATTGCCGCTGACGTTCATGCGGTTGGTATCGTCCTCTGCTTCTACGGGGCTCCTGCTTGATATATATAAAAACTATGGCCCGGATTCGTTCCTTGGGCGGTTTGTGTCCGTTATGATGAGCTGTACGGAGACGGTGTTTTATACTATGAGCGTATATTTTTTACACGTCAAAATCACAAAAACCCGTTATACATTGGCGGGCGCGCTGCTCGCGAATATAGCGGGTGTTGTGGCGTCTTTATGGATTACGCAATTGTTTTGGGGGTATTGATTACACTTTCCCGATAAACACATGCGCCGCCGTCGGCATTTCCAGTTTGCCGTCTACGGCATACATTGTGAAGACATTCTCCAACGCGGCGATGTATGCGTCATAATTTGCGTCGCTTGCCTTTGGCGCGTAGGATGTCGAGAGGTTCATACCGATATAACTGTCATGGTCATACACCATCGGGTTATCAAACACATGCGTTTCGTACACGCCATTGCGGAAGAACGCGGCGAACTTCTCCGGGTCACGCGCGGTATGCCCGCCGCCGCGGCCTTTGTAATCCGGGCAATGCAAGTCCTTCACATCCTCCGTCGCCTTAGCCAAAGGGCTATTTAGGTCACGGAGATTCCATGTCAGTAAAACAAGTCCGCCCGGCTTCAAAATTCGCTGACACTCCGCACGGAATGCGTCCGCGTCAAACCAGTGGAACGCCTGCGCCACAGTCACAAGGTCAAGGCTTGCGTCCGGCAGGCCGGTGTTCTCCGCAGGCGCATCAATGGCGGTGTAGTTCGCACAATCCGCAAATGTAAAGGATGCTTTCGCCTGCATGTCCGCGTTCGGCTCGATGGCATATACAGTGCTCCCGCGTGCCACAAGCGGCGTTGTGAATAGCCCGGTCCCTGCACCTATGTCTGCGATGGTGCTGTTCTTCGACATGCCTTTTTCCGTATACAACCAGTTATACAACGCTGCCGGATAGGTCGGCCGGAATTTCCCATACACATCTGCTTTACCTGTGAAGCGCTCCACACCGTTCTCCATATGAACTCCTCCTATAAAATATCCCCAGGGTTTTGCCCCGGGGAAGTATTTATACTTTTCCGAAAAACACCTGTGCCGCCATCGGCATGCGGAACACGCCGTCCACGGCATATTTCGCAAAAACGGCCTCCAATGCGTCGCAATAGGTGGCATAATTCGGTTCGCCCACCTTCGGTGCGTATGCGGTCGAAAGGTTCAGGCCGATGAAGCCGTCATGGTCATAGATGATGCTATTGTCAAACACACGCGTTTCGTATGTCCCGTTTTGGAAAAACATGGAGAGGATGGACGGGTCGCGCGCGGTTTGGCTACCGCTGCCGCTTTCATACGATGGGCAGTATTCACCCTTGACTTCTTCCATCGCCCATACCTGTGGGCTTTCGAAATCACGGACATTCCATGTCAGCAAAGCAAGACCGTTGCGCCGCAGGATACGCTGGCATTCCCGGCGGAATAGAATAGGGTTAAACCAATGAAAGGACTGCGCGGCGGTTACAAGGTCAAAGTACGAAGCGGACAGGCGTGTCTGCTCCGCCGGGGCGGCAATCGCTTTATAGTTGTTGCACTGCGAGAATTGGCGGATGGATTCCATACGCATGTCGCCATTTGGCTCCACGGCGAAAACGACGCTCCCGCGCTCCAACAGTGGTTTGGTAAACAAGCCTGTTCCTGCGCCGATGTCCGCAATGACACTGGATGTACAATAACCCATTTCGCCGTACAGCCAATCGAACAGGGCCGTTGGATATGCGGGACGGTGCTTGTTGTATTGTTCCGCTATGCCTGTGAACCGATGCAAATTGTTTACCATACCGCCGCCTCCTATTCCAAACAGATAACGAATTACAATGCCTTCACCGCGCTTAAGAAATGCGGCAATACGATGCCAGGCTCTTCCAATGCCATGTTCCAGCGCTTCACCCATTCCAGGACAACAAAGCCGTCGTATCCGTTTGCACGGAGCAGGCTAATGGCCTCCCGCAGTGGCACATCGCCGAATCCGAACATGCGGTAGCCGAGTTCACCCTTTTCCATTACGGAATCCTTCACATGCACATGACGCAAGTACGGCGCGAGGTTTGCGTAAGTTTGCGCGGGTTTCTCGTTGTTGTAACGGTAGGGATGGTGTACATCCCATAAAACGCCGAGGGCAGAGGAATTCATCGCCGCCAGTAATTTCGCCAGCCGTGCGGAATCCGCATATACGCCGTTCGTTTCCACCAGCAGCGTGACGTTTTTTTCCAAGGCCAAAGGAGCCAGCTTTGCCAGATTTTCTTTCAATAGCGCTTCGTCCACATGCGCTGTGTCCGGTGCGGGGTCGCGGTCGCCCAACACGCGTACATACGGCACGCCGAGTGCCGCCGCAAGGTTGATATATGCTTCCGTTTCCGCCAATGCCTCCCGCGTTACGCGTGCGTCTGCTAGGCACGCGCCGGAAGATAAGCAGGGAATAGTCAGGCCGGTACGTGCCAAATCAGCCGCAGGCGCGAAGTTTTTAATTTGTGTCACATCAATAATCCGGCCAAGGCCGCGAAGTTCCACGCCGTCAAAACCTAAATCCGACGCGGCGGAGACAACCTCTTCCCATTCCCAGCCAGGACATACTAAAGTTGAAAAAGCATATTTCATGCGGATTCCTCCTATCTCTACTCATAAAAAACAGTGTCTAAAAACAAGCCATGTGCCGGTGCGGTGAAGCCCGCCGCTGCACGCTCTCCCGCGTCAAAAATGGCGGGAATGTCCTCCGGCTTACGCTGCCCGAGGCCGCATTCCAATATGGTTCCTGTTAGAATCCGTGCCATGTTGTACAAGAAGCTGTCGCCGATGAAGGTGATTATAATTTCATGAGCGGCACATTCAACCTTGAGGTTCGATATTGCTTTGACGGTTGATTTCTTTGTCTTCCCTGTGGAAAACGCCTTGAAATCATGTGTTCCTACAAGTTGTGCCGCCGCGTCACGCATGGCAGTCAGGTTCAGAGACTCTGGCACCCACAGGTTATATCTCCGTGTAAAGGGGTCGGGCACGGCTTTGTTGAGGATGTGGTAGCGGTATATTTTCCCCGTTGCGTTGTACCGCGCGTGGAAGCGCTCCGGCATTTCCTCTGCGGAGAGAACCACAACATCTGCCGGGAGGTTTTCGTTTATTTTACTGCGCAATTCCGCAACGGATAATTTCGTGTTCGTTACGAAGTGTGCAACTTGGCCGTTGGCGTGCACGCCCGAATCCGTCCGGCTTGCGCCGATGAGTTCGACATTTTCTTCCAGTGCGGACGAAGCCGCCGTTTCCACCAACGCCTGCAAGGTGTTATCCGTATTGCCCTGCCGCTGCCAACCGCTGAAACGCGTCCCGTCATAGGCGAGGGTGAGCTTGATATTTCGTACTGATGTTTTTGCCATGTATGCCTCCGATTATTCCACTGTGATTTCCATGTGTATGTCCTTTTGAAGCGCGCTTACCGCGTCTGCCGCGGAGAAATCATCCTCCCCGCCGAACAGGCGGCGATGGTTCGCTTCATATTCTGTCCGCGTGATGAATTGTAAATCAAATGCTGCGCTATACGCTTCTTGCAACCTTGTGGCGATGACCTCGTTCTTCTTTTTCAGCAATGTCACTGCGCCGATGGAGCCGCATACGACATAGAGCTGGTGCGTGTTCAAGTAGCCCGCATCCGTATCTGCGAGAAAGCTGCCTTCCGGCGGTGGGAAGCCCTTGACGAATGTTTTCCAGCCCGCGCGCGCCTTCTTGATGTCCTCCGGCATGGCCTTCTTGGCGAAAGCCGCCGCCGGTTTAGAATCAGCGGCGGGTTGTGCTTTTACGGCTTGTGCCGGGGCGGGGGTTGTGCTTTGCTTTAAGGCGCGTTCCATTTTTTCCAATCTTGCCAGAAGTGCCTCGTCTGCCGGAGCGGAAGATGTCACTTGCGGTGCAGCGCTGCATAGCCGGATGCAGCAGACTTCCAGCAGCATCCGATCGTTCGATGCGTATTTCAGGCGTGAAAGCAGTTCGGAAAATGCGGCAATCGCATCCATCCACCAAGATGGCGCGGCTTTCTTTGCCTGTTCAGCCAGCGACTTTCGCTTGTCTGCCGATACATCCAGTGCTGTTTCCGAATCCGCCGCCGACAGTGATATAAGCAGATTCCGCAAGTGTGCCAAAAGCTCCGTGGTGAAGCGGTTGAAATCGCGCCCACGCAAAGCGGCATCGTCAATCAACGTCATGCATGCCGCCGCATCCTTGGCCAGGAGCGCATCTGCCATGGCGAAAAACGCGCTGTCATCCGCCGAGCCGGTCATATCCAAAACCTTGTCCANTGTAATCTCTTCATTATAATAAAAGGAAATGCATTGGTCAAGCAGGCTCAATGCGTCGCGCATCGCCCCATCGGAGGTGCGTGCGACATGCGCCAGCGCCTCGTCTGTAACGGCGACGGACTCCCCTTCCATGTATCCTTTCAATGTATCCACCATGTCGCGGGACGAAATCCGGCGGAAGTCGAACCGCTGGCAGCGCGAAAGTATGGTGGCGGGGATTTTTTGCGGGTCCGTCGTCGCGAGAATGAACACAACATGCGGCGGCGGCTCTTCCAATGTTTTCAACAACGCGTTGAATGCCCCGGCCGACAGCATATGCACCTCGTCGATGATATAAACCTTGTATGTTCCGACAGCGGGCGCGTATTTGACCTCCTCGCGGAGGTCGCGGATGTTATCCACGCCGTTATTGCTGGCCGCGTCGATTTCGACAACGTTCATGCTCAGGCCGCTGTCAATCGCTTTACAGGCATCGCACACGCCGCAGGGTTCGCCCTCGGCCGGTGCAAGGCAGTTCACCGCCTTAGCAAACACCTTCGCCGTTGTTGTTTTCCCCGTACCGCGCGTGCCGCAAAAAAGGTACGCATGAGAAATCCGCCCGGATTGAAGTTGATTCTTCAACGTACGGACGATATGCGTTTGCCCGATGACGCCATCAAAGGTGCCGGGGCGGAGTTTGCGGTAAAGTGCGGTATATGCCATGGCGATTCCCCTTCGTGTTGAATCCATATTCTTTCTATACAAAATTCTTCACTACACTCAACATGACAGCCAAATGCGATTTCTGTTTCTATACCCTGCGCCACCCGTATGTCAAGCCTGCGCTAAAAATGATTTTAACAATCTGCCGATAATGCTTATTCACCACGTTGATATTTTGACGGTATACTTAAAACAACATCCTCATATATTCTAAAACCAATTTTTTTGTAATACTTGATGTTTTTTTCTGTTGTTTGAACTAACCATTCGGAGTTAGGAAAATGCTCAAAACATCGTTTTACTAACTCTGTACCTATTCCTTTATTTTGATATTCCGGCAAAACAACCAAGTCATAAATTACAGACCTTGTAAATGTATCACTCAATACCCTCACCACACCAACCAAACAATCATTTTCCCACGCCGAAATAACCAGCGTCGAATTGGTAAACGGTATTTTGAACCAAGAATTATCGTGCGCGTTTTCGGAATCCGACCAACCAGCGGAAACAAACAGTTTGTCCAATTGGTCACAAGGTAAATCCTTGTTTTTATCATTGTAGGTTATACTCATAAATTCCTCCGATAATATAAATTTTCATCACACCGTAGGAAATTTACTCACACGACCTTCGCCACCCGCATGTCAAGCACAGGACATAAAATAAATTACTTTTTGTACCTATACATTCTAGCCATTGTATCTTCGCCGTCACCTTGCGCCATGCAAAAGAATTCCCAGCCGTATCTTTCGTAAAATGAATTATGGTCTGTGAGAAGATAAAGTGTATCTATTCCTTTTGCCGCAAAGTCTACACATGCAAAATTGAGCATTTGTCCTGCAATGCCTTGCTTTCTGTGTGATTCTTCTACATAGACTCCGCATACATTGGGCGTCAAATCTTTGCGGTCGTGAAAATCGTTTTCAATAACACCAACTCCCGCTACAATTTCTCCATCATCAAAAACAATATACCATTGTGGTACAGACGATTTGTTTTGTACACAGGCTTCCATGCTTTCAACATAAGCCGACTTCGGAATTCCCCACTTTTGATGAAACCATGTTGCGGCTTTATCAAGCAGTTCTGCATGCTCTTGTATCTTTGTAACTGTATAATCTTTCATATGTGCTTATCTCCTGTTATGCTTATCTCCTATAAAATCTAATTTGATGTTATGTTTCACGACTTACGCCACCCTTATGTCAAGCACAAGATACAAATTTTATTCAATCAATTATTACACCAGTTTGTTTATTATTCGAGGTTAACATGATATATACATTTTTACCGTTCACCATCCATATACATATCATTATCGTTAGGTAAATCAATTATTTTTTCAAGCGTCGCCCCTGCAAATTCGCATGTCCTTTTTGAAGCAAAGTTATCAGGATTGCAAGTTATATATAAATATCCCATCATATGCCTTCGCGCTAATTCAAAAAGAAGCAAACATGCTTTTCCTGTGTAATAATTTCCTCTAAATTGTTCATAAACTGTATATCCAATATTCCCTCCATAATATAATCCCTCGTTATGACCAATACGCAAATCGCAAAATCCGACTTCTTTTGCATCGCTTGCTCGGCGTTTTATCAAGTTTATGAATTTTATGATATGTTCTCTTCCTTCTTGCTTCCACGACCTTAGCCACCCATATGTCAAGACCAAGACATAAAATAATTATTGCTTTCTCCGTAAATTTACGTCATTACAATACCGAGAAACATGTAGCTACTCCAAGCATTTCAACATAAAAGTACAAGGTTCTTTCCCCATGCTTTCAAGCGGTGATGCCATTTTTATTATTTCCAGTTTAATCCCCAATAAATTTTCGCAGGAAACTCTGAAGTGTCCACCGCAACACATACAGTATGTGAGTGATATTGGCTCTTTTATTTCAATGCCTCTTAATTGAAAACAGTTGCATTTGTTTTGATCATCGGGTGCTGAATCGCAACGTATTAATATGGTTCCATCCTCTTGCAAGACTGGGTTCCATAAATGCGGAAATTCTTTTAATCGCTGTACTCTATCTCCCAATGGCAAATTTCGTGTTGCGTTTATAAATTGAATTGTATTTTTATCGTTTGCACGAATTGTTGAACATGAGCAAGATTCCATAATCCGCTTCCGTGTATAGACATCAAGAAGGTTGTCCATTTCTTTTATAGCATGGATAATAAACTCAACTCTTTTGCGTTTAGGGGTCTTAGAGGAATACTCTTCAAAGCCTTCATATATTTTTTTGACTATTCCCGAATCAACTCCTTGTTCGCATAAAACTTGCTTTAGTTTTTCGGGTAAAATCGCCATAAAATAAACCTCCTACTAACAGCCATACATCAATTTGCTTCCACGACCTGCGCCACCCATATGTCAAGCCCGCGCTAAAGGCAAGTTTTGCGGTTTGCTGACAATGTATATTAGTCGAGTTTTTCTTCTACACCGTTGAATTGTAGACAGCAGGCACAACCTAAGTAATCAGCTTCTTTTACAAGGAGTTGATATGGGGATCTATACCACTTCATGAATAATTCTTTGGAAAAAGCTGCTGTTGTTATGGCATTTATTGTTATAACATTGTCACAAATACGTATGTCCACATTATCTACTTCCAGTCCATTTTTATACATATCATCCTGTTTTTCTACAGGTACAGGCAGAACTCTTTTTTTAGAAAAATCCAATTTGTCTGCAATAAATAGAGCCGCTCCTATCGCACTGGATTTATCCTTGCCGCTGTCATGGTTTTCGATAGCTTGGAAGACCATTTCTTTTTCATGTAGCGGTATTCCTTGGAGCAGCAAATGGTCTGAACCACCAAATATAACCGCCGACAATGCGGCACTCTTACGCCCATGCTCCCGTCTTCCGGCTATCATGCCTATGTCGTGCAATAAGCCCGCTATCTTGCCCAATTCAATTGTCCTGATGTCATAGGACAGCGATTTTAATATATATTCAACCGTATCAACCACAAACATTGCGTGATACCAACCATGGCAATGTGCATAGATTCTCGGATGAAATTTTTCATACATATCGTTGATAGTGTTGAGAACCATGCTTATTTCATGAGCATGGTATAAATGTTCATAATATTTCATGAAACCCTCCTGCCGATCATAAAAACTCTCAGTACACCGAAAAACATTTCGCTTCCACGACCCGCGCCACCCATATGTCAAGCCCGCAATGACGCGGTGAGCAAACCTGCTTCCACGATCTGCGTCACACTCACGCTTCTATTCCGGCCGTTCCAGCGTCATCCGCCCGAGCTTGCCGCCGCGGAATTCGTCAATCAATATTATCGCGGCGCGGCTTGTGTCTGCCGTGCCGCCTTTCACAAGGAATCCGCGAGCAACTGCGATTTCCGTCAGCGTATCCATCGGCTCCGCACCGTCAGCGTGGGGCGCAATGCCGTATCGCGCGGTTAGCGCATCGGGGTACAGCTTTGCCAGCAGCCGAATCAATTCGCACGCGAGGCTTTCCGCATCTACGATGTCGTCATTGACCGCGCCGGTGATGGCGAGGTGGATGCCGACGATTTTATCGTCAAACTTTGGCCAAAGGATGCCGGGTGTGTCGAGCAGTTCGAAATCCTTCCGCACCTTAATCCACTGCTTGGAGCGGGTGACGCCGGGTTTGTCCGCCGCTTTTGCGATGGCTGCCCCCGCAAAGCGGTTGATGAGTGTGGATTTGCCTACGTTCGGAACACCTGCGACCATGGCGCGTGTCGGGACGAAAATGCGACCCTTTGCGCGGAGGCGTTCCACCTTTTCTTTCATGAGCACCTGCGACGCGGCGAAAACCGCGTCTGTACCCTTACCAGTCACAGAATTGACCGGGATGACAGCGACGCCGCGCCCGGCGAAATGGTTCGCCCACGCGGCGTTGGCAGCTTCGTCCGCCAAATCAGCCTTATTTAAGATGATAATACGCTTTTTATCCCGCGCGAGGCGGTCAATATCAGGGTTGCGGCTGCTGTGCGGTATACGCGCGTCCAACAGCTCAATCACCACATCAACCAGCGAAATATTTTCTTGCAGCATACGCATTGTCTTCGTCATATGCCCCGGATACCATTGTATATTCATTCGTAACGTAAGCCCCTTTATTCGCCGCTGTTTTCGGCAATCATGTCCCAACTGTGCAGCTTCCAACGGCCGTCAGCATCTTTTTGTAAATAATATTCCCACATGGTCGCACCATAGCCGCTGTTATATTGCCGCACGGTGAAATAACATAGCTCCGGTTGCGTCGGCGGATAGATAACGCCGCTTCTGTCCGCGCCGGTGAGAATGATTTTATTCTCGTACAGCTTTGTTGTCGCGCGGATAAGCTCCGCATACTGCGCGTCTTCTGCATTCCCTGCCAGCAGTTCGTCTGAATACAACTTACGCTGGATGCCGACAAGCTGGCGCATCAAATCGTCGTCGACGACAATTTTACCGTATTGCAACCGCAGGATATTCAAGTATAAATCCATGACATCCTCCGGTGCGTCGGGATATGAGTTGTCCAAATCGACCGCTGTGACTTTTTCGTACAGCTCCTTGCCTATGGAGCGCTTGCTTGTTTCAAACAGCTTCGGCGTCGTCTGCCAAACCGTGACGGCAAAGAACAGAATGCTGGAAAGCGCAATCAAGCCAAGTGCCAGAATCACAATCCCGATGGCCATATTTTTCCGTTTCATATCCACACCCCAATCTCTGGAAATGGTATACATTTTCTATAGTATACCAAAAGCCGGGAAAGAACACAATCCATTTCACGCAAACACGAGGAATTATTTGTAAAGGTTTTGCATGATTTATCCGAAACAAATACAACAGGAATTCGTAATATATGTAATATATATAGAAATTGATAGCATAATAAAGGAGGGCGTTTGTATGGACGACGCATTTGACCATCTGAGTGACGAGGACCCCAAGAAGAAAAAGAAGAAACAACAGGATGATATAGGTTTTAATTATTTGGGTGATGATTTGTTTGACGACGATGACGACGAGGATGACGAGGAGTTTGAATTTATAGAGGACGATGATGAGTTCGGGCTGGCGGATGAGGATTATGAAATTGACGACGATGACGACTTCTTTGACGATGAAGACGACGACGGCTACGACGAAGATGAAGACGACGACGGCTACGATTTCGGCCGAGACGATTTTTTCGACGACGAAGATGATTACGATGATGATGAAGATGAATAGGTAAAAGTAAAAGCCCGAAAACCGGAGGTTTTCGGGCTTTCTAGCAAGGCGGGAAGGGGAGGGGCTGCGGTTATGAAAAGGGTATTGGTGGTCGAAGACGACGTGCTGCTTGGCGAGACACTGGCATACAACCTGTACTTGTCCGGCTGCGTGGCGGTGCATGTGCTGTCCGTTGCGTCGGCAAGAATGGAGCTGCGGCAGGGTTCGTTTGCGCTTGCTGTGCTGGATGTGAACCTGCCCGATGGCGACGGGTTCCGCTTGTGTGGGGAAATGAAAGCCGCCGGCATGACGATGCCTGTCATTTTCCTCACAGCGAATGATATGGAGCGTGATGTGCTCAAGGGCTACGAGCTTGGTGCGGAGGATTATATCACAAAGCCCTTTCATATCAGCGTGTTTCTGAAAAAAGTCGCGGTACTGCTGGATCGGCACGGCGCGCGTGCGGAGAGCGGTTGCTTTTACGACGGTAGCCTGTGTATCGATTTCGCGGGGATGACGGCGTCCCTCGATGGGCAGCCGATCGTCCTTACGCCCATGGAATACCGAACGCTGAAGGTGTTCACAGCCAATCCGCATATCGTGCTGACGCGACAGGTTTTGCTGGAAAAGCTTTGGGACGCGGACGAGAATTTTGTGGATGAACATGCGCTCACGGCCAATATCAGCCGTATCCGCGGTAAAATTGAGGTTGTAAAACCGTATATCAAAACGGTGTACGGCATGGGTTATATGTGGATGGGCGGTGCCGGGCAATGAATGCGAAAGCACTGTCTATGCGGAGAATATATGCGCTCGCAGGCGGGGGCTTGCTTTTAACGGGCGCGTTGGCCGCCGTTCTCGGCGGCTTCTTGCTGCGGAGTAATGCGGTGGCGGTGTGTGGGCTTGCGCTTACGCTGCTGACGGCGGTATGGTTCGCGGTGTACACCATACTCGTGCGGCGGAAGCTGGCTGCGTTTTCCGAAGGGTTATGCCGTTCACTTGATGATATGATGAACGGCGTGGCAGCACCGCAAGCGGACGGGACGGAAGAAACCCTCTTCGTCAAGCTGCACAACCGCGTGAACCGCCTGTATGAGGTTATGGAAGAAAGCCGCCGCCGCGCCGCGAAGGATAAGGCGGAGTTGCAAGCGCTCACTTCCGACATATCGCATCAGGTGAAAACACCGCTTGCCAATTTGAAGATGGTGACGTCAACACTGCTCTCGCAGGATATGCCGGAGGCAAAACAACGGGAATTTTTACAGGCAATGGAGCAGCAGCTCGATAAGCTGGATTTCCTGATGCAGGCGATGGTCAAGGCCTCGCGGCTGGAAACGGGAGTGATTACGCTTGTGAAGAAGCCATGCTCACTGTACGAGACATTAGCAGCGGCACTGGGCGTTATAATTCTTTCCGCGGAAGCAAAGGCATTGACGGTGACGGTCGATTGCCCAGAGGATTTATCCGTCTCACATGACACTAAATGGACGGCGGAAGCGCTGGGTAATATTCTGGATAATGCTGTGAAATACACGCCAGATGGCGGCGAAATCCGCATTACAGCCGCGCGAATGGAAATGTACACGCGGATTGATATTGCCGACAATGGCCGCGGTATCCTCGAAGCGCGCCACGCGGATGTATTCAAACGGTTCTATCGCGAGGAGGCAGTACATGAGGTGCCTGGTATCGGCATCGGTCTGTTTCTTTCCCGGGAAATTATCACATTGCAAAATGGCTACATTAAACTTTCCTCCGCAGCAGGCCAGGGAAGTGTTTTTTCTGTCTTTTTACCGAATTTGTGAGGATTCGGTGACATTTGCAGGTTACAATGGTGTGGAAAGGGAGGCGTAACCATGGGTATCCTGCAAGTGAATGATTTGAAAAAGCATTACGGAACGGCACCGAATGTCACAAAAGCGCTGGACGGTGTTGATATTACGGTGGAACCGGGCGAATTTGTCGCGATTGTCGGCACGTCCGGCAGCGGCAAGTCCACGCTGCTGCATATGATGGGAGGTCTTGACAGGCCGACCGAAGGCAGTGTAATCGTCCGGGACAAGGATTTATCGCTGATGAATGATGAGCAGCTCACCATTTTCCGGCGGCGCAACATCGGATTCGTGTTCCAGAACTATAACCTTGTGCCGGTATTGAATGTGTATGACAACATTGTCCTGCCGGTGGAGTTGGACGGCGACACGCCCGACAAAACGCTTCTGGATGAAATTGTGCACATGCTCATGCTGGAGGAAAAGTTGGATATGATGCCGAACAACCTCTCCGGCGGGCAGCAGCAGCGTGCCGCGATTGCGCGCGCGCTCATCACAAAGCCTGCGATTGTCCTCGCGGATGAGCCGACGGGCAACTTGGACAGCCGCACAAGCGCGGATGTCATCGGCTTGCTAAAGCGCACGAGTGAGCAGTTCAGCCAGACCATTGTCATCATCACCCACAACAATGAGATTGCCCAGCTTGCCGACCGGATTGTCCGGATTGAGGACGGGCGCATCTCCCGAAGGGGGTGAGGGGATGTTTCATAACAACAACCGCGCCGTCATACGCAAGCTTGCCAAGAACAGCCTCGCTGCGAACCGCTCGCGGAACGTTTTCATCCTCCTTGCGGTGGCGTTGACGACATTCATGATTGGCGCTGTGTTCAGTGTGGGCATGGGCTTGATTGCATCCATTGAGAAGGAGCAGACGCGCCATGTCGGCTCGGTGGCGCATGCGGCGTTGGGGAATCCAACGCCGGAGCAGCTCTACAAAGCCGGTACCCTTGATTATGTGGAGAAGGTCGGCTTCGGTATGCGAATCGGCTTCCTGCGCGAAACGCCGATGACAGAGCAGATCGATGTCAACCTGATTTACATGGACGAGGCGCAGTGGAAGGATATTCAATCCCCCGCGTTCACAGATATTGTGGGCGGGCCGCCGCAAAACGCGGATGAAATCATGGCGTCGCGCTATGTCCTTGACAAGCTGGGTATAACGGAGCCGGCAATCGGCATGGAAGTTCCGCTGCACTTCACAACAGACGGCGGAGCCAATATCCATGAAAAGCCCTTCCGCCTGAGCGGCTTTTTCACAAGCCATATGCAGGTGACGACTGGTACATGGCAGTATATCCTTGTCGCGTCCGAAATGGTGTATCAATACGAAAAACCGCTCGATCCGCAATCTGCGTTGAATTTTATCTTCAAGGACGGCAGCCGTACAAACGAATTCGTTGACCGGCTGAAAGAAGATTTGCAACTCACAGACAATCAGGCCATATTGCCCTCGCCAGTCTATAGCCTTAGCCTTGAGGCGCGGCTTTCGAGCTTTGCCGCCATGCTGGTTTTGGTGGCGCTGTTCATCCTGACGGGCTACTTGCTTATCTACAATGTGCTCTATATCTCCGTCTCGCGCGATATCCGCTTCTTCGGCTTATTAAAAACTGTCGGCACGACTCCGAAGCAAATCCGCCGCGTCATCATTGCGCAGGTGCTTCGTTTGTGCGTGGTTGGCATACCCATCGGGCTGGTGCTGGCGGTGCTGGTATCCTTTGCGGCGGTACCGGCGGTCGTGCTGGGGAGCGGTTTGGAAACGGGCGCGGTGATTTCCTTTTCGCCGGTGATATTCATCGGTGCATCGTTTTTCGCGCTGGTGACGGCGCTCGTTGGCGCCATTAGCCCAGCGAACAAAGCCAGCGGGATTTCCCCCATCGAAGCGGTGCGCTTTACGGAAAAGAGCAGACGCACAAAAACAGCGCGTGCCGCCTCTGTGCAGGGGAAGCCATTGAAAATGGCGGTTCGCAATATCCTCCGCGAAAGGAAGCGGGCGGTTGTTGTGCTCGCAAGTCTGTTCCTCGGATTGACAACCTTTTTGTCGGTTATCAGTATTATTAGCAGTATGGATGTGGAAAGTTATATAAGCCTGTATTATCCGACGGATTTCATGCTGGAGAACATGGCATATTCCCGCAAGGGTGATTTCCGTACACAGGTTCTCGACGAGAAGATTTTACAAATGGTCAGAACGCTGCCCGGCGCGGATATCAAAGAAATGACCACGAGCACCTTTGGCGAGATGACATATACAAGCGCGCTTGACGCGTATTTGGATGACTTCATGCAGCGGCAGGCGCAGTATGGCGGCACGATGCCGAAGGAAGAGCTCGCCGGGAACTTTATCGGCATCATTTCGGGACTGGATGCGGCGGCGGTGGAGAAGTTGAACGAAAACCGCGAGACGCCGATTGACCTGGATGCCTTTGTCCGCGGAGAAATTGTGTTGGTCGCGACGGATACACCGGCGTTGTTTGACGGTGTCACCATGCTGGAAACGGAAATGGTCGATGTGGAGGGAACGAAGACGGCGAACACCGGGAAGACGATTTCCGCGCGAATCGGTGGATTTGTGCCGGTTTCCTACAAATACATTGGCGAGTACATCGCACCGACAATTTTTATATCCAACACGATTTGGGAAACGCTGGGGCAGGAGCCGCTCATCCGCTCCGTCTATTTTGATGTCAGTGACGAATACGAAGCACAGGCGAATGAAGCCATGCAGATGTTGACGCACAGCAACGCAGACATCGATGTCGTCTCCAAAATCGAAGGGCGCAAAAATTTTGAAGACGGGAAGATTATCTTGACTGTGCTGGGCGGTGGGCTGGCGCTCATCCTCGCGCTTATCGGCGTGATGAATTTCATCAACGTGATGTTTGTCAATGTGATGGCGCGNCGGCGGGAATTCGCCATCATGCAAAGTGTTGGTATGACAGGGAAAATGCTGCGGAAAATGCTACGTTACGAAGGTGTTCTGTATGCCGTAGCGACTCTGGTGCTTGTGGCGACAGTTGGGAACGGCATCGCATACGGTTTATTCCGGCTATTCCAAACGCGGGCGGCATATGGTGTGTTCCAATATCCGGCGGTGCCGCTTACGGTTCTTTCTTTAGCGGTTTTTACCGTGTGCCTTGTCGTGCCGGAGCTGGCCTACCGCGTACTGTCCCGCGCGACGATTGTGGAACGGCTGCGGGAAGCGGAGTAATAAATGGTTTGAAAAATAGTGGGCATAGGTTTCTGTCTATTCGTATGGTATGATGGGTTTGTAAGCGCTTACCAATACAACGAAAAGGCGGGAATCCATATGAAAGAAACAGATAACAGGCTTATTGATTGGGCGATACAGGAAACAAAAGCAAAATACCGAAACGAGGTATCCTTGCTGCTCACGCACGACACATATTGCTTGGACGAGGACAAGCATGTCCGTTATGTGAACACCATCATATCCGACGCAAGGCCCTATGTCGGGCTGGCACGAACGTTTATTATCAACGGAATCGGCTATGATTTTAACCAGGTTTCGTGGGCGAGTTTTGAGCGTGATGCGGAGGCAAAGGGGTACTATACAACCGTGCTGGCGGAGGCGGACATTGCGTATGCGAAAAACGAAGCGGACAAACAGCGTTTCCTGTATCTCCGCGCAAAACTCTTTGCAAACCTGGCCGATGCGGCATACATGTACGAACGTGGGTTGGAATGGCTTTCCAAGGCCATGGAAGTCTACAAGGATATGATGTTCAACGACACATTCCCCGGTGCGCGGCTGGCGGCGGGTATGATTTCACAATATCTTGCAACTGCCGTCGCCTGCTTCAACCAGACATACTTCAGCGGCATGGGGCATTTGGACGCGCTGTGTAAAATGACGGCGTTGCCGGATGATTTCATTGCGATGTACCAGCGGGTCAAATTTTTACACACTATATCTGAACTGCGGGAGGCGAGTCACGACCTTATCACGGCAACGCGTGCATTCTTTACGGCAAACAACAGGCGCGACACATACAAACCGGCCGCGCCGGATTATCAATATCTTGCGGAATGGGAGCAGGAATGCAGCTATTATTTCAAACGCATCCGCCACTTCTGTGCGGAAAACGACGCGGATATGGCCTTCTGTCAGATTTATAATCTCCAGCCGGATTTAGATGAATTGGCGCAAGATTTCGGCTTGGATGGTATGGACGTACTTGCTCATTTTGATGCGGACAATCTGCCTGCCCTTGCGGAGAAGGTGAAACGGGCAGAATCGATCATTCGTGAGGCCGTCAGCGCGCATGGCGTCACACTGGACGAAAGCGCGGATGTGGATGAATTCCTTGCGAAAAACGGCGGCCTTGCATGAGATACCGCAAGGCAAGCGAGGTTCTGCCCGACAATCTCCTCCGCGAGGTGCAAAAATATGTCGATGGTGAAGCGCTATATTTTCCCAAACGCAAGGAAAGAAAGAACTGGGGTGAGGACAGCGGCGCGCGGCAGTATTACAAGCAACGGAATGATGAAATCAAGAGGCAATATAATACAGGGCTGACGGTCGAAGCGCTTGCGGATGTGCATAATCTTTCCGTCGAGTCCATTCGCAAAATCGTATATCAATAAGAGACCCCGTGCTCATACAACGAGCACGGGGTTCTTCTATACCATGGCGTAGTAGTCATCCTTCTGCTCCGCAATGCGCCCGGTTTGCACGGCACATGCAATTCCGGCGGAGATCGAAGCGATTACATTCCCACCAAGGCGGGTATATCCGAGCGCGTTCGCCGTTTCCCGCAGGAGGTCATCCTTTGGCATGGCGATTTGCCGCGTGAGCGTAGCGCAAACGGCGTTGGCAATTTCTTGTACGGGGATGTCGCCAACATCGCGCGTGCCTGTGGCAGAAACACGGAAACCTTCGTAACTTGCAGGGCTTTGCGTCGGGAGCCAATGGATGTTTTGTCCGCTTTGCACGGTGCAAGGCAGGTGCATGCTTCGCAGAATGAGCGAAATTTTGCCTTGTATCCGCGTACCTGCACGGGAGAGGCCAAAACTCTGCACGACGCGCCTCGTTAATAATATCTCGCTGATGGGCGCTTCCTGCGTGAGAACGGTCTGCACAGCCTGCCGGATAAGAACCGCGCTTTGCGGCTGCATAAATTCGTCCGGCGTCATGGTACGTATGGGCAGAACAGCCGGACTGTATTGATTCACCTGTTGTGCGGGCGCAGATTCGATGGCGGCCGCCGCAAGAGGCTTTGGTGCTTCCGAGAGAACAGAGGTGTCCACTGGGGGCACGAGTTTTGGTGGCGGCGTCGGTTTGGGCTCCATTGCGGCTTGTTGCAAGATTTCCAACACTTTCGCGCACTCTTTGCCGCTATTATCCCACCAATCCACCGACCATATCCGGTGAATCCGCCAACCCAATCCGCGCAGCACGCTGATTTGCGCCAATTCCCTGTCACGCGTGGTCTTGGATGCGTGATAACCTGCGCCGTCCAGTAGAATACCCAATAAATAACGGCTCGGATTTGCCGGGTCGATGATGGCGAGGTCGATTCTAAATTTCGAATGACCCACCTGTGTTTGCGCCTGATACCCTGCATCGGCCAGCTTCCGCTTGAGCACTTTGGCAATGCCTTCTTTGCCGCGTCCGGTTCCCGCAAGTGTTTGCTCATTCTCGTGCAAGGCGGGTTTTGCGGCATATTCCAAAAACGCGCGGAGCGCGGCCACGCCTTCGGCGGCGGTACGGGACAAATCAATCTGGTCAGCTTGCAAGGACGCGAAAACCTTCATCTCCTGCCGCGCACGCGACACGGCGACGTTCAGCCGCCGCCAACCACCCTCGCGATTTAACGGGCCGAAATTCATATACATCTTCCCGGTGGCATCCGGACCATACCCGATGGAAAACAAAATGGCATCACGTTCGTCACCCTGTACATTTTCCAAATTTTTTATGAAAATTGGCTCCGCCGCCTCGTACGCCCATTGCTCCAGTGCCGGGTTCGTCTTGCATGCATCGGTGAAAAGGTCGTCAATTAAATTCTGCTGCTGGATATTAAAACTCACCACGCCAACGCTTTGGTTCCGGCAGTTTTCATCCGTGCTGCGGCGGATTAGATCCGCGATGACGGCCTCCGCTTCTGCGCGGTTCTGCCGCGTTTTCCCCCGGTCGAATTGCCCGTTCACTTGAACCAGATCCACCTTTGATTCCCGGTCGTTGATGGACGGGAAGGTGTAGAGTTTGTTTTCGTAAAAGCGGTGGTTGCTGAATGCAATCAAGCTTTCGTGGCGGCTGCGGTAATGCCACAGTAAATGCGATTGCGGCATGTTTAATGCCAATGCGTCGTCCAATACACTTTCCAAATCCTCCGCTTCCAGATTATCCTCATCCAGCGAATTCCCGGAGAAGAAGCTTGTCGGTGGCATTTGCTTCGGGTCGCCGACGATGACAGCGTCCACACCGCGCGCCAGCGCGCCGACTGCACGTGCCGTCGGCATTTGTGAGGCTTCGTCAAAAATAACAAGGTCGAAGGGCTTTCGGTTTGGGTCAAGATACTGCGCGGCGGACAGCGGGCTCATCAGCATGCAGGGGCACAGGCGCGGCAGCAGGTTTGAAAGTTGCTCAAACAACCGGCGGATACTCACGCCGCGTCCGCCGCTGCGGATGGCGCGTTGCAATACGCCGACTTCGGACTTTTGCGATGCCTCCAGCGTAAAGTTCGGAACCTGCGCAGCGAGGCGGCAGAAGACCTCCTGTTTTGCCAATTCCGCCAGCTCTGTATCCAGTTGCTGGAATTGCCGGATTTTTTCATGAAACACAGCACCGGAAAAGTTGTTCAGCACAGGACTCGCCTCAATTGTCTTATGGATAAGCGCCGTGTATAACCCTTTGCGATATGCGGCGGCGGCTGTATCATGCGCCAGGCCAGCCCCATACGCGGACANNAGC
>JGI994J12354_10001545_pt1 | contig 23257 bp, 19 predicted proteins | sample IntmicLarv3ML3BL_FD_12354 | JGI IMG/M metagenome (IMG submission 12354) | reverse complement strand
TGGCTGAGGGCGGCTGTGTGGCTGAAATAGGAGGAAAGCCCACGCCCTTCTCTGGAGGCGTCTTCGGTGAGTACGCGGCGGGCGCCTTCAATGGTAAGCCCCCGGTCGTGAAGGAGAAAGCGTATCCGTTTCAGCAGTTCTATGTCTTTCTGCGTATACAGCCGCTGTCCCTTTTCGGTGCGAACGGGAGTAATCTGGGAAAATTCCGTTTCCCAGAAGCGAAGTACATACGTCTTCAGATTCAGCAGCGTGGCCGCTTCACCTATTTTGTATGTCTGTTCCACGATGTGCGCTCCTTCAAGAGCAGGTTGGCCTTGTACCCTACCGCTTTTGCGTCGAATGGGCAATGCCGGTGCGGCCCCAGGTTCCGGGGCCTTTCGTATGTGAACTTTCGCCTTGAACTTTCGCCGAATGGGCTGCAAAGCGTTGCAGTACGCGGCAGTATTGCAAGGTTGTTCTGCTCTAGCATATATTTTCGTTGAACAAAAGCCCGGAGTGGAACAGGGGGCGGAGAAAAAAGTGCTAGCAGCCCCCGAGGCCGTATTTTGCGCCTGGGGCACCAGGCTGGTCAGTCGGCAGGAGGGCCGTATTTCAGCGCGGGCCAAAGGGGCGTATTCGATGCAAGCGCAGGCAAAAAATCGCGGAAAGAGCAATCCTTTCTTGACGGGAAAGGCTATTTGGCTTACGCCTGTACCTTACGGTTTTGTTGCCAGCTTTTATGGAGTTATACCTTGAATTCCGACACCTCTTCCAATGAAACACATCCGCAGGCCAAGGGGGAAAAACAGTCTCCGGCCAAGGGCAAAAACATAAAGTTGCCCACAAAATCCCAGCGGGTCTCGTATTTTATGCCCATGCTCGAAAGCATGGCGAAAAATGACGAATTGAGCGAGGTATCCAAAAACCGGGTCGTCAAGGCATGCGAACTTCTTGACAGCGGCGTGCCCGTTTACGCCAACGGCTTTGTCAAGGATACCGACGCGGTGTTCCTGCTGGGCAAATTTGCCGAGGCGGGCGACGAAGAGCTTGCCGCTGCCGGGGAATTCCGGCTGGCGGGCCGCATTGTGGCCCTGCGCTCTTTCGGGAAGATGGCCTTTTTTCACCTCATGGACAGCACAGGGCGCATTCAGTGCTACATTTCCCGCGATGGTCTTGGCGCGGACGACTATGCCCTGTTTAAAAAAATAGACCTTGGCGACCTTGTGGGCCTTCTTGGCCGCCTTTTTCGCACCAAGACCGGAGAACTCACGGTCGAGTGCCAGTCTTTTTGCCTGCTGACAAAATCCATTCGCCCCCTGCCGGAAAAGTACCACGGCCTGAAAGACATGGAAATGCGCTATCGGCAGCGCTATGTTGACCTTATCGTTTCCCCCCGCACCCGCGAGATTTTTGAGAAGCGCATACGGATAATTAAAACATTTCGCAGATTTATGGAAAGCGAGGGCTTTCTTGAGGTGGAAACCCCCATATTGCAGCCCATACCGGGCGGGGCCACGGCAAAGCCCTTCATTTCCCACCACAATACTCTGGACATGAAGCTGTACATGCGCATTGCCCCGGAGCTGTATCTGAAGCGTTTACTGGTGGGCGGCTTTGAAAAGGTGTTCGAACTGAACAGAAATTTCCGCAACGAGGGCATTTCCACGCGGCACAACCCGGAATTCACCATGTGCGAATTCTACTGGGCCTACGCCACCTTTGAAGACCTCATGGATTTGACCGAGCGCCTTGTTTCCACCATTGCCCTTGACGTGTGCGGTTCCACGGTGGTGACCTACCAGGAGCACGAAATCGACCTTTCCCCCGGCAAATGGACGCGCATGACCTTTTACGATTCCCTGGAAAAAATCGGCGGGCATCCCCCGGAATTTTACAACGACTATACCAAGGTGTACCATTACATACGCCAGCACGGCGAAAAGGTGATCGAGGGCGAAAAGCTCGCCAAACTCCAGGCCAAGCTCTTTGACCTTGATGTGGAGCCGAAGCTTGTGCAGCCGCATTTCATTTACCATTACCCCACGGACATTTCGCCCCTTTCGCGCAGAAACGACAAGAACCCGGCAGTGACCGACCGTTTCGAGCTGTTCATCACAGGCCGGGAAATGGCCAACGCCTTTTCCGAGCTGAACGACCCGGCAGACCAGCGCGGCCGTTTTGAAGAACAGGTTCTGGAAAAGGAAGCCGGGGACGATGAGGCGCACAGCATGGACGAAGATTACCTTCGCGCCCTGGAATACGGAATGCCCCCGGCTGCCGGACAGGGCATAGGCATCGACAGGCTGGTCATGCTGCTGACAGACGCCCCTTCCATACGCGAAGTCATTTTGTTCCCCCTTCTCAAACCCGAGGTTTAGACCCTTGCCGTGCCTGCCCGCTGCCCGCAAAACTTGTCTTTTCGGTGCGGCGCGTGAATCCGGAGTCTTCTGATGCGTTTTGAACTCTTCATTGCTCTGCGCTATCTCTTTACCCGGCGCGAGCAGAAATTCATCTCTGTTACCTCGTGGGTTTCGGTGTTCGGGGTGGCCCTTGGCGTGGCCGCCCTTATTGTGGTCATGGGCGTGATGAACGGCTTTACCACCGACTTGCGCGACAAGATTATCGGCGTTACCTCCCACCTTATTCTCTTCAACAATACCGGGCATGTGCGAGACGACCCGGCCCTGCTCGAAACCATTCGCGCTGTTCCCGGCGTAACCGGGGCCACCCCCTTCATCTATTCCGAGCTCATGGTTTCCTCTGCCGGGGGCGGCAAGGGAATAGTGCTGCGCGGCATTGACCCTGATTCGGCCCCTTCCGCCCTTGGCGTGCTTGCACGGCTTACCGAAGGTTCTGTGGCGGCCCTCAAGGAAGAGCACCGCGTGCCCGGAGTGCTGGTGGGCAAGGAAATGGCCCGCAGGCTGGGGCTTTTGATTGGCAGCCGCGTGAACATGATGGCCCCGCAGGGGCGGCAGTCGTCAGCCGGTTTTACGCCGCGCATTCAGGCCTTTCGGGTGGTGGGCATCTTTTCTGTGGGCATGTTTGAGTACGATTCTTCCCTGGCCTTTACCACCCTTGATTCGGCGCGGGAAATTCTGGGCTGGCCCGAAACCATTGTCACCGGCATCGAGGTGGCTGTTGACGACGTGTACAAGGTCCAGACCGTTGCCGACAGAATTGTCGGGGTCATCGGCCCGGAATACTACGCCCAGACATGGATGACCATGAACGCCAACCTTTTTGCCGCCCTGCAGCTTGAAAAACACGCCATGGGGGTCATTCTTTTTCTTGTGGTGCTGGTGGGGGCCTTTTCCATCATAACCTCGCTGGTCATGATGGTGATGGAAAAAACCCGCGACATTGCCATTCTCATGTCCCTCGGGGCCACACGCGCCATGGTGCGCCGCATTTTCACCCTGCAGGGGCTGCTCATCGGCTTTTTCGGCACCACCCTGGGCTTTGCCCTGGGCCTTGCGACCTGCTGGCTGCTCGGCACATACCAGTTTATCAAGCTGCCCCACGGGGTCTATTCCCTGGACTATCTGCCGGTGCTCATCCACTGGCAGGATCTGGCCGTTATCGGCGCGGCCTCCATGATCATCTGCCACGCGGCCACCCTGTACCCCTCGCGCAAGGCCGCCTCTCTTGAACCTGTAGACGCGTTGAGGCATGAATAATGGAAGGCCGCAGCCCCGATAGGCCCGTGCTTTCCCTGGCACCGGGCGCCCTGCCCGCACAGGAAGGGGCAAATTCCCCTGTGTATGTTCTGCGCGATCTCGGGTGCGAATATGAAAGTGGCGGAGAAAAAAACATTGTTTTTAGTGGAATTTCTCTAGATATCCTTGGGGGGGAAACCATTGCGGTGGTCGGCGCGTCCGGTTCCGGAAAATCTTCCCTCTTGCATATCCTTGGAAGTCTTGCTAATCCTTCATATGGTTCTATATTGTTTCAGGGGCATGATCTGGTCAAGGCAAGCCCCGCAAAAAAGGCGGAACTGCGAAACACGTCCATTGGCTTTGTTTTTCAGTCTCATCACCTGTTGCCCGAGTTTTCCACCCTTGAAAATGTTGCCATGCCGGCCATTATTCGGGGAACACCTCGTGAGCAGGCCCTTGCGCAAGCCAGGGCCATACTGCGCGAGGTTGGGCTCGGTTCCCGCGAAAACCATGATGTAACCCTGCTTTCGGGGGGGGAACGTCAGCGGGCTGCCATTGCCAGGGCCGTATTGCAAAAGCCCCCGGTATTGCTGGCAGACGAGCCAACGGGCAACCTGGATGCAAAAAATGGACGTATGGTTGCCGATCTGTTATTGGAACTGAACGCCCTGTATACCATGACCATGGTGATTGTTACGCATAATCTTGAACTTGCTGCCCGCATGGGCAGGTGCTTTGAACTCAAGTCTGGAGACCTCTATGAGCAGACGCGCTGACTGGTTTGGAAAACTTGTTGCTGTTTCAACACTCTGTCTTGCCCTCGGATGCTTTCTGATGGCGCAGGAGGGGCGGGCCGCCAGCGCGGAATCTTCGCCCGTGATAGTAGTGTTGCCCTTTCAAATCAACGCCGGGCCGGAGCTCAGGCATCTGGAGGTCGATTTTCCGGCCATGCTTTCGCAGACCCTTGCTTCACGCGGGCTGCGGGTAGTGCCCCAGGAAAACATGGTAGAAGCCTTGAGGAGAAGCAGTGTTTCCTCCATGGGCGCGGCTGAAGCCAGAAAGATCGCCTCTGCGGCCAAGGCCAGCTTTGCCGTGTATGGCGCGGTGAACCAGGCAGGCGACGCCTTGAGCATTGACGCCCGCCTTGTGCCCCTGAACGGCGAGGTGCGCCCCTTCTTCATAGACAGGGCCGCGGGCGGTCAGGACATGACGAAATCCGTGAACGAACTTGCCAACCGTATTGCCGGGCAGTTTGCCCCCAAAGACGCGGTTGCCGGTATTGAGGTGCGCGGCACCAAGGTGCTTGACCCCGATGTGGTGCTCCTGCGCCTGAACACCCGCACGGGCGACAAAATTGACCCTGCGGGCATTGACGAGGAAGTGAAGCGTATTTGGGACCTCGGCTATTTCAGCGATGTGAACGTGAATGTGGAACACCGCGCCGACGGGCTTTTCCTTGTGTACACGGTTGCGGAAAAGCCGCGCATTGAGAATATCGCCATTGAAGGCGCCAGTGAAATTGACGCCGAAGACATTCGCGCTGCCATGAACACCAAGCAGGGTTCTGTTCTGAACGAAAGAACCCTTGCCGACGATATTCAGAAAATTATCGAAATGTACCGCAAGGACGGCTACTACCTTGCCAAGGTCGATTCCCGCGTGGATGGCCGTGCCGCAGGGGCCAGCGCCTCTCTGGTGCTTACCATTGACGAGGGCAAGAAGCTGTATATTTCCCAGGTGCACCTTGATGGCGCCGAGCAGTTGAGCGAAAGCGATATCAAGGGCGACATGATGATTTCCGAACGCTGGATGTTTTCCTGGATAACAGGCTCCGGCGTTTTGAAGGAAGAGCTGATTGAACGCGATTCTTCAGCCATTGCTGCCTATTATCTGAACCGCGGCTTCCTTGACGTGGTCGTGGGCGCGCCTGTCATCACCCACGATGACGACGGCATTATCGTCACCTTCCCCATCAAGGAAGGCACCCGCTACAAACTCGGGGACGTGACCTTCTCCGGCGACCTTATTGTTGAGGCCGAAAAGCTGCACGATCTTGTGGCCCTTGATGAAATGGCCAAAAACGGCGAGTATTTCCGCCTTGGCACCATGCAGGAAGACCAGACCAAGCTGATGGATTTTTACGCCAAACACGGCTACGGCTATGCCGACATCAACCCCACCCCCAAAAAACGCGGGGAAGAGGCGGTTGTTGATGTGGATTACTACCTCGGCAAAAAGCAGAAGCTGTTTGTCGGCCGCGTAACGGTTGAAGGCAACAACAAAACCCGCGACAACGTTATCTTGCGCGAAATGCGCCTGACCGACGGCGACAACTTTGACGGCGACAAGCTGCGCCGCAGCAACGAACGCCTGAACAAGCTCGGCTACTTTGAAATGGCGGAAGTGGAAGTTGTGCCCACCAAGCGCGAAGACGAGGTGGATCTCAAGGTTCGCGTCAAGGAAAAGCCGACCGGGGCTCTCATGGCCGGTGTCGGGTACTCCACCTTCTCGAGCTTCGGTGTTTCCGGAACGCTCATGGAACGCAACCTCTTCGGCAAGGGGTATACGGCCCAGTTCTTGGCCGGTTTCAACGCCCGCCGCAACGCCTACCAGTTTACCTTCGCCAACCCGCGCTGGAATGACTCGGACCTCTATGTAGCCCTTGACCTCTACCACTGGCGCGACGACTACATTGACTACAGAAAGCGCACCACAGGGGGTAACATCCGTTTTGCCTATCCCCTTGGGGAATACACAACCCTCGGGTGGGGCTATCGCTTTGACCAGTACAAGATCTACGATCTGGACGATGACGTTTCCAGTCTCATCGCCCGCTACGACACGGGCGACCGCTATTCGAGCGTTGGCCAGATTCGCCTTACCCGCGACACCACCGACCGTATGAACCCGACCAGCGGCAACATTGACCGTATTTCCCTTGACTACGGCGGTGGCTTTTTTGGCGGCGACGACGACTTTGTCACTGTTACCCTTGAACACCAGACCTACTACGAACTGTGGCAAAACCACGTTCTGCACGCCCGGGTGAAGGCTGCCGCCGTATTTGAAAACGGCAGCAACGAAGTTCCGGTGTTTGAACGGTTCTGGATGGGCGGCATCAACTCTGTTCGCGGGTACGATTCTCGCGACATCGTGCCCCGCGACCCCCTCACGGGCGACCGCATAGGCGGTACCCGCATGGCCTTTGCCAACTTTGAATACATTTGGACATTCAGCCCGGAAATCGGCGTGGCCCTGGTGCCCTTCTTTGATATAGGCATTAACGCCGATGACGACAGAAGCTGGAAATGGGATGACGAACTGCTGCGATCGTTCGGCGCGGAACTGCGCTGGCGTTCCCCCATGGGCGATCTGCGCTTCTCGTACGGTATTCCCCTTGATGAAGACAGAAAGGGAAGAAAGGAAGGCGGTCGCTTTGAATTCGCCATGGGGCAACAATTCTAGAGCATTTTCACTTTGAAAATGCTCTAACGGACGATGGCGCGAGCCTCGTCCGGGCAAACAAGGAGTAGGCGAAATTCATTTTCGCCGCCAACTCCGAGTGCAGCGTTTCAAAGTTAATCTGCTCCAGGAACCTTCCGGGTACTTAGTATGCAACCACAGGCCCGCACCCCTTTGCCGGAGTGCGGGCTTTCAAAAAACAAAGCGGAATTGAGCCCTGAGTATTCATGCGCGGAAAAGCACCCCCTAACCTCACGGGCGTCCTGTATGAGCCGTTCCCGTAACCTGTGCACCGCGCCAAATTCCTCTCTTTTACCTTCAGGCAGAGCCCCGGTCGGCCCCCTGCCTGTTCTTTTTTTCTCCCGCGCCCATCCCTGCCCCTTTCCGGCAAGGCCCTTTGCCACCATGGCGCAACTGCTCACCCTGCTGATGCTGCTGGCCCTGTGCCCCTCTGCCCTTGCCGCGGAAAGCAATGCAGGCTCCCTTGCCGGGCTGGTCAAGGAATTCAAACTCCTTGAAACAGATGCCAAAAAGGGCGGCCTGCGGCATAACTGGATAAACCTTTCCAAAAAATTTATGGGCGAGGCCAGAAGGGGTACGGCTGCCAACAGGGCCGATGCCTCGTATTACGCGGCCAGTAGCCTGCATTCCCTTGGGTTGCGCTCAGGCTCGGCAGCGGATTTGCGGCAGGCGGTGGCCCAGTATGAAAAAACCGCAACAGACCATCCCAGGTCGCCCCGTGCGGCGGAAAGCCTGTATGCGGCAGCGCTGATTTCAGCCGACAGGCTGAAAGACGGGCAGGCCGCAGCCAGATTCGCGGACAGGGCCATACAGGCCGTGCCGGGCAGTAGCCTTGCGGCCGATGCGCAAAAACTCAAGACCCGTCTGGCCTCTGCCGGGGGCGATCAGGGCGGGGGGGCGGCGCAGAAAAAACCGGCCACCACCCTGGAGAGGCGGGCCGAACAACTTGGCCTGACAGTGAAAACCATAATGCTGGACCCCGGTCACGGCGGAAAGGACCCCGGCGCCGAGGCCAACGGCATCTGCGAGAAGGACATGACCCTGAAGGTAGCCAGAATGCTGGGCGACATGCTGAAAAAGCAGGGGTTCACAGTCCTGTACACCCGCTCCGGGGACGTGTTCATCCCCCTGGAAGACCGCACAGCCATGGCCAATGAAAAAAAGGCCGATCTGTTCATCTCCATCCATGTGAATGCCAATGCCGACCCGGCCACCCGGGGGCTTGAAACCTATTATCTCGGGGAAGCCGCCTCAAAGAGCGCGGCCAAGGTCGCCTCCCGCGAAAACGCGGTGGAAGTGGGCAAGGTAAGCGATATTCAGTTTATTCTCACCGACCTTGTTCTTGCAGAAAAAATGAAGGAATCACGCAACCTTGCCACATCAATACATGGGGGAATCCTCTCGGTTGTCCGTCAGGGCAAATTGTCCCTGCCCGACCACGGGGTGCGGTCTGCCATGTTCTATGTACTGATGGGTGCGCGAATGCCCGCTGTTCTGCTGGAGCTTTCCTATGTGACCAACACGGAAGACGTTGTCAACCTGAAGTCGGCCAACTTTCTGCAGCGCCAGTGCGAGGGCATAGTCCGGGGAGTGCGGAAGTTTCAGGAAGATGTGAAGAAGCAGATTCGCTGATCGGGCGGGCTATTCCTCGTCGTCAAGGGGTTTTCCCTTGCGCAGCCGCCAGAAAAGGATAAGGCCGATGACGGCCGAGGCCAGAAAAAGAAGGCACGACAGCACAAGCTGCTGTGAGGCGTTTACCGCAATGCCGCTGCCAAGAAGGGCGAAGACAATGGTTTGTGGCAGGTAGCCCACAAAGCTGCCCGAAAGGAAGGGGGCGGGGTGAACCCGTGAAATGCCGCCAAGCAGGTTGGTGGCGAGGTTGTTGCCAAAGGGAAAGAGCCGTATGGCAACAACCATGAGAAAGGGTTTTTGCAGAAGGAAGTCTTCAAAGCGGGCGATACGTTTTTCAAACCTGCGGCGCAGGGAATGGCGGGCCAGAAGCCGGGCGTAGTAAAAAGCCAGGGCACTGCCGCAGATAAAGGCGGTGTTCGCCAGGGCCGCGCCCCACAGGGTTCCGAAGGAAAAGCCCGCAAGGGTGCTGAGAATCTGGCGGGGGGTGCCAATGGAGGAAAAGAGGGCGGCCAGGGCAAAAAAGAGGGTGGCCCCGGAAACACCTTTGCCAAGAAGGTGCAGGCGGGCAAAGCTGGTGTCAAAAAGCCCCTCTGTCCAGGCGTACTCAAGGGCATAGGCGGCAAGGGCAAGGGTTAGAAAAAAAATGAGTGATTTTCCCAGAACCTTGACAAGGGCATGGTGAAAAAAGGTTGACATGCTGCTCCGGTTGCCTGTCCTGAATAGTGCACGGGAAGGGTTTGGCTATTTTTTCTCGCGAATCGTATAGAGAAAGTGCCTGCTCTGCATCCAGCGCACGGCCAGAAGATCATACAGGGCGGAAAAGGCCCTGTCCCACACCCCGTATTTTGAAACGCCGTGAATACGGGGGCGGTGGTTTACCTGTCTTTCGGCAACCCTGGCCCCCCGCATCTTCATGAGGGTGGGCAAAAAGCGGTGCATGCCCGTGAACATGGGCAGCCTTTTTGCCATATCAGCCCGCAAAACCTTGAGCGAACAGCCCGTATCCCTGACATTTTCATTGGAAAGCCTGTTGCGAACCGCGTTGGCGATTTTTGAGGCATAGCGTTTGACCAGAGTATCCTGGCGTTTGGCCCGCCAGCCTATGACCATGTCGTAGCCGGTGTCATAGAGGTCGAGCATGGCGGGAATATCTGCCGGGTCGTTTTGCAGGTCGGAATCAAGGGTCACGAAGATGTCGGCCGCAGTTTCGTAAAACCCGGCGGCAAAGGCGGCGGATTGACCGCAGTTTTTCTCGAAGGCGATGTACCGCACATAGGCAAGGCGGTCGGAAAGGTCGCGCAAAAGGGCCAGGCTTTTGTCTGTACTGCCGTCGTCAATAAAGAGAGCCTGCCACGGGCGGGGCTGGGCCGACATGGCCGCTTCTATTTCCTGCACCAGACGGGGCAGGTTTTCCTCTTCATTATACACGGGTATGACAAGGCTGACAAAGGGATGTTCCATGGCAATCCAGCTTTTTACTGATATGGAAGGAGGCCGCAGGCTAAAACGCCACGTCCACCTGCTCCTCGTTCCTGGAAGTACACCGTTCAACGCTGCCGATATCCCAGGCCGGGAAGTTCAGGGCGGAGAGGCGGCCAAGAATGTCTTCAACCTCTTCCTTGGGCACCACAAGAACATAGCCGATGCCGCAGTTGAAAATTTGCAGCATTTCCGGCCATTCCAGCTTGCCTTCCTGTTGCAGCCACTGGAAAACAGGCGGAATATCCCATGAGTCAAAGGTTATTCTGGCTTTGACCTGGGGCGAAAGCACGCGGGGGATGTTGTCGTAAAACCCGCCGCCGGTTATATGAACCATGCCGCAAATGGTAAAATCGCGCATAAGATTGCGTATACATTCCACATAAATGGTTGTGGGCGTAAGCAGGATTTCCGCTGCGGTTTTCTCTGTTCCGGGGAAGAGGTCATCCTTGCCAAGGCCGGACTGGTCAAAAATTTTGCGGATAAGGGAATAGCCATTGGCGTGCGGGCCGGAAGAGGCGATGCCGACAATTCTGTCCCCCACCTTGATGGAAGAGCCGTCCACAAGGTGGGCGTTATCCACCAGGCCCACGCAGAACCCGGCCAGATCATATTCGCCGTCGGCGTACATGGAGGGCATTTCAGCGGTTTCCCCGCCCAAAAGAGCGCACCCTGCAAGGCGGCAGCCCTTGGCAATGCCGCTGATGACCTGCTCGGCAACATTCACATCGAGCTTGCCAGTGGCGAAATAGTCCAGAAAGAACATGGGCTTGGCACCCTGCACCAAAACGTCGTTCACGCTCATGGCCACAAGGTCGATGCCCACGGTATCGTGCCTGTCAAAAAGAAAGGCCAGCTTGAGCTTGGTGCCGACCCCGTCTGTGGAGGCCACAAGCAGGGGGTCGCTCATGTCCGCGATATCAGGCTTGAACAGGCCGCCAAACCCGCCGATTTCAGACAACACACCCTGGGTGCGCGTTTTAGCCACAAGCGATTTGATGCGGCTTACGAGGTCGTTGCCGGCTTCTATGTTCACTCCGGCCTCGGTGTAGGCCCGTGCCCGATCCTGCGTGCGGCAAGTTATCGTTTTTTTCTGGGCTTTTTCCGACATGAGAAACGCTCCTTGTAAGGTGGAAGGCCTCCTTCTCCAGGGGCCGAAGAAGGCCGCCAGTGTGAAAAGGCTTGTTACAATACCTGTTTTGCCCTTGGCTCGCAAGAATGAAATACCCGATTTTCCCCCCAATTTCGGCATTATTCATGCATGGAAAATGAAGATGCAGGCGGCGGGGCCCTGCCCTTTGAAAGCAAAAGGCGAGGAAAGCCTACAGTGGTGGGTACTTGCCGTCTGCCTGATGAAAACATATACTGTGAAAATCCTGACAGGCAGGAAAAAACTGCCTGCCGGGCCGACCCCTGTTATTCCTGTTTACGGAGAGTGTATGCGCTGTTCAACATTCCTTTCGGCTCTGGCCGGTTTCTTTGCCGTGTGCCTTCTGCTTGGCCCGCTTGTCCAGACGGCCCTCGCGGCCTCTGTGGTCATGCAGCGGGGCGGAGAAACCGTTCTTCACACCACCGACAAGGGGAGCGGCCCGGAAACGGAACCCGCGCACCGCTCTTTTTCCACCGGCAAGGACGGCAGCCGCCGCATGAGCACCCCCCCGCCGCCCGAGCCCGAAGCCCCCGAGCCCATGCCCATGATCATTGCCCCGGAAGTGCGCTGGCAGGACGGGCAGGGCTGGCAAGGCAGGCCGGACGGAAGACCGGGTGGCAGGCCGGATGGCAGACCGGATGGAAGGCCGGATGGAAGACCGGATGGAAGGCCGGATGGAAGGCCGGATGGAAGGCCGGATGGCAGACCGGATGGAAGACCGGGCGGTCACCCTGGTTCGAGGCCGTAATAAGAACCTGTCAAGGAGAGGTATGCTGCTGATTTATACCGGAAAGGGCAAGGGGAAGACCTCGGCTGCGGTGGGGCAGGCCATTCGCGCCCACGGGCAGGGGCTGCGCGTGGCCTTTGGTCAGTTTGTCAAGCGAGACGGCCAGGCCGGGGAGCAGGCCGTGTTGCGGGACCTGCTTGGCGACAATTTTTACGCTGCCGGAGAGGGTTTTTTCCGGACGGAGTCCGACCGCCCGAGGCACAGGGAAGCGGCCCGCCGCCTTCTGGTCTGGGCCGATCAGAAGCTCGAAGTGGCTGACATGCTTGTGCTGGACGAAGGCATTTATGCCCTTGATTCCGGGCTGGCAAGCAGGGAAGAAATTGCGTGCTGCATGGAAAAGGCCGAAAAACAGGGCGCGCACCTTGTGCTTACAGGCAGGAACGCCCCGGACTGGCTGGTGGAGAAGGCGGATATCGTTTCATCCATTGACGAGGTGAAGCATGCGTTCCGGCAGGGGGAAGGGGCGCACAGAGGCATTGAATACTGAAGCTGCTGTCCGGCTGTTTTCTGGGTGTTGGGCTATTGTGCCGTGACCCTGCACTCACTTTGCCGCTGTTGGATTACCCGCTCGGAACAGGCTCGGGCCAAGTGAGTGCAGGGAATTTTCTCCAACACCTTCCCATGCAAAAGAGTCCAGTGCCGTTTTTTGTTGTATCCTTCTGCAAAGAGGTGTATACGTTAAAGAAGAATCAAAAAAGTCATGCCCTGAAAGGGTACGCCAGATTCAGGCGAACAGGGCTTGGGTGGCTGAAATTGACCCGAAGTGCGGGGGAATAGCCCCTTGTCGGTTTTTTCGTTCGGCCAAGGTCAGCCCGCCGTTCCACTCTGTAGGACACTGTTCTTTTTGAGTCGTAACCATTCTTTCTCAAGGAGGTAGTACCATGCCTGAAGTCAAAGTGATCATTTGCGCGGTGGATCTTTCGGCGCACAGCGAAACGGTTGCGAAGTATGCGGTCAGCTTTGCCAAGTCTTTTGGCGCAGAAGTCCACGCCATTTACGCGGCCCCGGCCCTCACCCAGTATGTGGGCTTCCATGTTCCGCCAAGCTCCATTGAGCATTTTGTGGGTGAAATTATCACAGGCGCGGAAGTTTCCATGGAGAAGTTTGTTGCTGCCCACCTTGGCGATGTTCCGTCAAAGGGCGTGGTGCTGAACGGGTATGCCGCCGAAGAAATCATGAACTACGCCAAGGCGAACAAGGGTGACATGATCATCATGGGCACCCATGGCCGCAAGGGCTTTGACCGCATTCTCTTTGGTTCTGTTGCCGAACATGTGGTCAAGGCAGCCACCATTCCTGTCATGACCATCCGCCCGGCCGAAGGCTATCAGCCGTAATCGCGGGTGGCTTTTTCTGGAAATGGCGTGAGTAAAGAAGGCGTGTGCCCTTTTACGTGAAATTGGCCTGAACTGAATTGCGGAGTGTTCACACAAGAATTCTTGCGTGAACGCTCCGCTTGCAGTTTGCGCGCAGGGCTTTACCCCAGAGGCAGGGAATCGACATCCTCGCTCGCCACCAGCTTGTCAAGGTCAAGCAGAATGAGCAGGCGGTCATCCACCTTGCCCACGCCCCGCACATAGTCTGACTGAATACCGCTGATGATGGCCGGGGGGTCTTCCACGGTATTGGCGGGAATACGCAGCACCTCGGCAACCGAGTCCACAATGAAACCCACAATGATTTCGCCAAGCTCAATGTCGATGATGCGGGTTTGTGAATTGAATTCCTTAGGCTGCATGCCAAAGCGACGGCGCAGGTTCACAATGGGAATAACGCGGCCGCGCAGGTTGATGACCCCCTCGATAAAGTGGGCCGAGCGCGGCACCATGGTGATGGCCATGGGCCGGATTATCTCACGCACCTTGAGAATATCAATGCCGAATTCTTCCTGACCGAGATGGAAGGTGACAAGCTGTATGATGTCGCCCTTGAGCAGTTGATCGTTCGTGTGAAGTTTGTCTTCCATGGCTTTCTCTCATGTTTATGGTCTAATCTGGCAGAATGATATGCGGAACAAACCGGGAAGTGTTGCTGGTCAAGGGTGTTTTGTCTTCGCGCATGCCAAGCCCGCAGGCCGTGTTGCCCACCATCCACACCCCGCACACCGGGCCCTGCCCGTCCACAAAGGGCGGGGGGCAGAGCGCCTGGCCTATGAACCCTTCCTCTCCATATATTCCGCCAGAAGAGAACACCTCTCTGTGGTCTTTGAATACATGGATGTTGGCCCCCTCACGCGAGAGCAGGGGTTTCAGCACATAGTCGCTGCACAGGGGCGCCCGCGTCATGTCGTGAAACCAGGCGGGCAAAAGGTTGGGGTGGTTTTCGTGCCTTTCCCACAAAAGGGGAAGAAGCCCCTTGTTTGACAGTACCATTTTCCACGCGGGTTCAACAAAATTGGTGTCGCAGAAGGGCAGAAAGGCCGCATACTGATCGCGCACCATGTGTTCCCACGGGTAGAGCTTGAACAGCCACGAGAGCGGGCGAAGCTCCTCATCCATAAACTGACCGCCCGTGTCTGCGCCGATGTCTTCAATGAACATCTGCACAGTGGAAATGCCTGCCTGCTCGGCGCAGTCCCGCAGGTATTCCACGGTGGCCCGATCTTCTTCCGAGCCTTCCACACTGGCGAAATGCATTGGCCCCTTCACCCCGAAAGAGGCAAAGGTTTCAACCAGCCGTTCCTGAATGGAATTGAACTGGTCAGACCCCTCGGGCACAAGGCCGAGAGCAAGGGCGTCTTCCAGCCACTGCCACTGGAAAAAGGCCGCCTCGTACAGGGCTGTCGGCGTATCGGCATTGTACTCGTACAGTTTTGCCGGGCCGTGCCCGTCGTAGGCAAAGTCGAAGCGCCCGTACAGGGTGGGTTCGTTGCGCACCCAGCTTTCGCGCACCATATCCCACATGGGGGCGGGTATGGCCAGTTTCTGCATCAATTCTTCGCTGGCCACCACCTCGCTCACAAGGTCGCGGCACATGCCATGCAATTCCTGGGCCGGGTCTTCAAGGTCGTTTTCTATTTCCTGAAGGGTAAAGGCGTAGCAGGCCGATTCGTCCCAGTAGACTTCGCCCTCGACATGGTGAAAGAAGAAGCCGTGATCTTCGGCAATACGCTGCCAGTCTTCACGCGGCTTCTGGGAAAGACGTTTCACGAAGAGGCTCCCCCATAGCGTGAACCGCCGAAAAACCCGCCCGAAGAGGCCTTTGAGGCCCTGGGGGCCGCAGGCTTTGCCACATGGCCCAGGTTTTGGCGCATTGTGGGCGTGGGCGAGCTTACCCTACCACTGGCGTCAGCGCGAACACGCTCTCCGCCGGCGGTTCTGAAGTTGCGTTCGCCTGCGGCAGTGGTGGCTCCCGGGTCGCGGAACAGGGGCTGGGCCCCCTGCATGAAGCCCCCGCCACCCATCATGCGGCCTGCCATGAAACCCATCATCATGGGCATCCACATGCCGCCCGAATGAGGCTGCACAACGGTTTCACCCTTGGCAACCTGGGCATTCTGCTCGGGTTGCTGGCACTGGCCCTGTCCAAACTGCTGTTCGCACTCTGCAAGGCTGTTGAATTTCGGGTTCTGGGCAATGGCCGAAAGGGCCATTTCCCTGCATTCGTTTTCCTCGAAAAGACCGCTGGTTACGCATTCCTGTACCGTGGTGAAGGTGGAAAATACTTCCTGCTCGGGGGTTTGCTGCTCGCTGCACCCGACCATGAGCACAGAGCCCATGAGCAGAAGGGAAAGGGAACGGGAACGTTTCATATTCTCTCCTGAAAGCGTGCGCCAGGGGGCACGCCGATTATTCCGGCGCCATTCACATTGCCGGGGGGCGTTCCCTTGTGGGGGCTGCCCGGCCATGAGAGGCACGTTGTTGCAGAATCCTGTTTGTCAATGTAAAGTGTACAGGCAATAGGGCACAAGCGCAACAGTATATGCTATGCGGTATGCCGGGAGAGGATCATGCACCAGACACCATTTTTCGCGGAGCGGGAAAGCTTCATGCTGGAGGCGCCTGTCTGGTTTTCCGGAACCGGGCCAGGCCACCCGGACCTTGCCACAGTGCGCTGTGTGAAGCTGCTTTCCTGTGCCGACACGATTGTATACAACAGCGGGCACATTCACACCGGCCTTCTGGAATATGCCCGTGAAGGGGCGCGGCACATACACTGTTCGGAGATTTCCCTTGAAGAAACCGTGTCCGAAATGGCGCGCAGCGCCGAAAGGGGCGAGCTGGCCCTCAGGTTGCATGCGGGCGACCCCTCGCTCTTTGCCTCCATGCGGGAAGAACGCCAGCTTCTGGAGGCCCGTGGCATCAAAAGCCGGGTTATTCCCGGAATAACTGCGGCCTTTGCCGCAGCGGCCGCAGGGGGCGTGGGCTTTACCACCCTTCACGATGTCCATTCCCTCTCCCTGGTGCGGCAGGTGGGCAAGCACCCCATTCCCGACGGGCAGCAGGTGGCCGCCCTTGCGGCGCACGGGGGCGCCATGTGCATCTACCTTGCGGACAAGGATCATCTGGCCCTCACCACCGCCCTTGCAGAGGGCGGGGTGCCCCCGGAAACGCCCGTGCTCATGGCAGAGAGGCTTGGCTGGCCCGATGAACGCCTTGAATGGACAAGGGCAAAAAAGGTGGGTGAAGACGCGAAAAGGCTTGGTTTTGGCTGGCATTCCGTTTTTCTGGTTCTTCCGGGGCAGACCTAGGCCCGACCATGGAACTGCCGAGGTGGATTCTGCATGTGGACATGGACGCCTTTTTCGCGTCTGTGGAACAGCTTGACGACCCCTCCCTGCGCGGAAAGCCCGTGCTTGTGGGGGGCGAGCGCGGGGTGGTTTCAACCGCCTCCTATGAGGCCAGGGCCTTTGGCATTCACTCTGCCATGCCCATGTTTCAGGCCAGAAAGCTCTGCCCCCAGGCGGTGATTCTGCGGGGGCGGTACGGACGCTATTCGGAACTTTCGCAAAGGGTCATGCACACATTGCGGGAATTTTCTCCCCTTGTGGAACCGGCCTCCATTGATGAAGCCTATGTTGATTTGACCGGGCTTGAGCGGGTTTTTGGCGACACCCGCGCCCTTGCAGGGGTTATCTGCGCGGAAATACGGGCCAGAACGCAACTTTCCTGCTCTGCCGGGCTTGCTCCGGTCAAGTTCATCGCCAAAATCGCCTCGGACATGAAAAAACCCGGCGGCCTGACCATTGTTGGCCCCGAAGATATTCCGGCCCTTCTGGCGGGGCTGCCTGTGGGCAAGATTCCGGGCGTGGGCAGGCAGACCCTGCAAACCCTGCATGCTCTGGGCATTCAGCGGGCAGGCGAAGTGCTCCGTTTTCCGGCGGAATTCTGGTCGCGCAAGCTGGGCAAGGGCGGGGAATCACTGTTCCGCATGGCCCAGGGAATTGATGCGCGGGAGGTGGAGACAGAGCATGTGCGGAAAAGCGAAAGTGCGGAAAACACTTTTGCCCATGCCACCAGAAACAGGGAAGAACTGCTGGCCTGGCTTCTGCATCAGGCAGAACGGGTTGGGGCTTCTTTGCGCAGGCACGGCCTGGCCGGGCGCACCATTACCCTCAAGGTGAAGTATGCGGATTTTACCCAGCACACCCGCAGCAGAACCCTGAAAGACCCGACGAACGCCACCAGGGTAATTTTCAGTGTTGCCAGTGAATTGCTGGAAGAGTTGAACCCCCAGAAAAAGCTCCGTCTCATCGGGTGCGGGCTTTCCAATTTCGGCGAATCAGGCAGACAGTTGACACTTCTGCCCCAAAAGGATGAAGAAGAAAGCAGGCGCGAACACGCTCTTGACACAACCCTTGACAGGCTCCGCTCGAAATTCGGGTCGGGGGCAGTGGTGCGAGGCAGGCTTTTCGGCAAGAAATAACAACAATTTTCGCCTTCACTGGAAGTGAACAATGGCAGCAGAATCTGTTTCACAGAGGGCAGGCCGCCTGCTTGACGAATGCCGCAAGATTCTGGACAGCAACAGGCTTTCGCGTACCGAGGTGCACAGGCTTTACCGGCTGCTGTATTTTTCCGGGCTTGAACTTGACGAACTGTGCAAAAGCCAGCCCGACAACAGTGACCTGCACCTGCTGCGGGCCAATGTTCAGGCCATGCAGGAAACCATTATCTGTGAAAAACCTGTTGCCGCAACCACCGGCAGGGACCCAAAAAAGGCAAGAAAGGCGTAACCCGCCAAGAATATATAGGGAAAAACAACAAGGACACCAGCAATAATGACCATTTCTTCTTTATTACCGGAAAAGGCCAAGTCAGGTTTGAAAACACTCTGTATCTGGCTTGCTATTGGCGTGGTATGGTTTGCCTGCATGGTACTTTTCGGGAGGTACGGCGGGTCCATCGTGGGAGACGATGGCGTGCAAAAGATACAAACCCAGCGAGACAGAAGGATGCAGCGGGCAAAAGACTTCTTCGGCGCAGGCAATGTGATGGTGCAACAGGAGCCAGAGGCCAAAAAACAGACCAGTCAGGAAGAGAAAAAATAGTTTTTTCGCAGGCAAGGGTCACAAGGGTTCGCTGAACCGACAACAACCGGCAGTGGTGCAGGGGTGAAGCATTCCCGCGCTGTTGCCGGTTTTATCTCTGCGCCCTGCCCCATACGGCCTGCCCATAGCTAATGCACCCGTCGCCCGGCGGCAGGGCGTGGTGAAAAAGGGGCGCAAGCCCGGCAGCGCGCAGGCGGCAGACAAGCATTTCCAGCAGCAGGGTGTTGTTGCAGCACCCGCCCGAGAGACCCACGGCTCGAACCCCGTGCTTTTGGCTCAAGGCAAGGGCCATACGAGTAAGGCCCTCTGCCAGCAGGGAATGGAAGGCAAGGGCGGCGGGCGGACTGTCAAAACCCCGTTTGCGAAGGGTGGCAATGCAGGCGAAGAGGCTCAAGCTGTTCAGTTCCAGCAGGGAGTTTCGCCCGGCAAGGGCGTCTTCCGGCAGAATGAGGTTGGGCAGGGCCGCTTCGGCCTTGCGGGCGCATTCTTCCAGCCGTATGGCGGCCTGGCCCTCGTACGAGGTGGCGGAACACAGGCCAAGCAGGGCGGAAACCGCGTCAAAGAGCCTGCCGCAGCTTGTTGACCACGGGGTATTGAGGTTTTTCCGCACCATCATGGGGATGTGGGCGGCGGTGTGGGCGTATTCCGGCAACCAGGGCAAGTGCAGGGGAAGTTCTTCAAGCATGGACGGGTTGCCGTTCTGGGGGGCCTCCCTTGTCAAAAGAAGGGCCGCATGGGCAATGCGCCATGGTTCGCGCACAGCCGCATCGCCGCCGGGCAGGGGCAGGGGCGAAAGGCTGCCCACCCGCTCGTGGGTAAGGGTGCGCATATCCACAAGAAAGACCTCTCCGCCCCAGAGGGCCGGTTCGCCTTCCCCCCGTGGGTGGGCCAGGCCGGTGCCGTCCAGGGTCAGGGCCAGGGCGCGGGAGGGGAAGCGGTTTTCCGCCAGCACGGCATAGGCGTGGGCCGCATGATGCTGCAAAACACGCACAGGCAGGCCGCTTTCTTCGGCCAGCCGGGAAGAGAGAAAGTCCGGGTGGGCGTCACGCACGGCCAGTTCGGGCTGCACAGCCAGCAGGGTTGCCAGATGGGCCCCTATTTCCCGGTGAAAGTTCGCGGTTTCCACATTTTCCATATCGCCGATATGCTGGCTGACAAAGCCCTCGTTCCCCTTGGTGATGCACAGGGTGTTTTTCAGTTCCGCGCCATAGGCCATGACGCAGGGGGCAGGGTGGGCCAGGTCGGGCAGGGGCAGGGGCGAGGGCACATACCCCCGCGCCCGCCGGAAAAACAGGGTGGGCCCGGCACCAGCCCGGAGGAGGTTTTCGGGGCCGTCAAGGGCTGCGGCAATGGCGGGCGGCAGGCTTTGCACAACAGAATCGTCCACCCGGATGAGAATGTCCCGGTCGTGAAAGAGCAGGCCGTTCAACCCGGCAGGCGCATTCCGTGCCACCCCCGCATGGCCGTTGTTTCCGGCAATTCCGGCCAGCCTGGCTGCGGCCTCGCGGTTGCCAAGACATATGGGCTCGCCGCCCCTGTTGCCCGAGGTCATGACCAGCACAGCCGGGAAGAGGCCCGAATCGCCGGCCAGAGAGCGGCAGACATCGGCAAACCGCTGCAAAAGAAGATAATGGAAGGGCGTGTAGGGCAGCATGATGCCGATGCGCGAGGTGTCCGGGGAAAGAGCGGGGGAAAGTCTTTTGCGGCCTTCGCCGGAAAGGGGGCACAGCACAATGGGTCTTTCCCGCGAGGCGAGAAGGGCGAGGTCGGCGGCATTCACCCTGGCGATACGGCCAGCCTCTTCAGGGCTGGCGACCATGACGGCCAAAGGCTTGTGCGGCCTGTTCTTGTACTGCCGCAACCGCTGAACCGCGGTATCGTCCGTGGCCGAGCAGGCCAGATGAAAGCCGCCGAGGCCTTTTACTGCCGCAAGCCCGCCCCTGGCAAGAAGGGCCGCAAGGGCGGTTATGCCCGCATAGCCGCGAACAGCGTTGGAAGCCTGCCTGCCTGTTTCCACCCCGTCAGCAGAAAAATGGCTGCCTGGAACCGCAGGGGAGCCTGCCTGAGCCAAGGGAATGAACCACAGCCCCGGCCCGCACACCGGGCAGGCGTTTGGCTGGGCGTGGAAGCGCCTGTCCAGCGGGTTCATGTATTCCTGCCCGCATTCCGGGCATTGGGGGAAGCAGGCCATGCTGGTGAAGGCCCGGTCATAGGGCACGCTTCTGGTAATGGTATAGCGCGGCCCGCAGTTGGTGCAGTTGGTAAAGGGGTAGTGGTGCCTTCTGTTTTGCGGGTCGGCAATATCGTCAAGGCAGTCGGCGCATACGGCCATATCCGGGCTGATGAGCACGGAATGGCCGTATGCTGCGGCACTGCGCGCAATGCTGAATCCGCGCTCATCCTGAAGTGTCGGGATCTCGGCTGTGCTGTGGCTGGAAATGCGCGCCAGAGGCGGCAGTTCCGAAACCAGGAGGTGGGCAAAGGATTCCAGAGCCGGGGCCGTGCCCTGCACCTCCACCACCACGCCATCGCCCGTGTTGCGCACCTCGCCGCTCAATTCCAGTTGCGCGGCAACGCGAAAAACGTGGGGGCGAAAGCCGACCCCCTGCACCTGCCCGGTGAGGGTATGCCTGTGCCGTTGAATAGCCATGCCTTCCTTGCCTGACGGCAACATTTCTCCAACAGGTCCCGATTCAAAATAGCCCGCTACCGCCACATGATACCTCTTTACAGCGCGGAAAAAAAGTGTTCAAAATGCAAAAAATTGCCTGTTCTTGACTTTTCCTGGAATGGTACTGGGCCAGCCCGGAAAGGTTTCTCTCCGAAACATCTGCGCTCCCTTGGCAATACAGGCCGGGTTGGGCGGTTCACTCGCATACCAAGGAGAATAGTGTGAAACGATCTACCGGTATTCTTGCCCTGTGCACGATCCTTCTGGGGGCCTCCCTGATCTCCCTCGCCGGGTGCCTCGATTATGGCGACAGGGAAAGGGAACAATGGCAAAAGGCCAGTATCGAGGCCTTTCTGGCTGGCACAAACAGCACCATACACTATGACAGCCTCCTGGTAAGCGCCAAAGACAAGTCCTTTACCATGAAAAATGTGCGCGGAACATTTACCGTGCAAGCGACTGAAATTATTCCCGGTATGAAGGGAGAATTTACGGCTGCCGAGCTGAAGGCCAGCGGGGTCAATTTTGTGAATGCGGCCCCGGCAGGCCCGATGGATTTCGCCGCAAAGGTGGCCCTGACCAACTCCACTGTGAAGGTCACCAACCTCGCTGAAAAACCTGTGGATTTTTCCACCTCCGAATCCGCCTACGCCACCTTGTCCATAGCGAACCTGAAGGGCGATTTTTCCACCTTCAAGGCGCTCTTTTCCGGTGCCCCCCTAACCGAAGAGCAGCGCAAGGGTCTGCTTGCCTTCAGCGCTTCGGAAATAGCCTACGAAGGCTACACTTCCAAGGCCGTGATGCCCGATTTTGAAACGGTGATGTCTGGCGAGTCCGGCCCGGAAACCGCGACCATGATCGTGGAATCCACCGCCAAAAGCGGCTTTATGAAAGACCTGAACGCCTCGGGCGTTGGCGAACACAGAATTGACGACATGGTCATTCTTCTGGACGGAAAAAAAGCGGCTTCCATTGCCCAGGCTGGCGGCAAGGCCATGCGTCTGCCGGGGCTTTTCGAGGCTCTGCTGAACCCGAATTTTGTCCCTGAAATGTTTGTCGGGCTGGTAATCGAATTTGAAGGGATTTACGTTGACGGTCTTGTTGCCCTGCTGCCGACCGGAGAGCAGGTGACCATGAAGCGCATGGAAATGGGCTTGAAATTCAGCCGCGTTGCCAGTGCTTTTTTCACAAAATTTCAGAGCATTACCCTGCCTGACACCGTTACGGACATGGCGGGCGACACCCTGCTGATGACCCAGAAGCCCCTCTCTTCCTTCCACACGAAGCCCCTGTCCTTTTCAGGAGAGCTTGCCATTGACGTAGACCATGATGGCAAGAAGACCAACGCAACCATTGACCTGAAAAAATTCGCTTTTTTTGAAGACAGCCTTGGCGGGTTCAACCTTTCGGCCCGGCTGCTTTCCCCCCTCACGCCAGATACGGGTTCCTCCTCGATGCTTGAGCGCATGGACGAACCGAGCCTTGCTGTTCTGAACTTTTCCATGCAGGACAAGGGCCTTCTGGACTTCCTCTTCTCTGTGGCTGTTTCCACCCCCCACACGGCCGGGCAGGGTGTGGACGACAACCCGAGGGCGCTGCGCGTGTTGGTCGCCAGTTTGCTTTCCATGGGGTGCGAGCAGACCATGCCTCCCTTTGCGAAATTCTGCTCGGACATAGCCAGGTATATCAACGAGCCGAACCTGTTTGAACTCACTGTGGCGCCCGAAGCGCCCCTTGCCTGCGGCACCAAGCCTGAAACCCTGATGAGGCAAACCCCGCAAAGCCTTGGCCTTACCTGGAAATATACCCCGCCCGCTGCCCCGGCTGCCCCGGCGAAATAATGCGCCGCGTCCTTTCCGCAAGGGGCGCGGCCCCTTGCGGAAAGGACGCAAAGAATAATTCCCCCCTCATACCCCATATGGCCCCGCCA
>JGI994J12354_10001544_pt1 | contig 23261 bp, 20 predicted proteins | sample IntmicLarv3ML3BL_FD_12354 | JGI IMG/M metagenome (IMG submission 12354) | reverse complement strand
AGGAGTACCGATTTTACGCAGCATATTGATTGCAAAAGATGAAGGGCTGTCAACTCTTGCCTTTGCGGCGAAATCTACTCTTGTAATTGTTTCCTGCGGCCTGCCGGAGCCATTTTCATAAACCTGAATAATTCGATTTACGAGAAGCCCCAAATCGAAAGGTTTCAAAACAAAATAATCTGCGCCTAGCTCCATTGCCCGTTTTGTAAAGCTCTCTGCACTTACTGCGGTAAACATAATAAATTTGGGCCTTGCCGGACCGCGCACATCTTTAAATTCTTCCAGAATTTTAATACCGTCCAGCTCAGGCAATACAATATCCAATAATACTACGTCCACCTGATTTTCGTTCAAAATCTTCAAGCCCTCTATTCCATCATAGGCACAACCTACAATGTTAAAGCGATCGTTCAGGCTGAGGTAGTATCTTATGGAATTATTGAGTTCTTTGTTATCCTCGATTATTACGATATTGATAATACCGTTATCCACAAAATCACACCTATCAATATAATTTTTCACATTGTTGTCGAATTTTTCAATGTCGAAACCATGTAATTTTTACCATCTAACACATATATCGACGTGTTTCGTCAAAAAATAACGATTTTTGTCTAAATTTTTTCAAAAAATTTAATAAATTAAAAAAACAGCAGGTTTTTAGCGCCTGCTGTCTTATAATTATTGTCGTTTTTCAAAAACTATTTTCTTGATTCAACATCTTTTCAATGAAAATCCCATACCCTTTTGTAGGGTCCTGCACAAAAACATGAGTCACCGCTCCAACTATCATTCCGTTTTGCAATATAGGGCTACCGCTCATTCCCTGTACTATTCCGCTGGTTTTTTCCAACAGCTTTTCATCGGTTATTTTTATAACCATGCCCTTGGAATCATCAGCCGAATATTTGTTTAAGCTCTCAATATATACTTGGAACTCCTCGACATCATTGACTCCAATATTCGACAAAATCACTGCCGGGCCTTCCGTTATCTGATTATGCTGCGCTATTGGAATAGCTTCCATTTGGAGCCAAGCCCCTGCATTTTCCACAATTCCATATAAACCGTACTGACTGTTCAATTTCACATTGCCAAAATGCTCACCCTCTTCAATATCCCCCACCAGCTCGCCGGGTGAACCTTTTTTGCCTTTTTTAATAGAGTAAACCTGTGCGCTTGTCAATTCGCCGCTTTTTACGCTCATAAGTTTTTTTGTATCCACATCCATTATGCCATGGCCTAAAGCGCCGAATTTCAGAGTTTCAGGATTAATATAGGTAACAGTACCGATGCCCTGTGTGGAATCCCTCACCCAAACACCTATTTTGCTCATGCCGCCATCAATGCACATTACAGGCTTTATGAATACTTCTATCAGCTTCTCTTCCCGTTTTATCTTTATATTTACACCATCCGGACTGTTTTGTATTTCATCCCGCAGCTGAGAATTATTTTCTACTTCTCTTCCGTTAATCGACAAAATCATGTCTCCCTGTATAATTAAGCCTTCCGCCGGATTATAGGCAGTTCCATCTTCCCCGTTTACATAAGCGCAGCCTAAAACCATAATGCCGTCTGTCTCAATTTTTACGCCGACGGTCATGCCGCATGGTATTACCTTTATCTGCTCCTTTGCTTCTGAATCGACTTTTTTAAGCTGTGTATCAAATGCGCTTAAACCGCTGCCTGTCTGAAGGTTTTCTTTTCTAATAATATCAGGCTCATTGTCAAAGCTCAATTTTAGCCCTTCATCTGTAATGCCCTCATTTATTTTCAAAACCTCCAGGCTTTCGCCACTTATTTCGGCCATGCAATTAAGCCTGGCACCAGCGGCAATCTCTGTATCTGTTCCGGCAGGCTCAATTAAAAGCAGATTACCATAACAGAAATGGAGTACAGCCATAATTATTATACGTATGAGTGAAACTTTGATTCTACCGCCCAAAGTTTGCCCTTTGAATCGCATTGCTCCACTTCCCATTCGCTTCATAATAAATATATGAATGGACTGAGCGCAAAACACAAACAATAAATATGCAAAATCTATTTTTTTATTGTTAAATACCGTTTATTGTATTGCAAAACCCATTCATAATTAAGTTAACCTGTTTTAATAAAGTTATGCTTTACTTTGGGCTTCAAGATTTTCCACAGCTTTAACCGCTGACTCTATAAAACAGGAAAGATTTGTATATAAATATAATGAATAAATGATTTATTTTAGATTATTGCAATACAAGCCAAATTGTGCCCGGCCTATTTAAAAATTTAACGAACGCAAAATTCGGAACAAAAAAACAGCAGCTGACGGAATTATCAAGCTGCCTCTTAAAATAAATTACTATTTACATGGAGCTATTTTTATTCCTTCACCTGCAAGACCGTCTACAATCTTTTTAACAAAAACAAGCGCATGAGGATTGTCACCATGTACACAAACCGAATCCGCTTTAACTTTTATGATTTTGCCTGAAGCGGCTTCTATCTCGCCTTCTTTTATCATTTTTATGACTCTTTGTATACAGATTTCTTCATCTTGAATCATGGAGCCCGGCTTACTCCTCTCCATAAGGCTTCCATCATCTTCATAAGCCCTGTCGGCGAAAACCTCCGATATAACCCTAAGCCCCGTATCTTCTGCCGCTTTTACCATTTGGCTGCCATTGAGTGCCATAAATGCGATATTTTTATCAACTTCATACACTGCTTGGGCAATAGCTTTGGCATTGTTATAATCAGCGCCTGCATCGTTATACATAGCACCGTGAGGTTTAATATGTGCAATTTCCATATCATGGCTTTTGGCAAATGCCCAAAAAGCGCCCAGCTGATATTTCGTATATGCTTTCAACTCATCAAATGTTAAAGCCATTCTCCTCCTGCCGAAACCCATTAGGTCGGGATAGCTTGGGTGAGCGCCCATGGCGATTCCATTGGCTTTTGCAATTTTTACGGTCTTTTCCATAATCACAGGGTCTCCCGCGTGCCAGCCACAAGCAATATTAGCCGATGAAACATATTTCAAAATTTCCTCATCGCAGCCTATTACATATGAACCGAAACTTTCCCCCAAATCGCTGTTTAAATCTACAGAAACCATTAGATAACCTCCTCAATTATTGCGCTGTATTTGGCGCCGTTAATATTTATATTCTTGAAGCTGAAAGATCCAAGCCTGCCTGCCTGAGCTTTAAGCTGCTTTGCCATAACAAATTTTTCTTCATATTCTTTGTATAGCTGCATGGCTTCAGCAACAGTTACCTTTTGAAAATTGATTTTTGTACCGGGCTTCGCCTGAGCCAGCTTATATAAATCAGGAGTTATAACTGTGGCTATTTGAGCGTATCCCCCTGTTGTTTGCCTGTCTGCCATGAGAATAATTGGCATACCGTCATTTGCCACCTGAATAGAGCCCATTAATATGGCCGATGAGAGAATATCCGCGCTTTCTCCCGAAAAATCAAGGGCTTCCCCCTCCAGAAATATACCCATCCTATCGCTTCTTGCTCCTATTGCATAATCCTGAGAAAAGAAGGAATCTATGCCTTTCTCGCTGAACTTATCTTCATGAGGCCCCTGAACCGCTCTTATAATAATTTCATCTTCATACTCAGGTATAAAGGAATTGTTCAATTCGTTTACGGTTTCGTTATTGCCTTCACCTAATTTTACCGCATCGCCTGTTTTTATACCCCTGCCGCCAAAACCGCCGATTCCGCCTTTTAAATAAGTTGAGCTGCTCTCCATAACTATATCACCCGCAACTCCGCCGGAAAACGCCAGATAAGAGCGCAATCCCTTTACAGCTCCGCCAAGTTTTATTATATCGCCGGACTTGATTTTATAGGCTTTCCAAAATGCTATTTTAACGCCATTTATGGAAGCGTTCATATCAGCACCTGTTACGGCAATAAAACAATCTCCCCTAACCTCTATTTCAGGGCCCAGAAGAGTTATTTCAATCAAAGGCGCATTTTCATCATTGCCGACAAGGATATTTGCAATTCTTGAAGAATAGCTGTCCATAACACCTGCCACAGGCATTCCAATCTGCTGATAGCCAACGCGGCCTAAATCTTGTATGGTGGTTAAAGCGCCGCCGGATTTAAACAAAATTTCAGCCAATATGCTCATCTCCTTCATAAGTCCAGCTAACCCATTGATATTCGCCCTTTAGCTGGCTTTCCGATATTAAATTAAACTCGGCTTCATCAATGGCTCTGTATTTAATATAATCCCCGCTTTTATAATAAACCGGCATATCCCTTAGAGGATCATAGAGCTTAAGAGGCGTTATGCCTATCAACTGCCAGCCACCTGGGGATTCTATGGGGTACATTCCTGTTTGGCTGCCTGCTATGCCCACTGTGCCGGGCTTTATTTTCTGCCTTGGAACCTGCTGTCGGGGAGCCGCTATGCGCTCATCCATGCCGCCTAAATAGCAAAATCCCGGCGCAAAGCCCAGCATATAAATTAAATACGGCTTTGAAGTATGAATGGAAATAACCTCATCTACGGTTAAATTATTATGCTCCGCCACAAAATTAATATCCGGTCCTGTTTGCTCATTATATAAAACGGGAATTTCAAAAACTCTGCTGCTGCTTTTCTCCCCGCTGTACTTTTCTTCCAAAATTTCCACACAATATTTCACAATCTCCCCATACTCTGCCAGCACAGGATTGTAAATTACGCATATACTGGCATATGCAGGTATTATTTCTATAACTGCTGCATTTGCTTTCTCCGAAAGTTTAGAAGTAAACCTGCGTATTATCAACGATATTTCCGGAGAAATTTTCTGTTCAAAGCTAATTAGAACACCTTTGTCTCCCATAGGCTTAAAGCCGTACATATAATTTCCTCCAGCCTTTTTAATTTAATATTATCACAAACATTTAAAAAACTCTATAAAAAGGAGCTTTTAAGCAAGAAAATATAACTATGCCCAAATTGACCGCTAATGCTGATTTAGCGCATGTTTTAGAGCTAAAACCCACTGTGTTACAGCTGCCTTTATACTCGACAAGCTATCACTCTTTTTAGTTAATAATAATACTATATAAATATGGTTTTAAAACAATATGACTTTTCCAAAAAGACATAACAAGGAGGTATAACATTGGATAATCCAATTGTTCGCATTGAAAACATAGATTTAAGCTACCATGATCCAGACGGGGAAACCAATGCCCTTAAAAATATAAGTTTTAATGTTGATAAAGGTGAATTTGTAAGTATAGTAGGCCCTTCCGGCTGCGGTAAGTCTACGCTTTTATCAATACTGGCCAAGCTGCTGCTTCCGTCCGGCGGCCAAATATATGTTGAAGATAAAGAGCTTGCCCAGTCTCAGGTTTTAATGGGTTATATGCTTCAAAAGGATCATTTATTTGAATGGCGCAGTATATGGGAAAATGTAATTTTAGGTTTGGAAATTCAAAATAAACTTACTTACGGAAAAATGGAGTATGTCAGCAAGCTCCTTACCCGCTACGGCTTAGGTGAATTTAAAGACAAAAAGCCTTCACAATTATCCGGTGGAATGCGCCAGAGAGCGGCTCTTATACGAACGCTTGCACTGGAGCCGGAAATACTGCTTTTAGATGAGCCATTTTCTGCGCTGGATTATCAGACAAGGCTCCATGTTTGCGATGAAATAGCAACCATAATAAAGCAGGAGGGAAAAACCGCAATACTTGTGACCCACGATATTTCGGAAGCCATAAGTGTTTCCGACAGAGTTATTGTGCTGTCAAAACGGCCAGCAACAGTCAAGCGCATATTTGATATTAAACTGGAAAACCAGAATTCTAGCCCCATGAAAGCACGGGAAGACAGCAGGTTCAAAGATTATTTTAATTTAATATGGAAGGAGCTTGATTTCAATGTCTAAAGAACACAGGCTCTATATACGCAACCTTAATAAAACCAAAATACAAGTTAAAGCAACTCAGCTGCTCATATTTCTTAGTTTCTTCGCATTGTGGGAAATTGCCGCAGAGCTTAAATGGGTTGATCCGTTTATTTTCAGCAGACCCAGCCGAATGCTTTCAGCCTTCATAAATATGCTCGGCGACGGCAGCCTTTTCATTCATATAAGCATTACCCTCGGAGAAACTGTGCTGGGCTTCGTTATGAGCACTCTTTTCGGTTCGTTAATAAGTATAATTTTATGGTGGAACTCATTTTTAAGGAAAGTGCTTAACCCATATTTGGTGGTTTTAAACAGCCTGCCTAAAACAGCACTTGCCCCTATAATAATAGTTTGGGTTGGCAACAATGTTAATTCTGTAATAGTCACAGCACTTATGACATCAATTATAGTTACTATAATCTCAGTATTAACAGGATTTTTGGAGGTTGACAGCGACAAGGCTAAGCTAATACAAACCATGGGCGGCAGCAAAAAAGATATACTTACAAAAGTTATTCTCCCTGCCAGTATTCCAACAATAATAAGCGCATTGAAAATCAATGTGGGCTTATCCTTTGTAGGCGTTATGGTGGGAGAATTTCTCGTAGCGCAGGCCGGCTTGGGATATTTAATTGTATACGGCAGCCAGATATTTATCCGGCTCCACATGCAGAAAGGGATCGATTTTGCCGGCTCCGTTTTTAAACAATTTACTACAAATTCTTATATCTTTCTTTCAAATAGCTTTCATACCCGTCAAGCACATCCTCGCTGAAAGTGCCGTAGCGGTATAAGCTGCATTTTGCGCAGGCAGCGCTTGCGCCACTTGCCCCATCAAGCATATTGAGCCTGAACTCAGTAAACTTAGCCCCGTTCCAAGCATTTACAGCACCATCTGTCTGCGAATTTCCAAGAATGAGCGGATATTCTGTAGAACAGCAAGGCACAATATTACCATCGGGATTGATCTGCATCATATAAAACGGCTGAGGGCAGATTTTTACCGTTAAAAGCTCCGTTCCCTCCTGAGTCAGATTCTGAATATCATTGGATATTTTGCTGTAGTCAATATTTTCAACCGTCGGCGTTAAATGCTCAATGGCAATTCTGTTGCATATGGGTTTAAATAAATCATTGAATTGCTTTTCCTTATCCCCTGTGCCTTCCAGCATATAATCAATTATCTTTACATAAACCTCAGTATTTTTTGAATTATTATAGAAATATTCTATATTGGCTCTTAGTTTATCAAAATCAATATCTGCGCCGCAGTTTTTCAAATATTCTTCAGAGCTTAAGCCCTCTAGTGAAATGCGCAGGGTTGATAATCCCGCATCTATAAGCGCATCAGACATATTGTGGCTGAGCAACGCCCCATTTGTAACAATATCAACTGTTTCAGCCACGCCCAAATCAACGGCATATTTTACCATATCAGCTATCTGCGGATGCAAAAGCGGTTCGCCCAAAGCCGCAAATCGCAGCATTTTCAACTTCCAGCCTGCATTTGCCATATCATCTATTGCCCGCTTATACAGTTCAAAATCCATATTAGTTACACTGGAAATAAATCCATGCTGTTCTCTCGGCAGAAAATGCAAACAGTAGCCGCATTTGAAATTACACGCATAGCTGGGAAAAATCTGCACAAGAAAAGGATTTGAAAGCGGCAGCGCCTTATAAAGCTCTGTTCTGGTTGACTTCATTTACTCTCCACCTTCCAACCGGGCAAGTATTATTTGCGCATCTTCATCAAGAGCATCCAATGGGTGGGAAACATCGTCCGGCGCCACGCAAACTGCGCAGCCGGCATTGCCGCAGCGTAAACCCTTAAGCTGCATACGCTGAAATTCCTTCAGCTTTTCCCCCAGAAACATACTCTTAAGTGTTTCCTCATGAACATTTCCGAGCACAATAGGTTTATAAATCGTATCACAAGGCTCAACATCCCCATCGGGGAATACGCTTAACATGAAAAAGCATAACGGGCAAACCTCGCGGCGCTCATGGGCATTGCCGTAACGGTCATAAACCTCATCTCTCATGCCCTCCGTAAACTCCACGCCTGAATATACCGGGCGGCATTTTTCTATAAACATTCTGTCTGAAATAGGCTCAAAGGTTTTGTAAAAAAGCTCATCTTCTCCGTCATCCAGCGCCACGTCCATAATTTTAACAAATAAATCGCAGCTGCCTTTGTTTTCATAAAAATATTTAAGATTACCTATGAACTCATCATAATCTAAATTCCAGTCACAAACTTCCTTATATTTTTTTGCGTTCATGCCCTGAAGGGATACTCTTAACCCATCAAGCCCCGCATTAATGAGCGCATCAGAAACTTCGCGGGTCAGCAAAGAAGCATTAGTGATTATTTCAATACGCTGGGCAACCCCCGCAGCTTTAGCCATTTTAACCATCTCCGGCAGTCTTTGGTTCACAAGCGGCTCACCGTGGCCTGTAAGAGACAATAGTTTAAGCGGCTTAGGAAACTGTTTTAACTGTTCGATAACCAGGGCATATGTTTCCATGCTCATCATCTGCGGCTCAAAATTATACTGCTCTTTCATGGCTTCCCTGCCAAGGGAATGGGCGCAGTATACACATCTGAAATTGCAGAATGTTGTGGGAAATATAAATGCCGAAAAAGGCGTATCCAGCGGCACGGCTTCACTCAGTTTAACGCGGTCCAAATTATTAATCGGTAAAATTTTAGACATTAAGATTCTCCAATCTTTTTAAAAGCTCTTCCGCATGAGGGTCGAGGTTTTCCTCAGGGACATTCATGCAAGTGACAATTTCACAGTCGCCGCAGAAAGCCTTGTATCCATCGCGTAAAGTACTAAGCATTAATCTATTGTGAGCTTTTCCATTCCAGATATTTACAAGTGAATCCTCTTTTACATTACCGAGAGAAAATTTGGGGGGCATTCCAGGAATACCGCATGGGTAAGTATTTCCTTCAATATTGATTTGCGTAAAATAAAACAGTTTTGCACATACATCCCTGTATTCCACTTCTTCTCCGCTGAAATTTAATGATTTGTCAACAACATCATCAAGCGTATCTTTCGTTTGTTTTTCTAAAACAATAAGATGCTCTACACTTATTGTATCGCAAATATTGCCGAACATGCGAAAGAACTCTTCACGTTCATTATCATCCTTTAAGTTTGCATCTATAATTTTTATATAAACCTGAGTATCCTTTTTATGTTCATATAAATAACGGATATTTTCAACATATTTTTCAATATCAACCGCCACGCCTGCTATTTCCTTGTATTTTTCACTGGTCAATCCTTGTACAGAAATCATTATGCGTGATATGCCTGAATTTACAAGCTCATCAGAAAGTTCCGGTGTAAGCAAAAGCGCATTGGTGATAACATCAATTCTCTCTGTGTATCCTGCCGAACGCAATTTACGAGCCATTTCTCCAAGCCTTGGATTCATAGTCGGTTCACCAAGACCTGAAAATGTAATTCTTTTCGGCTGTTCGGGAAATTCCAAAATATCATTAACAATTTTATCATATAAGTCCATATCCATGTGTTTTAAAGGAATCCCTTGCTGCTCCAATAAGCCACCGGCAATACCCCTGGTAGCGTGAATGCAATAAAAACACTTCAAGTTACACATTCTCGTTGGCTCAAGATAATATGAATAAGGACCACTAAGAGGAATCACATCCCACAAATTTGTTCTTTTAGTATCATAAGACGGTCTGTTTACTGCTTTCATTTTAACTTCCTCCTTATATTGTTGTATACAAAACTGTATCCAATGTATAGTCATAATGGCTGCGCATGTAAAATTTATACTCCGGAATCCATTTTTTAAGCATAAGCGGTATTTCCCATAAATCAAAAAACTTATGATAAACACTGATTGCCAAATCAGGCTTTGTGCGCATTATTATATTCCTTGCACCATTTAGTGCCGCAATTTCGGCACCTTCCACATCCATTTTAATCAGTAGGTCATCATAACCTTTTAATACATCATCTAAGCGCACAACTTGTATTATTTCTTCACCAGTATCGCTGATTTTACTGCTTCCACCTCCACCGGATGAAAATCTCAAAAACTCATTTTTATCAGACACCCCCAAGGGAAAGCATATGGCAGTGCCGATTCTACCACTTAAAGAATCCGTCATTTCAGAAAGTTTGGCATAGCTCACAGGATCAGGCTCAAATCCAAAATAATTCTTTACTTTGTGATGAAGAGCAAGAGACTCCAATGTATCTCCAGTAAATGCACCACAATCGACAAAGCTGCGGTAATTGTTTTTAAACGGCACCTTAACATCAACATATTGTGTCATATCCGGATTTAATATAGGTAGCTCAGCGTGAGTCAGTTTAGCATGGGCTTTGCATACTTCAAAAAAAACATCTTCGCTTATTTCATCATTCATTAAGTCAAAGGCTTCAAGAATCGGCTCCACATTTTGTGAAATGCTTATTCCTTTATTTGCGCTAAATTCACTAAGCAGATCAAGCCGTTGCGGATTTAATACCTTCGCAAATCCATTTGACTTAAGCCAGTCTCTAAAATCATTAAACCCATCTATTGTCATCAAAAAAGAAACTATTACTGTCAAATCTTTTCTGTCTTTCTCACTAATATCATCAATTTTATACACAGGCAGCCCACAGTATTCTTTTAACGCATCAGCCCGCTTATCAATGAACATTTCCGCCTTAAATCCCATTTCATTCAGGCTTGCCAAAATCTGCCTTCCGTAATTGCCGGCACCATAAAGAGCTATGCGGCTTGCATTTTTTAACAGTTTACCGGTCACAATCTCCGCCGATTCAGCAGCGGCAACGATTTGCTTGAGCATTTCACGCTTTTCCTGCTTGGTCATCTGCCTTCTCCTTTTTTAAAGCTATGTATTGATTTCGGATATTTCATAATCTCTTCACAGGCTGCATTGAACCTGTCAAGATTTTCATCTGAGCGGTATTTTTTGATTGCATGCTCCCGCCCTGCTTTGCCAATCTGCTCTCTAAGGCGGCTATCTAAATATAAGCTCTCCATTATTTGCGCATATTGCTCAGGAGTATCTGCCAGAAAGCCGGAAGTCCCATCTTCCAATAAATATTTACCTATCGGCATTTTTGATACTATCACAGGAAGGCCGCAGGCAAGGGCCTCAAGCACGGAATTTTCCGTAGTTGCCGAGGTTTCCCAGCACATTAGATAGCCGAAAACATCAAAGCTCGGCAAAAGTTTATCCACATCACTAACCCAGCCGGTTAAAGTAAAATGCTCTGCTATTTCGCTTTCCGAAAGTGCTTGTTTAAATTCCTCCGATGCTTCACCCGCCAAAACAAATCTGCAATTGGGAATTTTATTTATCACTTTACGGCAGTAGTCAAAGAAATTTCTTGGCAGTCTCTTCCAGCCTGGCATTCCCACATATCCTATTACAAACTCAGTGTTTTTCAGCAAATAATCTGTTTTTACAGGAGCTTTTTCCGGCTGAAAATCTCCAAACCCATAAATCAGCTCGCCATGAACGCATATATTAGGATTCTCCAATATTACAGGTGAAGTCGCCAGCAAATAATCGCTGTTTTTAGTCAAATACTTCGGTAGAGCAGGCATATATAGTCCGTTTATATGGCTCCAGCAAGCTATTCTGCACTGAGCTTCGGGAAAATCTTCAATAAACCTCTTCATTACCCCTCCGCCCCACCAGCTGAGCACTATAATATCCGCGCTTTCAATAGCTTTCGGATTATAGCCCATTACAGTAATCCCTGCATTTAAACAGCGGTTAATATGATTGATTTTCTGCGGCTTGTCCAATAGCATAATGCTGTGAGTATTTGCTCCGCCAGCGCTGCCTGAAATTGCCAAACCGCTAATTGCCTTGCCTGCACCATCACCCATATGAGAAGTAATATGAAGAATATCCATTTATCTCCTAACCCAATCCGCAGTATTTTTAACGGCTTGTTCAAAACTTATTTTTGGCTCAAAGCCGGTATCTTCCCTGAGCTTTGATGTATCAAACCATTGCTCTTCAAAGCGCAGCCCATCATCCGGGCGCTCACCATAGCTCACAGGAGTGTCCGAATTAAGTATTTTCCTAATTTCCTCCCAATATTCAAACAATGTTTTGGAATTTGAACTTCCAATATAGTATTCATTCTTATTTAGCTTACATTCCCCCAGCAAATACAGGCCCTTGGCAACATCTTCAACCGCAACAATGTCATATAGAGTATTACCCGCACCCATTGAAAGTTTATCCCCATTAAGCAAGCCTGATATAAAGCCTGATGCCATTTGCTCCGGTTTTATTAAATATCCGATTGGATGGCAAACAGTTGCCCATACAAACCCCATCCCCAGTTTCAGCGCTAACTGCTCCAGCATTACATGGGAATAATCTTTGCTTAAAATATAAAAATCTGCATTGCCGAATTTAGCCGCTGTTCTTATTTGCGGAGCAAATTTCTCATAAACAGTTCCCATTGCAATAAATTTCTTGCAGCTCAGCTTATGGGCGGCTTCAAGCGCAGCAAATGACATTTGTGCATTTTTCGCCTGTATTTGAGCATTGGCACGCCCCGGCCCTGTTGCGTCTTCCCATGCAAGATGGTAAAATACATCAGCATTTTTCAAGTTTGCATAATCAGTCTCAATTTTAACATTATCAGGCAATCTGCCGATATTTGCGCTGTTTTCACGACACACAGCGCTAACGCTTACACCATTTTTAATAAGCTCTTTAACTAAATGTATCCCGACAAATCCCGTTGCACCTGTAACTATTGCATTTACCATATATTCACTCTCTCATATATTATAAATAATTCCAGCTTTTATCCTTCTCACTGATTGTATAGGGAGACTGCAACGGCCATTCAATTCCGAATTTAGGATCATCATAGCGGTAGCCGACCTCAGCTTGAGGAGTATAAAACTGCGAAACTAAATAAATCACCTGAGTATCATCCATCAAAGTTAGATACCCATGTGCGCAGCCTTTCGGCACATATAGCGAAACTCCGTTATCTTCAGAAAGCGTTTCACCAACCCATTGTAAATATGTGGGCGAATCTTTTCTGACATCAACGCAAACATCAAAAATCGATCCCCGCATACACATAACCAGCTTGTCCTCCGCAAAATCGCTTTTTTGAGAATGCAAACCCCGCAGAGTTCCCTTTTTAAAATTAGTAGATAAATTCGCTTGGGCAATATTTCCGTCAAGGCCGGCACTCTCCAGTTCATTTTTGCAAAAAATTCTTGAAAACGAGCCGCGCTCATCACAAAAAGGTTCCCTTTTTACGATATATACACCATTTATCTTTGTCTTCTCAATTATCATAAAGCTACCCCTTTACCACTTTAAAAGCAAAGTTTTCAGCGCAAAGCCGCATAATTTCCTCATCTATTCCCGATTGGCTTATCTGGTTAAGGCGACCCGTTAAATAGGCTACATCATCCTTTGACAGATTATACGGTTCGATGTTTATTAAAATATCTTTGCCTCCAAAAAGTTTTAACACATTTAAAATATCCTCCGGCGAAATACAAGCCGGCATATCAGGGTCACTTTGGGTTATGAGGCCAACCGTTCTCAGAAATGTTTTATAATCATCGGTATTGCGTAGTTTAAATAGCAGAATACCTCCCGGCTTAAGGAAATTATACAATCTCTGCAAAAGTGTAACAGGTTCATTATAAGTATTAAGCGGCTCACCGAGCACTATGATATCAAAGGTATTATCCGCATATTTGGACTGAATATAATCAATGCGGTCACATTCAACCTTTGCATCTGTGGTTTTCAAATCAAGATAATATTTAGCTTGGGCTGTAAATGCAAAGCTCTCAACATCTGTAATGCCCTGCCGCCTCAGTACATTGCGAATTTCCAAAATAGGAGTTCCGCATTTAACATCAACACATAATGAACGTATTGTCCCATCCGGCAAATTAATATCGTTTAAAGAATCTAACAAAATTAATTCATAATTGTTAACATCGTCCCAAGGATCTATTCCATGATATTTTTCTCTGTAAACAGCGCGGCCGCTTTCAATGCTTTTTTGGAAAGCTATAGGGTCTTTATCTTCCGCATTGCGAAAATCATGGTCATGGCAAATCCACGTATCTTTTAACACCATAATTTTATAACCCGCCCTACGCAATCTGATGGCCATATCATCTTCACCAAAGTCATGAATATATGCGGGATCGAAACTGCCGACAATATCCAAAACAGGTCTAGCCCATACAGAAAGAATAGAAATCGCCCGCATACGCTCTTCCCATTTTGACGGGTCGCTTTTATTATACAAAGCCGCTTTTTGCTGCATATCCTCGAAGCTGCTGAACTCAAATTCTATTTCCTGAAAATTAGATACATTTGACGATGCCGGGCAGGCATAGCCTATTCTCGGATCAGACTCATAGCATTTTATTATATTGGATAGCCAGTTTTTTGTAACATAAACATCATTAGAAACCGCAGCCAAATATTTGCCTTTATAGATTTTCTTTACTGTTTCAAAGGGAAAACCGGAGCCAATATTATTAGTTACCCGTATAATAGTTTTATTCTCATGCTCTATTGACTTAAAATACTCAAATGTACCGTCATCAGAGCCATTGTCAACAAGAATCAGCTCATAATCGACATCTTGCGTATACTTCAGCACACATTCGACTGCATACTTTGTTTTATTAAGGCGGTTATATCCCTGAACAAGTATGGAGCATGTCGGCACACCCTCCAGCTCATATTGAAAATAATTATTTGCCCTATTCTCCCATATTCCGTTACCTGCGCTGGGAGCTGTTAATCCATCGGTATTGATTATAATTATATTATCAGCCATTATTGTAAAAACTCCTTTATCTGATCCAACATAACCTTGCGGGCATCATCTTTTTGATAATAGGCTTTATACCACTTGGCTGTTTTACATACCGCATCGCCAATATCCCATTTAGGCAGCCACCCTAAAGTGTTGTATATTTTAGTGCAGTTTAGCTTTAGTACATTATCCTCGTGAGGATTGGCTACTGAAATATTCTCCCATTTCGCATTATCTCCCCATGCGGAGCAGAACAATGTTGCAAGCTCTGCGCTGGTTTTACAACCATCTTCATCGGGACCGATATTATAGCTGCCTGCCAGCTCCGGATTTTCATATTGCTTTTGAACAATCAACAGATATGCATATAATGTGTCCAGAACATGCTGATATGGCCGTATAGAATTGGGGTTTCTGATTTTAATACTCCGGTCGGAGGCCGTATCCTTAGCGCAATCGGGAATCAAGCGGTTATCGGAAAAATCACCGCCGCCGATTACATTACCGCTGCGCGCCGTTGAAACCGCAATGTTTTTTTCATTCAAAAAAGCATTTTTATAGCTCTTTGTTACAAGCTCAGAGCAGGATTTTGAATTTGCATAAGGGTCATAACCGCAAAGCATTTCATCCTCACTATACCCTTCTTTGCGCTCCATATTTAAATAAACCTTATCCGTTGTAACATTCAGAAATGATTTCACACTTGAAAAATTTCTTATACATTCCAAAACATTGACAGTTCCCATTATATTGGTTTCAAACGTGTATACCGGGGTCCTATAGCTTTCAATAACCAGAGGCTGAGCTGCCATATGAATTACCAAATCCGGCTCTGCCTGCTCAAATGCAGATTTCAACCGCTCAATATCTCTTATGTCACCTATAATTGAGTCCATTTTTTCCTGCAAATTGCAAATTTCAAACAAGCTGGGATTTGTTGGCGGCTCCAGTGAATACCCAGTAACATGAGCACCCATTTGAAGAAGCATCTCACATAGCCATGAGCCTTTAAAGCCCGTATGCCCTGTAACCAACACCCGTTTATTTGTATAAAAAGATTCCATTTCCCCCATTTAACTCACGCCTTCCATTTTATACCCGCGCCGACTGCCGCAAGCATCAAAATTATTAAATGAAATCAGTCTGATTCTTTAGTGTGCCTGTGAAACCGGTTTGACATTTAAATATAATTATTAAAATTGCCTATGGTCTAACACCGGCATTAGTTCCCATAATTTCCATGAGCTTAATTAAATAAATTTCACGAAAATATATTCGCCATTTAACTTCTTATCTTTATTTAATAATACATAAAACTCTTTTTATAATCAACAATATTTAAGAAAAAATTTAAAAATAACCAGTTTTTTTATAATTATATGGTAATATTGTATATGCAATATTTATTAAAATACGATATATTTCGATAAAATATATAGATTTAGTGAAATTAGATTTTCTATATCAATTTTTCAAATTCTCCAAATATAATTCTGCCGCAAAAATCAAAATCAATTTCAAGCCTGTCAGGAAACACAATTATTTTACTAACATGACTGATTATTCTTTTTTTATTGATTTCGGCTTTAGCTGTTTGCTCAAGCAAATGCCTTATTTTTGTAAGTCTCTCTGATGTATTTACCGGCAACTTCTCTATTAAACTCTCAAGCTCTGTTATTTTCACTTTTATGTTAATCAAGCTATCATCAATTTCCTTAACCTTAATTTTATAATCCTCATCACTTATTGTGCGTGAGAGCAGCTTATCCATCAGCAGATTTTTTTGCTTAATTTTTTTATTATATTCAAGCATAATTTCACCATACTGTGTAGATTCGTCATTATTCTTTATAATGCTCTCAATTATAGCCAATGCACTTTCGACAATTTCCTTGCTGTTATCAACTGCTGCTTCATCGAACGCTTTTATCAGGACTTTAAGTAACTCATCCTCTTTAATATGAATATTGTCACAGCCGCTGCTTGGTGTTTCAATGTCCTTGTTATATATTTCCGCTCTCTTCCTGCCCCTTCTAACATATTCAGAGCAGGACCAGCTTAGCTTTATTTCACTTTTATTCTTATATCCGCGCTTATATCTTTGCCAATACGCATTGCCGCATATTCCGCAATATATTTTACCTGATAGCTCATGCTTTCCTATATTTTTCCCCATACGTTTTTCGGCTTTAGTATCGGATTTAACTAATTTGGACCGTAAATCCATTTGCCTGTTGGCTTCCTGCCAAATATTGGAGGAGACTATGGGCGCAACGGTATTTTCATGAACTATCCATTCGCTCTCGGGGTTTAAAACTGTTTTTTTGCTGTTAAAATCTATTGTTTTTCTGTTCATAACTACAGTACCTTTGTATAAAGGGTTCCTAATGATTTTCCTGATTGTGGTTTCAGGGAAAATCCCTCCTGTGCGGCTTTTAATCCCTTTATCTGTCAGCAACTGGCTGATTGCTCTGCTCCCGTAGCCTTGTATGGATAAATTATATATATATCTAACAATTTCCGCTTCGGAACCATTTATAACTACCTGCTTGTCTTTCTTATCATAACCCCATGTAGCGGATGTGATTAGAATACTTTTGCCTTGCGCCTGCCTGTTTTTATGAGCATTTCTGATTTTTTTACTCAGCTCTCTGCTGTATTCCTCTGCCAATATTGCTTTTATTCCTGTAATAAGCGCATCATCGGGAGAGTAAAACTTATTTTCCAAATAAAAGAAAAGTTTTTTCTTATTGGAAACAAGCGCATCGATAAATATATACCAGTCTTTCACATTGCGCATCAGTCTGTCCTGTGATTTTATGACTAAAATATCAAACTTATCTGCGCTTAAATCATCAAATAGCCGCTTATATTCGCTTCTGCTTTTTGTTGATGTTGCGCTTTTTGCCTCATCTATATATCCGCCGGCCAAGCTCCATTTATTATCTGATATGCACCTTCTTGCCTCTTCAATCTGGTCTTTAAGGGCATTTAGCTGCGTCTGCTCATCAGTGGAAACTCTGCAATAATATACCGCTCTCATACATTCCCTCTTTTTACTCCGGAGGCCTTTCAATCAATTATCTCTATGAATATAAGCGTTTTATAATCTGATTGTATTCATAATCCGTTAACTCCTTTAATTCATGGAGATAGTCTATTACGGCTTTTATTTCACACTTGCTAACAGGCAGCTTGATTTTTTTATCAGCCAATTCTTTATTATCTAAAACTTTGCTTATGATAAACCTCTCCTTATTTTTCATTACAGTATTGGTTTTACCGTTTTTACCGTTTCCCGTGATATATGTATTTTCTCATATAATGTATATGCGCCTGTTGCCTGTCTTATTGAATAGTTTTTATACGCTAAAATTTTAGCTTCATAAAAAAACAGACCCCCAACCAAAAATGGATAAGGGTCTGTAACATTTGATTCTATACATAAAATACACTTAAAATTCAGAATATATCCTTTCTAAAACTTTGAGCTTCTGCTTGAAGATCCTGAGCTGCTGACGCTGGTGCCGCCTGATGAAGAGGATTTCTTCTCAATTTTCGTTCTTGTTTCAGTTGTATGGGTGTAAATCTCACTAGCCTTTGTAATATTCAAGCTGCCATCTACAATATACACGCGGGCGGCTTTTTGGATTACGGCTGTTTTCATCTTAGATGCCATAATCATGCAAAATATAAGAGATATAATAAACGGTACAAAAATGGCCGTCAAAAATCCGCCTATTCCTTTTTCAGAAGAAATATCAACAGGAGTACCGGCCTCAGCCAGCTCTAAAAAATCATCACAGCCGAATATATACGCATTAAAGCTCTCATAATATCTCCCGGAGGAAAGGTTCGATATATATTCCCCTTCCAGCACCTCTTTGCCGTAATCGGTAAACACCGTATTGCCATAGCCGCGGGTAAACAGCACCGCATCACGATCCGCCATGTTAACAAGCAGCATAACACCGCTTCTGTCGCCGCCCGTCCCCACTCCTAAGGAATCGTAAAGGGCCTCGGTAAATTTAGCGGGATTAGCCCCGCTTATTGTATTTACCGTAACCACCATAACAGGAAAATTGTATCTTTCACTTACCGCTTGTGCATTTCTGTTTAGCTCTCTGATTTCACCGGCACTTAAAAGCCCTGCATCGTCCATTATAAATGAGATAGGAAATTCACCTTCTGCACCAAAAGCAGGCAGATTTGCGAAAAGCGATACAATCAACATAAGTATTAATGCGCCGACTCTCTTTTTCATATTCCGCCCCTCCTAGCTTAAAAAGTTTATAAGCAGCATAACCGCGCTTATAGGTGCCGCGATACCAAATAACCAAGCCATAAACCGACCTTGGGATATTGGCAAATCTCCAATTAGCTTGCCCGTCTGCCCGTTCATAGCAAATGTAAACAGCTTGCCGTTCCATTTAGTGGTAAGCATCCACACAGGCAGGAGGGCATATGAAACCTTGCCCCTTTGCATTGATATATATTTACCTGCAAGAGAAACTCCTGTAAAACCGTTAACCGTCGAGGAAAATGCGTCTACAGTGCTGTTTTCAATACGGGTATCCGCTCTTGATGAACATTCTTTAGAATCCAAATCGTATTTATCTGCGTAAAATCCTGGCAAATATGCCGTTGAAAAGGGTTTAAGCTCACTGTAGTCATAAGGCTCAATGGCATCCATATACTCATCTGCCATTTTACTTGACGCATCAACCGGAACTTTTTCAAACGCGAGGCTACCGCTTCTATAAACCTTAAAATGCTTAGTTTCTGTCACATTATAGCTGCCGGCAGTATAAGAGCGCACTTGAGCTGCGTTAAATTCCACATCTCCCCCCGCATGGCTGTCAAAGAGCCAAAACGGAACATAAATGCCTTTAATTTCATCCAGCTTATTTTGAGCGGAAAATTCTTTGGGCAAAAATATTTTACCTTTATAATGCTGCTTCAACGCTGCAATTGCCGCATTTTTATCAAGTTTAAAAGGAATAACCAAATCAGGCTTAAGGGCTCCTCCCAATTTCCCGGGAACTACTGTAGGGTTGCCGCAGTATGCGCAGCTTGTGGCGGCAGTATTTGCATCGCAAATAATTTCCGCACTGCATGAAGGGCAAATATAAGCTCTGATATTTTCCGCTTCCGCCTCGCTCCATTGCCCGCCTGCCTGAGTTAAATCCCAGTCTGAGCTTAAACTTTCAGCGCGCTCCTGCGCTTGCTTGGCAATTTCATCTTTTTTGGCATAAAGGGCTTCCACCTCTGCTATGTCATAGCTATTGCCGCAATAATCGCATAACAATTTTCCGGCGGCACCGTCAAAATGCAAGGGTCCGGTACATGAAGGACATTGATAATTAGTTACCTGCGATGCCATTTACTTCCCTCCTGTTTCAAATCTATAGTAAAAAATACTGTTGTTATTATTAAACCTAAGGAGCCTGTTCAAACTAAACAAGCTCCGCTTTACCTGCTGCATAGTATATATGCAACTATTCTTTATTGTTTGCTAACTATTATGCCAGCATAAATTATATGTAAATTCCATTTGGTGCGCTTTCAGCTTTTTATGCTAAAAGCCTATTGTATAAGCCGGTTACTGCACATCCTTCTCATCAAAAACATCCCCGCATTCCGGGCAGAACTTCGGCGGATTTTTAGGGTCTTCCGGCTTCCAGCCGCATTTGTCACAAACATAGAGAGGCTCTCCCGCAGGCTTTGGCTTGCCACATTCTGTGCAGAACTTGCCTTGGCTTACCGCCCCGCATGAACAACTCCAGCCTGCCGCCGGTGCCGGTTCAGACTTGCCACATTCCATGCAGAATTTGCCTGTGTTGCCGCTATGTCCGCAGGCACAGCTCCAGCCTGTCGCCGCAGGCGTAGGTGCCGCCGTTGGTGCAGGGGCTTGTGGCTGTGCAGGTGCAGGGGCTTGAGCCTGCTGTTGTTGCTGTTGCTGCATTTGTTGCTGCTGACCCATGGCGAAGAGGTTGTTTGCGTTCATGCCGCCCGCTCCCGCTGCCATATTCATGCCCATAAATGCCATGGCTGAGCCGCCTTCATTGGCTGCCGCCGCTTGCATTGCGGATGCCTGCGCTCCTACCATATGCGCCGCTGCTCTTGTCGGGTCCATGAATGCCGCATTGCGCTGAAGCTCTTTGATCATCTTCTCGTCTTCTTCATCCGCTTTAAGGGATGAAACGCCGAAGGATACAACCTCTAAACCACGCAAATTAGACCATGATGCCGAAAGAACTTCGTTCAGAACTCTTTGAATATCTGTTGTATGGCCGGGAAGAGCGCTGTAACGGATTCCCATTTCGGAAATCTTTGCAAATGTCGGCTGCAGGGCTGTCATAAGCTCTGTTTTAAGCATTCCGTCAAGCTGATTGCGGTTATATGCAGATTCCACATTGCCGCATACATTTGTATAGAAAAGTATCGGATTTGTAATTCTGTAGCTGTATTCGCCAAAGCAGCGGATTCCTATATCAATATCAATGCCTGCACGCTCATCCACAACTCTGAAAGGAACGGAGTTAGGAGTTCCGTATTTATTGCCGGTAAGCTCTTTTGTGTTGAAATAATAGACACGCTGGTCTTTACCGGTATCACCGCCCATGGTGAAGCGCTTGCCGATTGATTTAAATGTATCTAATATGCTTGTGCCTAAACTGCCTGAGAAAATCGACGGCTCTGAAGATGTATCGTAAACAAATTCTCCCGGCTGGGCGCAAACCTCCGCCACCTTACCTTGATCCACTATAATCATACATTGCCCATCTGCAACCGCTATGATTGAGCCGTTTGATATGATATTATCATTGCCTTTTGTGTTGGAGCTTCTCCCTCCTGTTCGCTTTTCTCCTCTGCATACCATTATATCCACCGGTATTGCCTCGCAGTAGAAAAACTCACGCCATTGATCTGCCATTACTCCGCTTAATGCTCCGATTCCTGCTTGTAATAATCCCATTTTTATCTCTCCTTTTCTTGGGGGGGTGATAGATTATAAACTCTGCATATCTGCTCAAGTTTTGATTCATTCCTATTGAGAGCAGCTCTTTTTCAAGCGCAAGACATGTATATTGGTTCCTCTAAAGAAACAAAATCAACAATGCCTTATTCTAAATATATAATAACATTTGCCTAATCAAACCCACGGATTTGAACTTTCCGGCGGGCGAATATCCGAAAGCAGAAACTGCTCCCACAAATACCAGCGATTATCCTTTGCGAGCCTCAACTGTATAGGTCTCGGGCTGTCTGCTCCGGAGGATTGTATAACCAGCTTGGCATAGCCTTGTTCCTGATAAGTATAGGGCGTTTCACTCACTATAATTTTATAGGGAAGGCTTGGCGCATAATTATTTGACGGGAGCGCCCCGTTTAGAAAGGAAAACGGCAAATAATCCTTACCCCGCATACGGTCTGCCAGAAACTGCATGTCATAACCGCTCATAGGCTGAGGCCCTTTAAGATAATTAACCATAGCAAGTGCGGCTTCTTTATTTGCCGGATAAACACACATAGCCGCCACAAACATAGCCGCTGTATCAAAGGGAGTTTGCATGGCAGCTTGGGGCAGCGCAGTAAAATCTGCTAAGGTCTGCGGGATTTGCCCAAAAACAATTTCAACCGATTTAGAGCCGCCCGGAATACCTTGATTCGGAGCTTGATTAAACATGCTCATTAATTTTCTCCCCTTTTCACATTAATCTGCAAACAAAATACATTCATTTCACTTTTGGATATTTCTAAATATATATAACACACACCTAATATATCCAAAGGTGCTTTTTTGCGCATATCCATGGATATAATTCTTTAACGCCTTCATAAACATTCGAGAAAGCCTATGTACAATTCAGGATATCTGCCTAAAGTAAACTTCAAACAGATATCCTTATTTTGTCAGCGCTTGGAGGCGTAAGCTCAATTACCCTTTTTAAATATTGAATTTTTCGCTAATTATCCAAATATTTCTATGTATTTGTTATTTTAAAATCTTTATTCCGCCTATGAGAGGAAGGGGCTTCATCAATCCTTTTGCTGCATTTATAATGCCGATTATAGCAAAAACAAATACCACAAAGCTGCAAATGCCCGCTATACTCATCACCGCTACACCCAGTATAGAGCTGATATTATAGAGAACGCCGGATGCCACTCTTGAAATAATATTTATAATAATTGATATAATGCAAAGTATGAGGCCCTGATTTGCATGATAACGGGCAAATGGGTCATCTTTTGCGGCAAACAGCGGTATAAGCACAAGGATTGAAAAATATGAGCAAATCGCCATCCCTTTTTTCGCTTCAGGACTATTTAAATTAACAGGGCTTTGTAACGGCTGTTGCGGATACTGCGGTTGTCCGTAGGCCTGCTGCTGTGGCTGGCCGTATGCCTGCTGCTGTGGCTGGCCGTATGCCTGCTGCTGTGGTTGACCATATGCCTGCTGCTGTGGTTGACCGTATGCCTGCTGCTGT
>JGI994J12354_10001543_pt1 | contig 23277 bp, 10 predicted proteins | sample IntmicLarv3ML3BL_FD_12354 | JGI IMG/M metagenome (IMG submission 12354) | reverse complement strand
CTTTATCGATAGGTTTTGATGTGTAAAAACCGTCGGCCGTTCCGTAATGAACATCTTTCATCGGCTCGATAACGCTAAAAACCTCATCTTCATATCTTTTCAGAAGTTTTTTACTTTGTCGTCTATCGATCAGACTTAAGCTTACTTTCTGTTTATTAATCATATATTCAGGTATTCGCGGCAGTTTAACGGTAAACTTATCTTTATTAAAATTGATTTTACCGTCAAATAATTCGTTATCAATCTCAAAAGTCACATTCCCAAGCGGATTGGCGGTAAAGGGTATTGCTTCGACAACAGCTTGTTTACCCACAAAAGAAAGCGTTCCAGTCATTTCATTTTTCGAAAAATTTGTCCTTTCCAAAAATATCTTCAAATCCTCTTTCAGGTCACCGCGTAAAAGGCTTTGTTGAGGGATAACGGAATAATCGTAAATTTTTCTGCCACATGAAACAAGGCAGGTAAGGCATATAATAATTAAGCAATATTTTATTATTCTTTTCATTGGTAATAATTAATCGGTTTTATAAAATTTATTTTTCTTTCGACATCGATTGGTTTGCAAAATATTCTTTTGGCGGTACGCCGTAAAAGTCTTTGAAAGAGCTTGAGAAATGCGATATGTTTGAAAAGCCTGTGGCGTAAGCAACTTCCGAGATTGTCAGTTTTTTATTTGATAATAAGACGGCTGCCTGTTTAAGTCTGATACCTCTGACAAAATCGCGAGCCGACTGGTTTGTCAGTTCTTTCAGTTTGCGGTGCAGATGTACGCGACTCATACCGACGGACAAGGCGAGCATTTCCACGCTAAGGTCGGTATTTGACAGGTTTTCGTTGATGATCTTCATTATTTTCTCCATTAAAATCTCATCCGCCGATTTTATTTCAATCTTTAACATTTGTTCTTCGGACTGTTGCATGCCTTTAAACTTATTTTTCAAGCGTTCCCTGTTACCGAGAAGGTTTGATATCGTGCTTTTAAGCATTTCTGTATTGAAAGGCTTTGTTATATACGCATCAGCGCCTATATCCAATCCTTCGATTTTATTTTCAGGCGTAGCTTTTGCCGTCAGTAAAATTATAGGGATATGATTTACATTGATGTTATGCTTCAGTTTGCGCGACAAGTCAATACCATCCATTCCCGGCATCATTATATCGCTGATTATAAGGTCGGGTGTTTCGGTTAGAGCTATCTCCAACGCTTTTTTACCGTCTGATGCTTCCGAGATCTTGTACTCGGCAGACAATTCTTCGCGGATATATTCACGAATCTCATCTTCATCTTCAACAACTAATATCCTGTATTTCGTTTTAGGCTTTGCTTTTTTATCCTGCATATCCGTAGCAACGGTTTCGGAGGCTTCTTCCTGCAAATCTTGAGCCTGCCCCTCTTCCGGGACATTCAATAGTTTCCCGGGAGATTCTGCGAACACATAAGACTCTCCGCGTTCAATTTCATTAACTTGCAAATGGTCGCATCCCAAGGGTGTCCTCACAATAAAACGCGTTCCTTGTGCTTCTTCCCGGCTTTCGGCGAAAATCATACCGTGGTGAAGCTCTATAAGCGATCGCGAAAGGTGCAAACCAATTCCTGTACCGAAATTCGAATTTGTCAGATCGTTGTCTATCCTGTAAAAACGATCAAAAATCTGTTCTATCTTATCGTTTTCTATCCCTATACCGTCGTCGGTGATTTTTATCTCAAAAAAATTTTTTAAAGGGCCTCCGGTATTTTTGTCGTTTCCTGTCGAAAGTTCGATCGTGATACTTCCGTTGTCGGGAGTATATTTGAAGGCGTTTGACAATATATTCAGGAGTATTTTATCAAAATTGTTCAAGTCAATCCATACAAGCAACTTTTCATCTCTGTGAATGAAGTTGAAATTGATATTCTTCAACTGTGCAGAATATTCGAATGTCAGCATCAGGTCTTCAATAAAACCGACAATATCCGTCTCTCTGAAACGCAGCCGCATCTGCCCTTTATCAAGCTTACGGATATCCATCAACTGATTTATCAGGCGTAAGATACGTTTTGCGTTGCGGAGTATCATCACATAAGTCTTTTGAATCTTAAAATCCTTATTTTCAGACATAAGCTTCTCTAACGGATTGATTATCAAAGTCATTGGCGTTCGTATTTCGTGCGAGATATTAACAAAGAACTGTAGTTTGGCTTCGTTGATCTGCTCTTCATGCTTTCTTCGCATCTCATTTTGGCGGTGTTTTATCCGAACGCGAATATAATTGACAACAAAAACGGCTAACAACATAAATAATAACGTATATACAATATACGCCCATAAAGATTGGTACCACGGAGGAGTAATAATTATTTTAACGGTTTTAATTTTAGAATAATTATCATAATCACGCGCCTGTAACATAAACGTATATATTCCGGGAGCGAGGTTTGTGTATGTCACACGATTAACTCCCGGATAAGAAACAATCCATTCGGAGCCAAGTTCCTTAATCATATATTGATATACAATCCGTTCAGGATTGGCATATTCCAATGTGCTGAATTCTATACTGAAATTATTGTCGTTATTCGACAGTACAAACTGTTCGGCATCCAAAACCGAAGTCGTAATTATATCTTTTCCTCCTGATTTATCACCTTGCCTGATAGCATGATTCGACAAATAAAAATCGGTAATCAGTATCTTCAATTCTTTTTTTGTTTCGGTAATTTCTTCGGGATAAAAGCTCGAAACACCGTTAATACCGCCAAAATACAGTTTTCCGCTATTATCCTTAAACCGTGCGCCGCGCGTAAATTCATTACCTTGCAACCCGTCGCCCGCATAATAATTTATAAAGCGGTTTTCTCCGGGTATGAACTTGCTTATTCCAAGAAAAGTACTCACCCACATATTCCCGCCGGCATCTTCGCATATTCCGCAAATAACATCGTTTGGTAAGCCATCTTTTACCGTATACATTTTTACTGATTCGTCTTTCACGTTAAAAACATATAATCCTTCCGATGTACCAATCCATATATTTCCTTTGCTATCTTCGCAAAGCGTGTATGCTATTGTTTTTGGAACTATAGTGTTACTGTTAAGGTAATTAATAAAAGTATTTTTCCCCGGATTATAACAGCTTGCTCCTTTATAATGAGCTAACCAGATAAGCCCTTTGCTGTCGACAAGAATATCATTTATCCAGTCGTTACTTAGCTCATCGACTGAAAAATCATCGTTTTCACTTTTTTGTGATTCGTAGCGTGTAATCTTTCCGTCTTTGATGTTCATCTTATAAAAGCCTGAACCGTAAGTGCCTAATAGCAGGTTCTTTTCATTATCCTCTGCGATACAGTATATTTTTTCATCAAGAAACTCAGGTATATACAAGCAGGCACCCGTCTGTTTGTTCATCTTAGCCAAGCCTTTTGTATAAGAGCCTACCCAAAGGTTTTTATCCGAGTCTTCAAATATGCTTAAAATGACTCCCGATATTGAAGAAGAAGAAGTCGTTGGCATATAGTGCATTATCTGTTCACCGCCTTCATTTATACCGTATATACCTTCATTATCTACACCAACCCATTTTATCCCGTCGGAATCCTTATAAATAGACATAACAGAACCGGAACCTATCACATTATTTTTAAACGATTTATAACCATGATAGACAAACTTTTTTTCAGTTCCCGGGATAAAGATTATTCCTTTCTGAAAAATCCCGAGCCAGAGATTATTATCCTTATCCTGTACGATTGAATGTATTTTCCCCTTTGTAAAATCAAGCGGGCCGGTGTTTATTTCATAATCTTCGACAATATCTTTTTCGCTGTTGTATACTTTCAGACCCTGCCCGTCTGTACCGACATACAATATATTTTCCTTACTTAGGAGCATAGTTTTTACAGGTAAATACAAGTTACCGGGATACATCACTTTCTTAAATTTCTTTATCTGTTTTTCATACCTGTAAAGTCCATGAGTAAGAGTTCCTACAAATATATTTCCGTTTTCGTCTTCTATTATCGATGTAATATTATTTCCGACTATTCCATCGGTATCTGATTTTTTTTTGATTTCACCTGTTGCCGGTGAATAAAAATTAAGGCCGTTATTATCTGACCCTATCCACAAATTACCGGCCGAATCTTCGTATACCAAAAACAGATAGTTACTGCTTAACCGATTAGACAGTTCAGAATTATTATTAAAATGCTGCTCGTCTTTTTTCCGGGAAAACAATCCGTGCCCCGAAGTAGTTACCAATATATCCCCTTCATGTGTCTCGATTATGCTTGTTACGTGAGGGGCTACCGCCTTTCCGTCTCTGAACATATCAATTTCGCAAAAAGAATTTGTTGCCCTGTCGTATATCATCAATCCGTTAATGCAACCGACCCAAAAATTAGCGTCACTATCTTCAAACACTGTTCTTACATAGTTGTTTTTAATAGATGTCGAATCGTCTTTAGAATGTTTATAAATAGAGAATTTTGTGCCATCAAATTTATTAAGTCCGTTTTCCGTAGCAATCCAGATAAAACCTTCATTATCCTGAAATATCTTATTTATAAGGCTGTTAGACAGATCTTCGTCAGGAGAAAAAAGCCTCCCGGTCTGCCCCGTAACATGAAAGGCGGATATAAGAAATATTAATATTGATAAATTTACCTTCAGCAATCTTGTCATGGTATTCAGATTTATTAAAAGGATATGCAAAAATAGGAAAATATCGGGATTATCACCCTATTTTTTTTGACCAATGTTACATACGCAAAAATCTTTGTTACATTTTTAAAGTTTGTGTTACATATAAAAAACTGTTTGAAACACCTGCATAAGTATATTTAAAAGAACCGACATAAATTTGTAACCGAAAAGACACAAAATATCCAACAATAAAAAAAACTACAAACCATGAAAAAAATGTAAAACACAAAAGGTATATTTTCATAACTCAAAAAAAATAATCAACAACATTTATTAATTCTTTAATTAAAAAAAATGATTCTATGAGAAACAATCATTATTTACAGACATTATGTCTGTTTTTGCTGTTTTGTCTGGCGCCTATTGTGGCTTCAGGACAATCTATCGCTGTAAAAGGTACAGTGATCGACGAAACCGGAGAGCCCGTTATCGGGGCTAATGTAACGGAACCGGGCACTACAAATGGTGTCATAACCGACCTTGATGGTATTTATACCATTAATGTATCATCTAACGGCAAACTTAGTTTTTCTTATATCGGCTATCAGACACAGGTGGTAGACGTAGCAGGAAAAAACACAATTAACATCACCCTGAAAGAAGATACTCAGGTTCTTTCTGAGGTGGTAGTAATCGGATACGGTACGCAGCGCAAGGAAGCTGTAACTGGTTCAGTTGCTTCAATGAAAGGAGAAGTGATACAACAAGTACAAACGGGTAATATCTCGTCAGCCCTTGCAGGACGCGTAGCCGGTGTGGATATGTCACAGTCTTCTTCCAGACCGGGTGCATCAATGCAGATCCGTATCAGGGGAACACGTTCGCTCAATGCCAGCAATGATCCGTTGGTTGTATTAGACGGTATTCCATTTGCAGGGTCATTGTCTGACATCAACCCGAATGACATTAAGAGTCTTGATATCCTTAAAGATGCATCTTCTACAGCAATTTATGGTTCACGTGGTGCAAACGGTGTCATTATAGTAACAACAAACAAAGGGTACACAGAACAAAAGGCTCAGGTTTCTTATAATGGATACTTCGGTTTCAAAAATGCTCAAAAATATCCGATGATGAGCGGACAGGAACTAAGTAAACTTCGTGCAACAGCAGGTAAATACACCAACGGTCTGGATGAAATAGATGGAACAAACACTGACTGGCAGGATCTTTTCTACCAAACAGGTATTGCATCCAGTCATGACGTAACTGTTTCCGGTGGAGCCAAAACCAACAATTACAGCTTTGGTATGGGCTACTTTAACGACAAAGGTGTAGTTCCTACGCAACAATACAATCGTATCACGCTGCGTGGAGCTCTTGATCAGGAAGTTGGTAAATATATCAAAATAGGATTTGTTACTAATAATACTTATAATACAACCGAAGGTGCTCAGGTAGGATTGTACAATGTATTGAGTACATCTCCACTAATAAAACCAATAAATGATGATGGCACAATAAAAAGAGTCGGTAAGGCTGCAACAGACGATCAGGTTCTCCTTACACGCGATATTATAGATCAATATGGTGACCTGTGGGTGCAGGAGGACAAAGCTTTCGCTTCATATAATAATGTATATAGTGACGTAAAAATACCCGGAATAGAAGGTTTGACTTATCGCTTCAATATGGGATTGAACTTTCGCATGAGAAATGGCGGTTCATTCTCAGGACAAGGTGTAAATTCATCAAATGCAAGTCAAACATCATCCGCTTCTATCAGTAACGAACTGACAACGAACTGGGCTATTGAAAATCTTCTGACATACGACCGTGTATTCAACAGCAAACACCGTTTAAACGTGGTAGGAATGTACTCTGCCGAGCAAAGCACCTTCAACAGGTCACACGTTGCCGGAAGAGATATCCCTGCAGGATATTTTCAATATTATAATCTGGGACATGCAAACGGTGAGATTACTGTAAATCCAAACAATCAGAATTACTGGCAAAGCGGATTGATGTCATGGATGGGTCGTGCCATGTATTCGTATGATGACAAATATATGGCAAGCGTGGCTTTCCGTGCCGATGCATCTTCACGTCTTGCTCCCGGTCACAAATGGCATGCATATCCGGCTGTATCATTAGGATGGAACATTACAAGAGAATCATTCTTGGAAGATATCCTTTCTAATATAGACCAACTGAAACTGCGTGTTGGATACGGAGAAACTTCTAACCAATCTATCGACCCATATAAAACACTTGGACTTTTGGCTACACGTCCGTATAACTTCGGACCGGATGAATACGTAACCGGCTACTATGTATCAGAACTGCCTAATACAAACTTAGGATGGGAATACTCCCGTACTTATAACTTCGGATTGGATTTCTCTATCATGAACCGCCGCATTTCGGGTACAATCGAATATTATATTCAGAATACTAAAGACGTATTGCTAAATGTGAATTTGCCTTCAACATCGGGTGTCGGCAGCTATATGGCAAATATTGGGGAGACACAGAATAAAGGTTTTGAATTATCTCTCAATGGCGTGATCATAGAAAATGCTAACGGCTGGAGCTGGGATGCGGGTGTCAACTTCTATGTAAATCGGAATAAGCTAACGAAATTGACAGCAAGCAAAGGCTCAGACAATCAGAAAATTGAAAAAGATGAAAGCAACTGGTGGTTCGTGGGTTCTCCTATTAATGTAATCTTTGATTATGAAAAAATAGGTTTATGGCAGGAAAACGAAAAAGCAGCGATGGATATTAACGAGCCGGGAGGTAATGCAGGTATGATTAAGGTAAAATATAACGGTGAATATGATGCAAATGGTCTTCCTACGCGCAACATAGGACCGGAAGACCGTCAGATCATATCACTTGAGCCTAACTTTCTGGGTGGTTTCAATACACGTGTAGCTTATAAAGACATTGACCTGAGTATCGTGGGAGCTTTCCAGAACGGAGGTAAACTTGTCAGTACGCTTTATTCTTCTTCAGGTTATTTAAATATGTTGTCAGGTCGTCGCGGTAACGTAAGCGTAGACTACTGGACGCCGGAGAACACCGGAGCATATTTCCCTAAACCGGGCGGCGTAGAACAAAGCGATAACCCAAAATACGGCAGTACGCTTGCTTATTTTGATGCAACCCACTTGAGCGTTCGTACCATAACTTTAGGATACAACCTACCTAAAACATTATTGAAACGTTTTGGCGTAAGCAACTTCCGCGTATATGCTACTGCACAAAATCCGTTCGTACTCTTTTCTCCTTACTACAAGGAATCAGGCATGAATCCTGAAACAAACTCTTATGGTGATGAGAACCAAGCGGTAACAAACAACCTGAAACGAAACATATTGATTGTGGGAACCAATTCTCCTTCAACACGCAACTATTTATTCGGAGTTAATTTGACATTCTAAACATTAAAAAAACATCAAATTATGAACAAGTTATATAACAAAAAACTCATTTTGAGTACAGTACTGTTCTCCCTGCTCTTAACAGGATGTGCAAATATATTGGATGAACAGCCGCGCAGTAAATACGATCCTACATTCTTCAAAACCGAAACAGGGGTGATGGGGGGATTGACATCTATGTACGCCCACTTGCGCCAGTTCTACGGACAGTATTACTATGTAGCGCTACAACAGCCAACCGATGAATATACATTCGCATGGAGCGCCGACAATAACTTTAAGGATATAGACCTTACAGAAGGTGTAGGTAACTACGCTTCAAACACTGTACGTTCAGACGCTTTATGGAACGCAGCATTTTCTAACATTAATACGGCAAGCGGTATTATAGAAAACGGATCTGAAGTAGGCATATCAGATGCATTGATAGCTGAAGCACGCTATTTTCGTGCTTTCGACTATTTCCAGTTGGTACAGAACTTTGGTGGAGTGCCCTTGGATCTGGGCAGTGGTGAACTTAAATTTAATATCACCCCCTCACGTGTATCTGTACGTAATACAGTTTCTGAAGTATATACAAAAGCAATCTTCCCCGACCTGAAATTGGCAGTAGAACAATTACCGGAAAAAGGACGTGTAACCGGTGGCGCCACTAAAACTCTGGCACGCCTTATGCTGGCTAAGGCATATCTTACTTATGGATGGTGGCTAGAAAATCCTAAAGATGTTCCGACATATCCTGAATCTTCTCGCACGGACCCTGACGGGCATGATGCAGCGTGGTATTTCCAACAGGCATATAATGTAGCCGCAGAAGGTATCGATAATCCCGGCTCATTCAAATTGCTTGATTATTACTATGATGTACATTTAGGTTCTAACGACCGCAACGCAGAAGTGTTGCTTTATGCAGACCATACCGAAACCAGTGAATTCTATGACGGACAAAGCCATTCGTATTTTTCAGGAGGCGCACCGGGTAACCAGATCGTTTGGTTTGTAACATGGAACTACACATTGATCAGAAGTCTGCGTAAACAGGACGACGGTTCATTTGCGAAAGTAGAATCCGTACAGCGTGAAGCAGCACAGGCATATGGTCGTCCATGGAGTTGTATGGCTCCTCCGATCGGTGTTTTTGAAAAGACGTTTGCCGACAAGACAAACGACTCTCGTTACGATGGTACTTTTGTTACCACTTTTCGTGGAAACTGGACAAAGGGTAGTTTGAGAAACGTACCGGAACTATATAATGCCAATGGTATGGCAGTAAAGCCGGGTGAGGCTATCTTAACATTCCTTGATGAAGATCCTGCTGATCCAAATGCAATCAATTATAATTCTGATGATGCAAAATCAAACGAAATAGCAGGAGGTGTAATGGCAAACAGAAGTGACTATGTAATAGCTCCGAGTCATATTAGCCGTGGTAGATATCCTACTCTATGGAAGCTTGGAACATATCGTACAAATAATGGTGACGGACTTGGCGAGCCTAATGGCGGTATCACCCGTCCGATTAACATTGCATATTTCTCTGAACTTTACTTAGTAGCAGCTGAAGCAGCAGTAAAAGGCGCTTCTACGGTAGCAGGAAAGAGCGCCAGAGAATTAGTTAATGTGATTCGCGCACGTGCAGGTAAATGGCGTTGGGATAACAATGGCAATGTAGCCAAAGACGAAAATAACAGCACGAAAATGACAGAACTGACGCCGGCGACAATTGACATCGACTATATCCTTGCAGAACGCAGTCGCGAATATTTCGGCGAAGGTCTGCGTTGGTTCGACCTGATACGTACACAAAAATTAATAGAGTATGCTCAAAAATATGAGATTGGTAACGGTGCCAGTGGAACAGGCTCGTACACAACAGCAGGTACCCATAACAGAGAAACGTTTACTCGTAACATACAGTTGAAACATTACCTGCGTCCGATACCTTCAGGTCAGTTGGATGCTTTGGAAATGAGTGACACCGAGAAAAAGGCATACCAGAATCCCGGATATTAATCCGATTTAAGGCAAAAAGTTGTTTGAAATTATTATTTTTGTAATTATTACCGTCATTGCGAAGGGAAATATTCCCTCGCGATGACGATAATAATACTTTTTTAACACACAAAATCTTATAATCATGAAACGAATAAAGACAGTTCTGATATGTTTAATTTTTCTTCCGGCTTCAATACTTGGGCAGCAGGAGCTACCCTATTTGAAAAATGATGAAGCAACGCAACTTATTGTTGACAAAAGGCCATTTCTTATTCTTGGAGGTGAGCTTGGCAATTCGTCGGCATCGTCTTTTGAAGATATAGAGCTTATCTTCCCCAAACTGCAACGAATGGGGCTTAATACTGTCTTAGTCCCTGCTTATTGGGATTTGATTGAACCGACAGAAGGAACATTTGACTTTTCATTAATTGATAAGACTATTTCTCAGGCGCGTGAAAACCATCTTAAAGTTGTCTTTTTGTGGTTTGGTGCATGGAAAAACTCAATGAGCTGTTATGCCCCTTTGTGGTTTAAAAAAGATTACAAAAAATATCCGCGAGTATATACAAAAGCAGGAAAGCCGCTCGAGATTGCAAGTTCCTTTTCCGATAATGTGTGTCAGGCTGACAATCGCGCTTTTTCTCAATTGATGAAGCATATATCATCAATCGACAAAGAGAACGGAACCGTTATAATGATGCAGATAGAAAATGAGATTGGTATGCTCGAAGATGCGCGCGATTATTCTAAAGAAGCTAATGCCTTGTTTGAAAAACAGGCTCCGGAAATCCTGATGAAATATCTCTCTAAAAATAAAAAAAGTCTTCACCCTTGGTTATTGGAAAAATGGCAGAAGCAAGGATCTAAGACAATAGGTAACTGGCAGGAAATATTCGGAGACGACTTGTATACCGATGAAATATTTATGGCTTGGTCGTATGCGCAATATGTAGAAAAATTAGCACAATCTGCACGCTCAATCCATAACATTCCTCTGTTTGTAAATGCTGCGATGAACAGTCGCGACCGTAAACCCGGTGAATATCCATCGGCCGGTCCGCTTGCTCATCTGATAGATATATGGCATTGCGGAGCGCCGGAGATAGACTTACTGGCTCCTGATTTATATGATAAAGGATTTGCAGATTGGGTGGCTAAATATAAACTTCACAACAATCCGCTGTTTATTCCCGAAGTAAGATTAAGCAGGAATAACGGTGTGCAGGCATTTTATGTTTTCGGAGAACATGATGCAATCGGCTACTGCCCGTTTTCAATTGAAAATGGCTCAGACAACCCTGACGCATCTTTAGTACAAGCATATTCAAAATTAAAAGAGCTAATGCCCGTTCTGACTAAATATCAGGGAAAAGGACAGTCCAACGGACTTTTATTCGATAAAGAAAATAATGAACGTATTTTAAATTACGATGACCTGAATATAAAATGCCGTCACTTTTTCACCCTGCCTTGGGATTCGCGGGCAACAGACGGAAGCGAATGGCCCGAAGGCGGAGGAATAATTCTTCGTTTGGCAAAAGATGAGTATATCATTGCCGGTAGCGGTATTGTAATCGAATTTGAAAAAAAGGATGAGAGAAAAACATCTGAAGCAAAAAAATTAGGCGAAGACGGCTTTGTTGAACAAGGAGGACAAAACGTAAAGCAGTCAGCGGCATGGGGCGGTGGCCTTAGAGCAGGAATCGGACCTGTTGACGAGATCAGCATAAACGAAAACGGAGAATTTGTCTATGTACGTCGCCATAACGGAGACCAGACACACCAGGGACGGCATGTTCGTATCGGTGTTGATGATTTTAAAATACTTCATGTAAAACTATACGACTATAAATAAATATACGACTATAAACCAATGAGAAACACACTTTTAAACAATTTTTCCTTTTTGTGGATATTTTTCCTTCTTAGCACAACAACATTTGTAGCTAAAGGAGCGGAATCATTCGTAGTGCATAGTAAAATTGCATCCGCTTTTACTTTGGCAGACAATGGTAAAACGGCTTCAATAATAACTGATGATAATGATTTCAAGGGAGTGCTGCGAGCTGCCGGAGATTTGCGCGATGATATATCAAAGGTTACAGGCACACTGCCGGATGCAGGAAAAGACAAAACCTTTGTAATTATCGGTACAGCAGGAAAATCCGCCCTTATCGACAAACTTATAAAAGAGGGAAAGATTGAAGAGTTAGCAGGAAAAAATGAAAAATATATAATAAAAACTCTTCAGAATCCTATTGAAGGAATAGATGAAGCGTTAATAATAGCAGGGAGCGACAAGCGGGGTACAATTTACGGAATCTACGAATTATCCTCGCAGATCGGTGTTTCACCGTGGTATTACTGGGCAGATGTACCTGTAGTAAAGAATAAAAATCTATATATAAAACCGGGTACATATACCGACGGTGAACCTGCAGTACAATACAGGGGAATCTTCCTGAATGACGAGGCTCCTGCTTTGAGTGGCTGGGCTAATGCCACATTCGGAGGCTTTAACAGTAAATTTTACGAAAAAGTTTTCGAACTGATACTTCGCCTGAAAGGTAATTTCCTTTGGCCTGCCATGTGGGGAAACGCTCTCTATCATGACGACCCTCTGAGCGGCCCCCTTGCCGATGAAATGGGAATAATTATCGGCACATCGCATCATGAACCTCTAGGACGCGCTCATGAAGAATGGAAATATTTCGGACAGGGACCTTGGGATTATACAAAAAACAGTAAAGTCCTCAAGGATTATTGGACAGGCAGCATGGAGCGTATGAAGGACTTTGAGACTGTAGTTACCGTAGGCATGAGAGGCGACGGGGATGAGCCTATGAGCGAAAGCTCGAACATCTCATTATTGGAAAGAATAATAAAAGACCAAAGACAAATCATTCAAAAAGTAACAGGAAAGAAAGCCTCCGAAACACCGCAGGTATGGGCTTTATATAAAGAGGTTCAGGATTATTACGATAAAGGAATGAGAGTGCCCGACGATATCACGCTTCTGTTATGCGACGATAACTGGGGGAATGTCCGTAAACTGCCCGATTTAAACGCAAAACAACGAAGCGGAGGGTATGGGATGTACTACCATTTTGACTATGTAGGCGGACCTCGCAACTATAAATGGCTTAATATAAGTCAGGTGCAAAGGATATGGGAGCAGATGAATCTGACTTACGAATATGGCGTCGACCGCCTGTGGGTCGTAAACGTGGGCGACCTGAAACCTATGGAATATCCAATCAGCTTTTTCCTTGATATGGCTTGGAATCCCAAGAGGTTCAATGCGAATAACCTCCTTGAACATACAGAACAATGGTGCGCACAACAATTCGGCGAAAAATATGCAAAAGAGTCGGCAAGGCTGATTAACCTGTATACAAAATATAACAGGCGTGTGAGTCCTGAACTATTGGATGATAAGACTTACAGCCTTGAAAACTATAACGAATTTGAACGCGTAACCGACGAGTATCGTAGTTTGCTAATCGATGCGATGAGGCTGTATTATATAATACCATCGGAATATAAGGATGCTTTCGACCAGCTTGTGCTGTTTCCGATAAATGGGATGTGTAACTTGTACGAAATGTATTTTGCCGTGGCAAAAAATAAATATTATGCATCAAAGAGAGATGTGGAAGCAAACTATTGGGCAGATAAGGTGAAAGAGTGTTTCGATCGCGATTCTATACTCACTGTGCATTATAACAACACTATTGCCGGAGGCAAATGGCCCCATATGATGGATCAGGTACGCATAGGTTACACAAGCTGGCAGCAACCGGATAAAAGTATTATGCCGAAAGTGGAATATGTTATACAAACATTTGAATTTAAGGAAAAAGTTTTCCATGAAGAAGACGGATACGTATCTATTGAAGCAGGAAATTTCACAAGAATGAACTCCGGCGACAAAGTATCATGGACTGTAATACCCGACTTGGGAAAAATAGTATCGGCAATTACTACAATGCCTGTTACAATATCTCCCGATAATAAAGATACTTATTTAGAATATGATATTGACCTGAAGTCCACAGGTGAAGCCAAAATAATTATTCTGGTATCCCCTACCCTGAACTTCAACGCCAACAAAGGATTGCGCTATGCCATATCAATTGACGGACAGGATGAACAGGTGATTAATATCAACGGACATTATCGAGGAGAACTCGGTCAATGGCAGGCAAGAAGTATTATCGAAACATCGACAACGCATAATATAAATAAAACGGGAAAACATACAATACGGTTCCGCCCTCTCGATCCGGGTATCGTACTGCAAAAAATCATGATCGACATGGGAGGACTTAAACCAAGCTACTTGGGCGCTCCGGAAAGCTTTTTCAATTGAAAATTGAAAATGAATTAGAAAAATGACAATTGATAATTAAAATACAAATTTTAAAAACAAACGATAAAAAGCGAACGATAACAAAATGAATAATACAACATATATCAAACTAACATTGCTCCTTGCAATTATCATATCCGTACCTGTTCAGGGTAAGGTAAAACTGCCGCTCCTGATAAGCGACGGAATGATATTGCAAAGGGAGACGTCTCTTGATATATGGGGTTGGGCAGACCCGAATGAAAAAGTAGTTGTACAGTTTCAGGGTAAAACCTATAATACTAAGGCTGCAAAAAATGGCGAATGGAAAGTTACATTACCACCACAGAACGCCGGAGGCCCTTTTACGATGAAAGTAAATGATATAGAGTTAAAAAATATATTGATTGGAGATGTGTGGCTTTGTTCCGGACAGTCTAACATTGAACTTCCTATTCGTCGCGTATTAGACTTATACCACGATGAAGTTAAAGATGCAAGAAATCCTTATATCAGACAGTTCAGGGTGCCTATGAAGTACAATTTTCAGTCGGAAGAAAAGGATTTACCGGGAGGAGAATCGAAGATCGGCCTAAGCCAATGGAAAGAAACAACTCCTGAAAATATTCTTGACTTCACTGCGGCAGCATACTTTTTCGCAAAAGAATTATACGAAAGATACGGTGTTCCCATAGGGTTTATCAATAACGGTGTAGGGGGCTCTCCTGCAGAGGCATGGATTAGTGAGGACGCTCTTAAAAACTACCCGCACTATCTTGAAGCAGCACGTGAATGCGCAAACCCTGCGTATGTCGACAGTATCAGAAGCGCAGACGCGCAAAAAAGCCGCCAATGGCATGAAACGCTTATTAAAAATGACAAAGGTCTCTCTCTTTGGAATAAAACGGATTTTGACGATTCTGAATGGTCGTCTGTTTCTTTACCGGGATATTGGGCGGAGAAAGGCATCGAACAGGTTATAGGTACCCTGTGGTTGCGTAAAAATTTTGATATTCCGGCGTCAATAGCAGGAAAATCGGGAGTATTACGTTTAGGTTGTATTATCGATGCCGACTCCGCCTTTATCAACGGTACATTTGTTGGAACAATCACATATCAATATCCGCCGCGTATCTACAATATTCCGGCAGGACTGCTTAAAGAGGGTGAAAACAATATAACAGTCAGGGTTGTAAGCAACTCCTCCAAAGGCGGGTTTATAGAAGAAAAACCTTACAAAATAATTGTAGGAGAAAACGAAATAGACCTGACCGGAGATTGGAAATATAATATCGGAGCAACAATGCCCCCTCCCGGACCGCAAACGACTTTCCAATACAAGCCGATGGGACTGTATAATGCACTGATAGCACCGTTGAAGAATTATAAACTGAAAGGCATTGTATGGTATCAGGGCGAATCAAACACAAACAGGGCACAGGAATATAAGACGCTTCTCCCCGACCTCATCAATGACTGGAGAGCTACTTGGAACAATCCTCAAATGCCTGTTATTTTTGCTCAACTGCCAAATTATATGAAAGCGCAACAATTACCCGCAGAAAGCGATTGGGCAGAACTAAGGGAAGCGCAACGACAAGCGCTCAACCTGCCGTACACAGGGATGGCTGTAACGATCGATATTGGTGAATGGAATGATATTCATCCGCTGAATAAAAAAACCGTAGGACATCGTTTAGCGCTCGAAGCACAACGGGTAGCTTATGGAGACAACAACGTCGTAAGTACGGGTCCGATATACGAAAGTATGCAAATAGAAGGAAACAGCATAATAATTACGTTTTCGTCTACAGGCAGCGGAATATATACAAATCTTGATTTGAAAGGATTTGCTGTTAAAGGCAAAGACGGAAAATATATTTGGGCAAATGCGACAGTATTGTCTTCAAATAAGGTAAAAGTATGGAGTGAGCATGTTCAAGACCCGATTGCCGTAAGGTACGCTTGGGCGGATAATCCCGAAGGTGCAAACCTCAGGAATAAAGAAGGCTTGCCGGCGTCACCTTTTCAATCAATGGAGAGTGGAAAATTGAAAATTGAAAATGAGAATTAATTAAAAATTAACAATTAAACATTATATGAAAACTGCATCACAGGAAATGAACGAATCGAAAGGCTTTTATAAGCTATCGTGGATACAACGCATAGGTTTCGGCTCGGGTGATCTGGCACAGAACCTGATTTACCAAACGGTTGCCCAGTATCTTCTTATCTTTTATACAAACGTCTTCGGACTTCCTGCAGCTACGGCCGCCGTAATGTTTCTCATTGTCCGCTTGGTTGATGTTGCATGGGATCCGCTCGTGGGAGCTTTTGTTGATAAACGGAATCCGAAATTGGGTAAATACCGTTCATACCTTGTCTTGGGAGGGATTCCGCTTACAGGTTTTGCCATCCTTTGTTTTTGGAACGGATTCTCAGGATCACTGTTATACGCATATATCACATACGTGGGTTTGTCGATGTGTTATACATTAATCAATGTTCCTTATGGAGCTTTGAATGCTTCGCTTACACGCGATACTGATGAGATCACAAAACTCACGTCTACCCGTATGTTCCTCGCCAATCTTGGTGGATTAGCTGTAGCTTACGGCATCCCGATTCTTGTTAGAACATTCTCTCCCGATGGCAAGATAAACTCTCCCGAATCAGGAAACGCATGGTTTATCACCATGACCATTTATGCAATCGCCGGTTTGATACTACTGATATTCTGTTATACACAGACCAAAGAGCGCATCGTAATGGACGAGAAAGATACCGAAGATGTAAAAGTGTCCGACCTGTGGATGGAGTTCAGTCATAACCGCCCTCTGCGTGTGCTTGCATTCTTTTTTATTACGGCTTTTGCCATGATGGCGATAGGAAATTCGGCAGGCTCTTATTACATGATTTACAATGTACAAGCTCCCGATTGGCTGCCTTACTTTGCAGCATTAGGCTCTATTCCGGCATTTATCTTTATGCCAATGGTACCTGCCATAAAACGAACGATAGGCAAAAAATATATGTTCTATGTCTTTCTTTCTATTGCAATTATAGGGATGGCGATGCTCTATGTTATTTCGGTAATTCCTGCACTTAAGACACAAGTATGGCTGGTGCTTGTCGCCCAATTTGTGAAATCGACAGGTGTAATTGTTGCCACAGGATATATGTGGGCTTTGGTTCCGGAGGTCATTTCTTATGGTGAACATACTACCGGAAAAAGAATTTCAGGAATTGTAAACGCTTTGACAGGTATATTCTTCAAAGCCGGAATGGCTTTAGGAGGAGTCGTACCCGGATTTGTACTCTCTCTCGTGAAATTTGACGAAAAAAATGCAGTGTCGCAGTCTGCTTTAGCAGAACAGGGAATACTATGGCTCGTTGCAGTAATACCTGCAATACTGCTACTTTTGGCTATGTTCATTATATCAAAATACGAACTGGAAGATGATGTGATCGACAAAATAAATATGGAGATTGAAGAAAGAATTAAACAATTGAAAGTTGAAAATTGAAAACACCGATTAAGTGAGAGCAAAGGCAAGCTCGCTTGTCTATGCCGAGCGTGAGGTGTTTCGACGAAGTCAAAATTGAAAATGAAAAAAACAAGGAACGATTAAGAAATTATCAATAAAAAATAAACATTGTAACATGAAAAAAATTATCTGCTACTTATTTTTATCTTTTTCATTATTCGCGATTGTAGCGTGTAATAATCAAAATAACAGTGAAAAACAAGATGAGAAAGCCTCTTCTTTGAAAGAGGCACTTAATGATGCGTTTTATATAGGCGCTGCTTTGAATGTGGACCAAATATTTGAACGTGATGTCATGGCAGTGGACATAGTAAAAAATCATTTTAGCGCCATTGTTGCCGAGAATTGCATGAAAAGCATGTATTTGCAACCTAAAGAAGGTGAATTTTTCTTCGATGAAGCGGATAAGTTTGTGGAATTCGGCGAACGTAATAATATGTTTATCACAGGGCACTGTCTTATATGGCATTCGCAGGCTCCCGCTTGGTTCTTCACCGACGAAAACGGAAATGATGTATCAAAAGAAGTCTTGATTGAACGAATGAAAAATCATATCACCACAATTGTTTCTCGCTATAAAGGACGAATCAAAGGTTGGGATGTAGTCAACGAAGCTATTAATGACGATGGTTCATGGCGAGACAGTAAATTCTATCAAATAATTGGTGAAGAATTCATCCCTTTGGCATTCCGGTTTGCACATGAAGCTGATCCCGATGTCGAACTTTATTATAACGATTATAATGAATGGCATGCAGATAAAAGAGATGCAATTGTCAATATGGTAAAATCACTGAAAGAAAAGGGATTACGAATAGATGCAGTAGGTATGCAAGGGCATATGGGCATGGATTATCCGACTTTACAGGAGTATAAGGCTGCCATTGATGCTTATGCATCTTCAGGAGTGAAAGTTATGATCACCGAATTTGACATGAGCGCCCTACCATCACCTCGACAAAACGTTGGAGCCAATGTTGCCGACACAGAAGCTTATCGCCAGGAAGTGAACCCATATACGGACGGGTTACCGGAATCTGTTTCATTAGCCTGGACTAAACGAATGACTGAGTTTTTAAAACTTTTTATTGATAATAAATCAAACGTAAGTCGCGTTACGATGTGGGGCGTTACAGATGCCGGCTCATGGAAAAATAACTTTCCGATGCGCGGCAGAACGGATTATCCGTTGTTGTTCGACCGTGAGAATAAAGCAAAACCGATTGTCGATGAAATCATTAATCAAATTGACAATTGACAGTTGACAATTGACAATGCACAATTAACAATTAAACAATTAAACAATTAAACGATTAAACGATTAAACATTTTCAATTTTCAATTGTATAACATTTTCAATTAAATAAAATGAAACAAGCAAAATATTTATTCCCGCACGATTTTATGGCTGACCCGTCAGCACACGTTTTTGAAGGGAAAATATATATCTACCCTTCGCACGACAGAGAAAGCGGTATACCGGAAAATGATAACGGAGATCATTTCGATATGAGAGATTATCATGTATTTTCTCTTGAAGAAATTGACGGAACAATTTCAGATCATGGGGTTGTTTTATCCGTAGAAACGATTCCATGGTCGGGTCGACAACTTTGGGACAGCGATGTGGCTTGCAAGAATGGCAAATATTATTTATACTTTTCGCTCAAGGACAAAAATGATATATTCCGCTTAGGCGTAGCCGTAAGTGACAAACCATACGGGCCATTCGTTGCGCAGGATAACCCCATAAAAGGAAGTTACAGTATTGACCCTTGTGTTTTTGAAGAGAACGGAGAGTATTATATCTATTTCGGAGGTATTTGGGGAGGACAACTTCAACGTTATCGTGATAACAAAGCATTGGAATGTGCAACATTCCCTGCCGATGATGAACCGGCACTTTGTGCAAAAGTAGCCAAGCTTAGAGGTGATATGCTTGAGTTTGCCGAAGAGCCACGCGATGTTATCATATTGGATGAAAACGGAAAACCGTTGACACAAGGAGATACAGACCGCAGGTTCTTCGAGGCATCATGGATGCATAAGTATAATGGCAAGTATTATTTCACATATTCAACAGGTGATACACACCTGCTTTGTTATGCTATTGGTGACAATCCTTATGGACCGTTTACATATAAAGGCGTAATTCTGACTCCTGTTGTTGGATGGACAACACATCACAGCATTGTTGAATTCAAAGGTAAATGGTATCTGTTCCATCACGACAGTGTACCGTCGGGAGGTAAAACTTGGCTACGCAGCATGAAAGTTATCGAACTGGAATATAACCATGACGGAACAATCAAAACAATAGAAGGAAATCAAACAATTAACAATTAACAATGCACAATTAACAAAGAGATGAGTTGTTCCTTTTTATACTAAAGAACAGTCTGAAATCAAAATAAAATCATAATAAAAAACTAATGCAAATGACATTTTCAAACATAAAAAGAGCCAATCACCAATTTAATTACTTCAACTTCGTTAAAGTGACACATTATTTAATTTTTAACATCAAGGAACGTTGTCAATTGTCAATTGTCAATTATCAATTGACGAAGTCATTAGCATTGATTTTATTGTTTCCGCTATCTCTTTATGCGGAAGACGGCAGTCGTTTGTGGCTCAGGCACACAACATTGCCAAGCGAGCAAACCGGACGCTTCTCTTCCGTATCTTATGACGAAAAATCTGCAACGATAGACATTGCAGCAAAGGAATTGTCAGGCGCATGGGAATCATTTTCAGGTAAACCTTTAGGTATCGCACCATTACAAAATAATGCAATTGTAATTGGCACAAGCAAAAGCAGCAATATTAAATCGTTAATATCAAAGGACTTAAAAGAACTTAAAGGAGAAGCGTATATTATTCGTTCCGTAAAAAAAGGAGATAATAATTATATTGTTATAGCGTCACAAACGGAAAGTGGCGTACTGTACGGTGTTTTTCACTTTCTTAGATTGATGCAAACGGAAACGTTGGCAGACAATATTGATATCCATGAAAAACCTGCATACGATATTAGAATTCTCAACCATTGGGATAATTTGGACAGGACAGTCGAACGAGGTTACGCAGGTTATTCGCTTTGGAAATGGGATGAACTGCCGAATACGATATCTCCGCGTTATGAAGAATATGCGAGAGCAAACGCTTCAATAGGTATAAACGCAACCGTGATAAACAGCGTAAATGCGTCGCCGCAAATTCTAACACCGGAGTATCTTACGAAAGTGAAAGCCATAGCCGATATTTTTCGCCCTTACGGCATAAAAGTATACTTATCGGTCAACTTTTCGTCTCCCAAAGTGATAGGCGGGCTAAAAGATTCCGACCCGCTTAATCCGGACGTAAAAAAATGGTGGAAAGATAAAGCCAAGGAAATATACTCCCTTATTCCCGATTTCGGTGGTTTTCTTGTGAAAGCTAATTCGGAAGGACAGCCCGGTCCTCAAGATTACGGTCGCACGCATGCGGACGGTGCAAATATGATGGCCGATGCACTCAAGCCTTATAAAGGTATTGTAATGTGGAGAGCATTTGTCTACAGCCCAAGCAACGAAGACCGCGCAAAACAGGCATATTTGGAATTTATTCCGCTTGACGGTCAATTCAGGGACAATGTTATTATCCAGATTAAAAACGGACCTATAGACTTCCAGCCTCGCGAACCGTTTACTCCCCTTTTTGGAGCTTTGAAAAAGACCGCAGGAATGGTTGAGTTTCAGATAACGCAGGAATATTTAGGTTTTTCAAACCACCTTGTATACCTTGCTCCCCTATTCAAAGAAACGCTCGACAGCGATACATATTCATTTGGAAGCGGCTCTACGATAGCAAAGCTGACTGACGGTACGCTAATGAATCCTGCCAAAGCGACTGCAATATCTGCCGTGGCAAATATTGGCGAAGACGCCAATTGGTGCGGACATCACTTCGCACAAGCCAATTGGTATGCTTTCGGACGTTTGGCGTGGAATCACCAACTATCGTCGGAAACGATTGCCGAAGAATGGATAAAAATGACTTTCAGCAAAGACAAAGAGTTTGTTGAACCTGTCAAATCCATGATGATATCATCGAGAGAAGCCGTTGTAGATTATATGATGCCGTTAGGGCTGCACCATATTTTTGCGTTAAACCATCATTACGGTCCCGAACCGTGGTGTGACGTGCAGGGAGCGCGTCCGGACTGGATGCCGTGGTATTATCACAATGCGAACGAAAAAGGCATGGGTTTCAACCGTACTTCAACAGGCAGTGATGCCGTTTCGCAATATTTTCCTCCTTTAAATGAAATATATAATGATATATCACGCTGTCCCGAAAATCTGTTGATGTGGTTCCACCATGTACCTTGGGATTACAAAATGAAAGACGGCAAAACGATGTGGGATGCGCTTTGTTACAAGTATGATTCGGGAGTACAACAAGTCAGGGATTTTCAAAAAGTATGGGACAAAGCGGAATCATTAACAGACACTCAACGTTTCAAAGACGTACAATCAAAATTAAAAATTCAGGCGCGTGATGCCGTATGGTGGAAAGACGCCTGCCTATTATACTTTCAAACATTTTCAAAACGGCCTGTTCCTTATGATATAGAACGTCCCGTACATGAGTTGGAAGACCTGAAAAAGATTAAATTAGATATGAAACATCATAATTAAACATTATGGAGAAAACTTGGAGATGGTTCGGCAAAAAAGATGAGATTACCCTTCCTATGTTAAGGCAAATAGGCGTGGAAGGGATAGTTACAGCATTATATGATATACCTGTCGGTGAAGTATGGACACAGGAAGCAGTCAATGAATTATCCGATTTCATAAAAGATGCGGGAATGCGTTGGTCAGTAGTCGATAATTTGCCTGTAAGTAAAACCATCATGCTCGGAGGGGATAATGCGGATAAGCTGATAGCCAACTATGTACAAAACCTTGCTAATCTTGGTGAAGCAGGTATAAACACCGTTTGCTATAACTTATATCCGACAGAATATAATGACTTATCCGTAAACGCCACCTTAACAAACGGCATTTTCGTGAAAGAAAACATAAAATTTTTCCTTTCGCAATTAATGCCGGTATGTGAAGAGTATAACATAAACATGTGTATAAATCACGGCAAGCTATCCTCCACTACTGCTGAACCTCTCCATATAAGAACTAACGAAATTGACATTGAATGGATTCTGAATACTGTCGATAATCCTTATAATGGAATAGCTATCCACATAGATTCATCAAATATAGAAACTCTTATCGATGAAATACAATTTGCAAAGAAGTTCACTTCCC
>JGI994J12354_10001542_pt1 | contig 23283 bp, 18 predicted proteins | sample IntmicLarv3ML3BL_FD_12354 | JGI IMG/M metagenome (IMG submission 12354) | reverse complement strand
GTAGAGGTTGGCCACCGGCGCCCGCCAATCGGTCACCAGCGGCTCGCCGTCCTCGTCGTGGAGGGCAAACTTGCCCAAGTAAATGCGCCGCAGGGCCTCTTCCTCGCGGAAGAGCAAATCAATGCGGCCAAAGTAAGGGGTGCCCTCCTCGAAAATTTTGCCAAGCTGGCGGAAGCGCTGCTCGTAAAGGGCGAGCACGCTCTCGGTGCTGCGGTCATCGGCGGCATTGGTCTGTTCGTCGAAGCGGCGGTGGATGTCCGCCATCTCCCGCTCCATGCGGGCACGGGTCTCATCCAGATGCCGGTCCTCAAGCTCGAGCTCGGGGTCGCGGGGCGCCGGGGTCTTCACGGGCGTCACCTCCTTATAATAAAGACAAGGGCTCATAGTTTAGCAGAAAGAGGGATGGGTGTCAAGACACGCCGGAGGAAAAAGGAGGTTTACAAAGGGTGCCGGATGTGCTATAATAACTTTCACATCATAAGCAGGTGTTGCATAGTGGCAGTGCTCCAGCTTCCCAAGCTGGCTGTGAGGGTTCGATTCCCTTCACCTGCTCCACGGAAATGTCAAGGCCACGCTAAAAAATATCTTTCGATATTTTTTAGCGTGGCCTTTGGCTATGCTTGGATGTCGTGGGAAACTCAGTCAACATAAAGATGCTTATATACCTTCTTTTAGTCTGTTCCACAGGCTGTTCTCGGTTTTTTCTGTTCAAACAACACAGTGATGTGACGCCGCGGTCATTCCCCATTTTGATTTGCCCAGGTGGGAATTGCGCTATCGGCAAGTTTTTCCATTACTCCTCGTGGTTAGCATATTCATCTATTTCCATTTGCTGCTGAAGCCGATTAACAGCGTCCTTAAGAAAGGATTTTGATATCTCCAGAATCTTAATAGATGTCTGCCCTTGCCGCGAATGATACAGCATGATTTTGGGGAAGTAACTGTATTTGAAATCCAATGTCCGCCGTTTAAGGTCATACTCACGCTCCCATCCCGCCACCCTTCCATCCCATGCCTGCATAAGCGACGGTGGCAGCTCAAAATAGTAGTTGCACTCGGCATCCTCAATGCGCCAACTAGATCTATCTTCGGCCCAAAAAATCTTGAATCCACCAGCCGCCACAAATCCACGGTGTCTGTCATGAGTCGTGTGATGGTGTTCTTTGTAGAGAAAGAGCATCGTACCGTTCTCGAGCACCCCAAAACAAATGTGTTGAGCAATATCATGAACCTGCTGAAGGAACATATTGATGGAGGTGTCATGAACCGCAAAATCGTGATATTGATACTCACTTCTCAAGAGACACTCAACATTTCGCTGCTTTTCAGGCGACATACTGTTATAAGTTGCATCTATTTCCGCAATAAGCTTACGTACAGATGCAAACATGGTACTCTGCGCAAATGAATAGCCAATCTGCTTTTGTTTCTTGCGGTTACCAAGGGTGAGGCTTTTCCGATAGAGCTTGGTGTGCAGAGGGTTCAAGACATAGGTGTCAAGGCCGCTGTCTAGAAGATACAGTGTAGCATATTACCCTTGGAGAGGGGCCTAAACTACTACTCTATAATACAAGGTGGCGTACAAGGTGGCATTTCACAGCCAATCCTTGACTAACAATGGGGTTTATGTTAACGTAAAATTGGAACTTATAAGGAGATTGCCATGACATCTTTGGGAGGCCACTATGAAACAGAACTATCCAAAGGCAGAGGCCCGACCCTTTTCCTATACCTGCGCGGGACGAGAACTGCACGATCCCTACGCGTGGATGGAGAGCAACGATGCCGACACGCACGCCTATGTGGCGCAACAAAACATCTTCACCTCGCAGTGGTTTGAGACCGCAGGTGATGTGCAAAAGCGCGCTGCGGCGCTCAAGGCAAAGGCAGACAAGCCTGCCTTTACCGGCGTGGTGGAATGCCACGGCAAGCTTTACGCTTGTCGTGTGGCACCGGGCGGCGCGTCGTCCGCCGTCATCCTGAATGCCGACTTCGAGGTCACCGAGGTGCTCATGGAGGAGACCACGGACGGAGATTTCCATCTCTACGGTGTTTCCCCGTGCCCAGGTGATTCTGACATTGTCGCGCTCTCTATTTTAAAGAATGGCGCGGCGCGGCCCAGTCTGCTGCTATATCGCATCTCCACTCGGGAGGTCTTCGCAACTTTGGACGGCATGTTCTCGTATGCCTGGGCGCCTGATGGCCGCTGTATCTATTACGCCGATGCAACGGCTGATGTCGAGCGCGGTGTCAATTACAACACGGCGCGAGCGTATTACTTGGACACCGGCAAAGAAGAAATCCTCTATGAGGAAAAGGACAACGCGGTTTTTATCCTCCTCAAAGCGTCCTCCACAGGCGAGCTGTTTATCCATGTTCTGCTGAGCTATGTCAACACCCGCGTTGTCCATTACGCGCCCAATACCAGCAAGGCCACACGGATGACGCCCCATGATGACAGTGTGTTCCACCACATTGGCTGTATAGACGGCACCCACTATTTCTTCACCAATGATAAAGCGCCCAGGGGGCAGGTGGTTGCCCTGACGGGCAGCCTGCTTTTGCAGAACGCCGTGCCCGTTTTGGCCGAGGAGAGCCGATCCCTAGAGGGAGCCATGACTGTCCGGGACAGACTGCTGGCGGTCTATCTGAATGACGCTGCCATGGAGGCCGTGCTTTACGATCAAAAAGGTCTCAAGGTGTGCGATTTACCCTTGCCGGACAAAATCGGCACCCTTCAGCTCTCCGCAGAGCATATGCCCGTGCTGCCGGACGGCGCCAAACATCTCTATATGGGCTTCGAGAGCTTCATCTGCCCGCCCTCGGTTTTGTGCTTCGATGTTGAAAACGGCAAAGTCGAGGTGGCCTACAACACCCGGAATACCGGCATCCGAGAGGATATTACCGTGGTAAGCCAGCCCATTACAGCACGGGACGGCACGCGGATTTTGGCCTTTTTGGTGCACAAAAAAGACCAGACACCCACGGGCGATGTGCCCACCTTGATGTATGGCTATGGCGGATACAATGTCTCCCTCACGCCTTGCTATACAGCGCCTTTCATCGGTCTTGACGCCGTCGATTGGGTCGATCGCGGCGGGCTCTATGTCCAGTGTGTGTTGCGGGGCGGCGGCGAATACGGCGCCCAGTGGCACGAAGCCGGCTGGCGCGGCCGTAAAAAGAACGCCTTCTATGACTTTATTGATATTACCGAATGGCTCATTGCCACTGGCTGGACCTCTCCGGAGAAAATTGCCATCAATGGCGGCAGCAACGGCGGATTGCTGGTGACAGCCCTGTCTGTGATGCGCCCTGATCTGTTCAAGGCTGTCCTCGCCTCGGTTCCCCACACCGACATGATACGGTTCTGCTGGGACGATCGCGGGCCCATGTATGTGGCCGAATATGGTGACCCGCGCGATGAGGAACTATTCGAATATATGCATTCCTACTCGCCCTATCACAATATTAAAGCGGGCGCCCAGTATCCGGCTTTCTATGTACAAACCGGAGAATTTGACAACAACGTACCCCCTTATCACGGCAAAAAATTTGCCACCAAGATGCAGGGTGCGGGCGGCAGTCCGTTGTGCCTCTTGCGTGTGCTGGCTCGGGGCAGCCACGGCCTTGGCACGGGGGATGTGTATTTCACCACAAGCGCGGAAATGCAGCTGTTTGCCGAGCATTTTCTCGGCATAAACCCATAAATACGCGATAAACGATGCTCTGGCGCGATATCCGGTGCTTTGGAGGGATGGCATGGTAAAGTTCATCTTTAGGCGCATATTACTCATGATTCCAACCTTAATTTTTGTCGTGTTGCTCGTCTTTCTCATCTTGAATGCCACCCCCAGCAATCCCGGACGGATGCTGATGGGGCCCACGGCCAGTGCTGCGCAGGTGAATGCCATCAACGAGGCTTTCGGTCTCAATAAACCGATTTTGCAGCGCTTTGTGGACTATGCCTCCGGGCTGGCTCGGGGGGATATGGGCGTCTCCTATCGCAGCCAGCGGCCTGTGGTTGAGGTGCTGCTGCCCAAATTCCCCCGTACCATGCAAATTGCAGTGTTGGCGGTGCTGGGTAGCGCCATCATCGGCATTCCCCTGGGTATCCTATCGGCTGTCAAGCAGTATTCGCTCATCGACTCGGCCACCACGGTTTTCTCCATGCTGTTTGCCAGCATCCCCAGCTTTTGGCTTGGCCTCATGGCCATGCTGCTTTTCTCCCTCAAGCTCGGGTGGTTCCCCACCAGCGGCGTGGGGACATGGAAGCACATGGTCATGCCCGTCATGACCCTTGCCATGCCTATTGGGGCCTATCTCTCGCGCATCACACGCACCACCATGCTGGAAACCATCAATCAGGATTATGTGCGTACCGCAAAATCCAAGGGTGCGCCGCGCCAGCGGCAGATTTTCGTCCACACCCTGCGCAACGCTCTGCTTCCCATTGTGTCGCAACTGGGCATGAGTTTTGCTTCTCTGCTGGGCGGCGCGCTCATCACCGAGGTGGTCTTCGGTATCCCCGGTTTTGCCAACGAGATTCTGGCCGCCATCCAAATCAAGGATGTCCCCATTGTCATGGGCGCCACCATTTTGCTGTGCGTTGTCTTTATGGTGATTATGCTCATTGTGGATATCCTGTACGCGTTCATCGACCCGCGCATAAAAGCGGCCTATTCGGCTTAGGAGGTGTGACTTTGTTTGGAGCTAAGCGCAAGGTGCTCGACACGGCCGACCTGACGCCTATGGGCGAAATCTGGCTGCGACTGAAGAAAAACAAAGCCGCCATGGGCGCGCTGGGTATGGTCATCCTCATCATTCTGGTTGCCATTTTTGCCGATGTTATCGCCGATTATCAGGCCCTGGCCATTAAGCAGCAGCCCGAAATCCGCCTCCAGGGCCCCAGTGCCGAGCACTGGTTTGGCACCGATGCCTTTGGCCGGGATGTTTTTGCCAGGGTCATCCACGGAACGCGATACTCGCTGCTGTTCGGCCTGGTATGTACCTTTCTCTCGACCATCATCGGCTGTGTGCTGGCCGCCTCAGCCGCCTACATGGGCAAGATTGTCGAAACCCTCATCATGCGGACCATGGACGCCATGATGAGTATACCGGGCACCTTGTTTATCATCGTCATCATCGCGGCCATGGGCTCGGGGCTCAGGAGCATGTTTGTGGCTATGGTCATCGCCTACATTCCCGGTTTTACCCGGATGATTCACGCCTTTGTCGTCACGGTGGTGCGGCAGGAGTACATCGAGGCGGCGCGGTCCAATGGGGCCAAAACTTCGACGATTATATTCCGGCATGTACTGCCCAACGCCATCGGGCCCATTATCGTCAACGCTATGATGAGCGTCGCCGGCCTCATCATGGGTGCCGCTGCCCTGAGCTTTATCGGCATGGGCGTGCAGCCCCCCGCGCCGGAATGGGGCAGTCTCCTGCAGGAGGCCACCGGCTGGATGCGCCTCTACCCGCACCTGGTCGTCGCACCTGGCGTGGCCATTGTGCTCACCTCGCTCTCCTTCAATCTTTTGGGGGATGGGCTGGCCGACGCCCTCGACCCGCGCAGGGCCGAGCTGTAGTCAAACGGGAATACCTCCGTTTTTTACGGATGTTTTCATAATTTGAGGAGGAATACTATGAAGAAGTTTGTGGCTCTCGGGCTGGCGGTCATCATGCTGATGGCACTGTTTACCGCCTGCGACAGCGGCGCCGGGAAGTCCGGCCCGGTCAAGGATACGCTCACCGTCGTCTCCAGCGGCAAAGGTAACAATTTTGACCCCCTGACAAACTACGAGTCCGACTGGTTTGTACTGGAGCAGATTTTCGACAAGCTGTTCCGCATTGATACCAACGGCAAAATCGTCTCTCATGTGGCCGAGAGCTGGACAGAGAGCGAAGATGGCATGACACTGAGCATCAAGCTGCGTGAGGACATCAAGTTCCACGATGGCACCAAGCTCAATGCCGAAGCCGTGGCCTACAGCTTTGAGGTTTCTCACGCCGAGCCCCTCAACGCCTGGCTGGCCGATCTGGTGCCCGGCTGGGAGGTCACCGGCGAATACACCATCAACGTCTTCAAGGGGCATTCCTACACCCCCATCTATGAATCCCTGCTGGCCCGCCCCCATATTGTCTCCCCCACAGCCTACGCGGCCGACCCTGCCGCCTTTGCCAAAAAGCCGGTGGGCTCCGGTGCCTATAAGTTTCTCTCCTTTGGCAGCGACGATGTGGTCACTCTGGAAGCCAACGCTGATTACTTCCTGGGTGCCCCCGGGTTCAAGAATCTCGTCATCCGGCCCGCCATGGAATCGGCCACCTCGGTGATTGCCCTGCAAAACGGCGAGGTTGATCTGGTGGTCGACCTGACCTCCAACCAGGTTCCCGTTGCCAACGCCATCGAAAATATCAAGGTGGTCGAGCAGACCGGCTGGGCCCAGACCATGATGATTATGGCCGGCGAGCCCTTTACCGGCAACCGCGCCCTGCGCCAGGCCATTGCCCACGCCGTCGACCCCAAGAAGGCCGCCGTGCTGGATGAGCGGCCCAACGCCACCATCGCCACCGACCTGTTCACCACCAGGATGTTGGGCCCCTATTCAGGACAGGTACCCATCCTCGACTATAACACCGACAAGGTCGAAGCCCTGCTGAAGGAGGCCGACTATGTGGCGGGCACCGTCATTCCCATCCGTGTCACTCAGAACTTTGCCGCCCTGGCCCAGTCGGTTCAGGCCGATTTGGAGGCCGTGGGCATCACGGCCAAAATCGAGCAGGTGGACGAGCCGACCTACAACAACTTCTTCACCGACGGCAACTTCGGCCTGAGCTTCTGGCAGTATGGCAACGACCAATCATCCACCGAGGATTTGCTGACCTATTTCACCAGCACCAACTTCTACGGCGCCTACATGGAAGCCAGCCCCGAGTATGATGCCTTTGTGGCCCAGTTTGGCGATTTCCCCACCGCCGAGGCCCGCATGGAGGTTATGAAGGGTGCCCTGGCCCAGCAGGTTGACTTTGCCAACATGGTTCCCCTCTACGAGAGCGTTTTCAACTTTGCCTATCGCAGTGACTTGCTGGACAACGTCAACCCCTGGTTTGCCCCGACCTATCACTACTATCTTGGCGAGATTCAGCCCAAGAAATAACGTGAACGGCGGCACAGAGTTCAGTCTGTCATAACATAAGCTGTCCAAGCGGGACGCATGTCCCGCTTGGCATGTTTATGGCGCTTCACGCTTTTGAAAGGGGCTACCCTGTGGATACAACTATGGTAAAGGCAGATAGCGAGCTGCTGCTGCACATCAACAACTTAAAAACGGTGCTTACCACCCGCGCCGGTGATTTGGTGCCGGTGGATTATGTAGACGTGCGCATACCGTCCAAAACCACCGTTGGCCTGGTGGGGGAGAGCGGCTGCGGGAAAAGCATGACGGCCATGTCTGTCATGGGGCTGCTGCCCAAAATCGGCCGGGTGGCCGAGGGACAAATCCTGCTCAAGGGCGAGGATCTCCTTCAAAAGACCGAGGAGGAACGGCGGGACATTTCGGGCAACCAGATTTCCATTATTTTTCAGGAGCCCATGACCAGCCTCAACCCCGTGATGACGGTGGGCAAGCAGGTGATGGAGACCATCACGCTGCACAACAAGGTGTCCAAGACCGAGGCGCGGGAGCAGGTCATCGACATTTTCCGCGCCGTGGGCATCCCCGAGCCGGAAAAGCGGTTTAGGGCCTATCCCCATCAGCTGTCCGGCGGGCTGCGCCAGCGCGTGATGATTGGCATGGCCATGGTTTGCCGCCCCGATCTGCTCATCGCCGATGAGCCGACCACCGCTCTGGATGTCACCATCGAGGCCCAGATTCTCCACCTGATGCGACAGCTGCAAAAGGAGAAGGACACCTCCATTTTGATGATTACCCACAACCTGGGCGTGGTGGCCGAAATCTGCGAGCTGGTTTATGTTATGTATGCGGGCCAGGTGGTGGAGTACGCCGATGTCTTCGAATTGTTCAAAAACCCGATGCACCCCTACACCGTCGGGCTCATGGCCTCCATCCCCAACACCAAGACGAGCAAACGGCTTTACAATATCCCGGGAACTGTACCCACCCTCAACGCCATTCCCCGGGGGTGCCGCTTTTGTCCCCGCTGCGAAAAGGCCTTTGCACGCTGCGAGCGCGAGATGCCCGGTCTGTACGACGCAGGCGGCGGGCATCTGGTGCGGTGTTTCCTGTACAGTGAGGAGGAGGGCGCATGAGCGAGCACAAAAGCGATATTTTGGTTCAAGCCGAGGGCCTGGTCAAGCATTTCATCGACAAGGGCGCGGCCGTGCAGGCCGTTTCCAATGTCAATCTTACCATCTATCGGGGTGAAACCCTCTGCCTTGTGGGTGAAAGCGGCTGCGGTAAGAGCACGTTGGGGCGGCTTCTGCTGCGGCTCATAGAGCCGACGGCGGGCAAGGTGGTATTCGACGGCGAGGACATCAGTACCATGAAGGCCAACGGCCTGCGCAACGTGCGCCGGAAAATGCAGCTTATTTTTCAAGACCCCTACGCCTCGCTGGACCCGCGCATGTCGGTGGGCAAAATCGTGGGTGAGCCCCTGAAAATCCACAGGGTTGGCGACGCCGCCAGCCAGAGCGCCAAGGTTGACGAGCTGCTGGGTGTGGTTGGCATTCCCATCGAGTATAAGGGACGCTATCCCCATCAGTTCTCCGGCGGGCAGCGCCAGCGCATCGGCATTGCCCGGGCCCTGGCCCTCAACCCCGAGCTGGTGGTGTGCGATGAGCCGGTCTCGGCCCTGGACGTGTCCATCCAAGCGCAGATTCTCAACCTGCTTCACGATTTGCAGCAGCAGTATAGCCTCACCTACCTGTTCATCACCCACGACCTGGGGGTTGTGCGGTATATTGCTACGCGTGTATGCGTGATGTTTTTGGGCAAGATATGCGAAATCGGGAGCACGGAGGAAATTTTTCAATCTCCCCGGCACCCCTATACCCATTTTCTCCTGGCGTCAACGCCTACACCTGACCCCACCAAGCGCAAGGAGGACAAGGACATTCTGCTGGGCGATGTGCCCAGCCCCATCAATCCGCCCTCCGGCTGCCGTTTTCATAAACGATGCCCCTACATGGAAGAAATCTGCACCCAGAAGGAACCGCCTCTGCACGATACGAATGGGCATTTGTGTGCCTGCCATTTCCCATTGCCCGTTTGAACCATCTCCCGAGTTACGAACTCTGTGTTCATAACTCGGGAGACTTTTGCACCCGGGAGTCTTTACAGCGTAAGGACTCCCGGGTGCCGTTTTTTTGTGAGAAATCGGACAGACCGAATGGGCTAATGTCCTCAGAAAACAAGATTGCCCAAGCTTCTGGCGACCGATTCCACAATGTTGTATGCGGACGTTCTGTATGCAGGCTATGCAGTTTCTGAAAATACTTTTGTCGGTCTTTTCACGATTGTCGATGAGCAATCATTTTTTTGAAGTAAAGTCAAACAATTCACGGAATACGCTCAGTCAAATTCAAAAAGCTATTGCTCAACTTTGCGAATATCGTTACCCCTTCGGCTGTGGTGTCGTTGACTTCATACCCTGCCGGAAACGACCAATCGCCATTCGGGTCTGCATTACGGCTCGAGGTAGTGATACGATGAAAGCACCAAAACATAAGGTGGTGCAATGCTATGCCAACAATTTACAGCTATGTTCGTGTGAGTACCTTCGATCAAAATCCTGACCGTCAGCTTGATGCGATGGCCGACATGGGCATACCAACCGAACGTATTTTTATCGATCGGCAAAGCGGTAAAAATACGGCGCGTCCACAGCTGCAAAAGCTGATGAAAAAGCTCAAGTCCGGCGACATCGTGATTGTCGAATCGGTTAGCCGGTTTGCACGCAATGCCCGCGACCTTCTTGAGCTGGTGGAGCAGCTCGCTTCGAGGGGAGTTGAGTTCGTCAGCCAGAAGGAACGCATCGACACATCCACGCCGACGGGGAAGTTTATGCTCACCGTTTTCGGTGCGGTGGCTGAGCTCGAGCGCGGGTACACCCTTCAGCGACAGGCCGAGGGCATTGCCGCCGCAAAGCGGCGCGGTACCCGTATGGGCAGACCGCGAAAAAAGCTCCCCGATAACTTCGGAGAGCTTGTAAAGGCTTGGGAACACAAGGAAATTCCAACCGCAACCGTCCTTGAGCTATGCGGGATTTGCGAGGCTACGTTTTATAGGAAACTGGCGGAATACCGCCTGACACAAAAGTCACAATAGTAATTAAGCTCGCAATAGGTGTACTTTATGAGAGTATACTGTTTTAAATAATTATAGCATCAATATTTCATCAAATCAAGCTATTTCCGTATTTTTATTCAGTGTTCTATGCTTTGCTCCCAGGAGTACACCTGTTGGATTCCGCTCTCATAAAGTACACCTTTTGAGAACATGGGAGCAACTGGGGTGTGCCTCACTGTGAAACACACCGTGGAGGTCAACAAAGGTGCTTTGTGCCCAGCGGCTGCATTTTTACACGCGCCGCAACTACAATGCTAAATGTCGTTCGCAGGAGCAGCCTTTATCGGTCAATTGCGCGGATATTTTGTGGTTTGCCATCTGTAATTTTCAACATCCTATCGGCTATGAGGAGAGTGTTTATGAAGGATATCATCGAAAGAACCATCCCCGAAATGCAGGAAGCACTTGTCCGCGGAGAAATTTCGAGCCGCGAGCTTGCCGCAGAGTACATTGCCCGCATCGCCCGGTATGATCGGGCGGAGGGTGGCTTGCGCTCGGTGGCCGAGCTCAATCCGGATGCGTTATTCATCGCTGATTTTCTGGACCAAAAGCGGGCGAAAAACCAAGTGATGGGCCCGCTGCACGGTATTCCTATCATGCTTAAGGACAATATTGATACCGGAGACAAGATGGCGACCACAGCGGGGTCCCTGGCCCTGGCCCACAACTTACCTGAAAAAGATGCCACCATCGCCAAAAAGCTCCGGGATGCGGGCGCTTTGATTTTGGGCAAGACGAACCTTAGCGAGTTTGCCTATTTCATCAGCACGAAAGCGCCCTCCGGCTACAGCTCCCGCGGGGAGCAGGTTCTGAATCCCTATGTCCCCGGTGTTGAAACCCCGGGCGGATCAAGCTCGGGCTCCGGAGTTGCGGTGGCTGCCCGTCTGTGCGCCGCCGCCATCGGAAGCGATACCTGCGGCTCCATCATGAGCCCCACCCATCGCAATGGGCTGGCGGGCATCCGTCCCACCAAGGGCCTTATCAGCTGCGCAGGGGTTGTGCCCATCTCCAATACCATGGACACCGTTGGGCCTATGGCCCGCTCGGTGTCCGACCTGGCTCTGCTCATGGAGCTTGTGGCCGGGCAGGATGCCTTGGATGTCACAACACACGGCACGCCGGACTCCTGGCGCTATATGGATGCCCTAGGTGGAAGCCTTAAGGGGAGGCGCATCGGCGTCAATATGACCGGCCATGATGGAAAACTGATGACCGATGATGAACGCCATGCCTTCGATGCCCTGCTCAAGCTGTTGGAGGAAAACGGTGCCACATTGGTGTACGGTGTGGAGAATCTAGATTTCGACATGGAATATCAGCCCATGCTTGATGTGATGGAGTGCGAGTTCGCACAGAGCCTCAACAAATACCTGAGCACCAGCCGCAACAGCGGCCCCCGCACTATGGCCGAGATTCTGCTGTATAACCAGGCCAACCCCGCCCTGATGCTCAAATATGGACAGGATCGTATGATGCTGTGCAACAACGAGACGACAAGGGTCCAGTTGGATACGCGCTACCTGAACACCCTGGCTCTGAGAGAGCGGGAGATTAAGAAGATGAACTGTCTCTTTGACGACAATGGGCTTGATGTCATTTTGCGCATTACCTTCTCGACCCTCACGCCCCTTCTGGGCTTCCCAAGCATCAGCATCCCTATCGGGCAAAAGAGCAATTCGGCCCCCATTGGCTCATGCTGGATTGGCCGGCGTTTTGACGAGGCGCGGATGATCTCGGTGGTCAGCGCCGTCGAACGCATTCTTGACCTCTCTCTTGCACCCGAGCTGGACAAGCATTATCCCGAGCTAGGATAGTGGGTTCGTTCACTGCCGCAAAAGTGGTTATTTGATTAATTTAGACTCTTTTTGGAAGGGAGGCGTGTAGATTCGGTTTGGGAGCCCTGCGTTGGGCATTCGGAGTTGCCATACGATTCTGTCGTGCCAGGTTGTCCTTAACTGCCTTTACCATGCCACTGAGGCAAAAAGCGACTGTTATTGCAGGGATGGTGAGCGTTCATCCGGTTTCATACATTAGCGAAGCTATTGTCATGAATCAGGGTGAAGTGCGCTGCGGACAAATGCCAAAAAAACTAATAGGGGATGATCAGATTGACGAAAAAGATAGCTATGCTTCTTGCAGGAGTTCTCGTAATCGCCCTACTTGCATCCGCTTGTATGTCCGACCCGGGCAGCACATCCACACAGGCGCCCACACAAGGGGGCGCACAGGGGGGTACAACCCAAGGCTCCACACAGCAGCAGGCCACCGCGAGCACAGCCGATGCGCTGGTGAATAATCCGGCTGCCAATAAGGGCAATGTGTTGAATTACATCCAAGTGGCCCCTCCCGGCATTTTTAACCCCATCAACTACACGTCCACCTACGATGCTTATGTCATCAACATTGTTTTTGATCGGCTGATTGAGTATGTGCCCGTCACGCTGGATATCGTCGCCAATATGGCGGAATACACCGCCGACCTGGATGCCAGCACGCTGACATTTAACGTAAAACCGGGCATTAAATTCCACGACGGCACCGGCGAGCTGACAGCTGAGGACGTGGCTTTTACCCTGCGCATGATTGCTGACCCTCAGTATGACGGCACCCAGTTCCCGTTCTATGAGAATTTGATTGGCATGGCCGCCTTCCGTGATGGCGAGGCCGATATCATCGAGGGCATTGTGCTGCACACCGCCCCGCCGGCCAATCCGCTGCCGGTGAAGTACGAGCCTGCCGAAAATGACCCCTACAAAATTACGCTGCATTATGATGAGATGACCATGAGCAACATCCATGTTTTTGCCAACTACGGTTGGATTTTGCCGCGTCATTACTATGAGAAGCCGACCTATAGCGACTTTTTGTCTCTGGGTGGTGTACCCATGGGCTACGGCCCCTTTAAGTTCACCCAGTTTGTGCCCGACCAGTATATTGAGATGGATAAGTTCGCCGAATACTGGAAGTGTGAGCCTAAGGTTGACAAAATCATCTATCAGTGTGTGACCAACGCCTCCAACATTCCCCTCATCACCTCGGGCGATGCCGATCTCTGCGAGTTCCGAGATGTTGATGAAGATTGGGGCCTCATCCAGGGGGTTGAGCATGTTGAGCTTCAGGCCATCCAAGGTGCCACCTTCGGCCTGCTCAAATTCCGCTGTGACAATCCGCTTACCGCAGACATCAACATTCGCAAGGCCTTCGCCTACGGCTTTGACCGCGCTACCTTTGTTGAGGTGTTCGGCGGTGGCAGAAGCAAGCTGACCTACGCCATGGTTCCCCGCTCATCTGACGCCTATCCCGATGAGGCAGATCTTGACCCCTATGCCTATAATCCGGAAAAGGCCGGCCAGCTCTTGGATGAGGCCGGATGGCTCATGGGCAACGACGGCTATCGCTACAAGGATGGCAAGCGTCTGGTCATCAGCTACACCGGCGTGGCCGACAACCTCCATGACGGTATGCTGACCGCCATGATGGTCGAAGACCTCAAGAAAATCGGCGTCGAGTGCACCATCCGCTTCTTGGATTGGGCTTCCTACATGGCTACCGTGCGGGATGACCCCGAGACCCAGGTGTATGGACATGCCTTTAGCATGTCCCCCGACCCCTATGTGGCGACAACACTGCTCAATTCTACCTCTCCCAGCAACCAGGGCCGCTATAACAACCCTGAGTATGACAAGTATTGCGACATGGCCCGTCGGGAAAAAGACCCTGCAAAGGCTGTTGAATACTTCCGCCAGGCCTATAAAATCCTCAACGAGGATGTTCCGCTGCTCTTCATGTACGACTATTACACGCCTTTTGCCATCAATAAGCGGGTTCAGAACGTCACCATCGCGACCTTTATCAACTGGACGCACGATGTAGAGTACATCGAGATTATCCACTGATTTCACCAGCACAGACAAGCAGGCCGTTTTGTTTGGCCTGCTTGTCTGTTAAGGAGATGATTTTTTGTTTAAGTATTTTGCCAGAAGGTTGTTTATATCGGTTTTCGTTCTTTTGGGCATCACAGCAGTTGTCTTTTTCCTCATCCATCTCGCTCCCGGTGATCCAATCGAGGCCATGTACACCAATATCCCCGGTATGACCCAGGAGCAGATTGATGCCAGAAAGGCCGCCATGGGGCTTGATAAGCCTTTGCTGACACAGTATATGGTCTACATGAAAAACCTCATGCAGGGCGACATGGGCGAGAGCCTCCAGTATCGCCGCCCCATTCTGGAGCTGATTGGCGAGCGGCTTTGGAACACCTTTTTCTTGATATTCTCAGCCCTGGTCATCGCCATTTTGTTAGCCATTCCCATCGGCATCCTATCGGCCACGAAGCGATACTCGTTTTTCGACTATCTCTTTACCTCATTTGCCTTTATCGGCATTTCGATTCCAAGCTTTTTCTTGGGGTTATTGATGATTCGCGTCTTCAACATGAGCCTTGGTTGGCTGCCTGCCGCCGGAATCCAGACGCCGGGCAACACTTTCACCGGCATGGCGAAGCTCATCGATACCTTCAAGCATGTCGCCATGCCGGTGTCTATTTTGGCGCTGCTCAACATGGCCTCCTTCACGCGTTATATTCGAACCAGCATCTCTGATGTCATCAAGCAGGATTACATCCGCACCGCACGGGCAAAGGGCCTGGCTGAGCGGATTGTTATCTACAAGCACGCCCTCCGCAACGGATTGATTCCCATCGTCACCATTCTGGGCTCATCCCTGGCCTATATGTTCTCGGGCTCGCTCGTTATCGAGAATATATTCAGCCTGCCCGGCCTGGGTCGACTCATTTATGGCGCGACCATGGCGCGGGATTACTACCTGATGATGGGTGTCAATATCTTCATAGGCTTCCTTGTCATCGCGGGACAGCTGCTTTCGGATATTGGACTTGCGCTAGTTGACCCGCGCATCAAGTATGACTAGAGGAGGGGAGAAAATGGATCAGTCGAACCAAAAGGGCAGCACCGTCGCGGGAACAAAGCCGAAAGGTGAGGAAAACCGAAGCCCATTCAGGTTGGCTATTCAGCGGTTTTTGAAAAACCGGATGGCTATGACAGGGCTTGTTGTCGTACTTATTTTTACATTTGCGGCCATTTTCGCGCCGCTACTCTCTCCTTACGACCGCGACGAGATCAACGTGCGGGATCGCTATCAGCCACCCTCAGAAAAGCACTTGTTCGGCGCTGACGATATTGGACGGGATGTCTTTACCCGCTTTATGCACGCCGGTCGAATTTCTCTTTTGGTGGGTGTCATGTCCACACTGATTACTACCATCATAGGCATGATAATCGGGGCCCTTGCCGGGTTTTACGGCGGCATCATCGATATGCTGCTTATGCGCATTGCCGACATTGTATCCTCGTTGCCCTTCTATGTCATCGCCATCACGGTGATGACCATGTTTAACCCCGGGGTAGAGGGTACCATCATGGTCATGGGTATTTTATGGTGGACGAGCACAGCGCGGCTCTTACGCAGCCAAATCCTCTCCCTGCGGGAGCGGGAGTTTATGGAGGCGACCACAGCGTTGGGCATTGCCGACATTCGGAAGATTTTAGAGCATCTGTTTCCCAACGCCATCGGGCCCATTATCGTTGCGGCGACGCTGAACATCGCCTATGCCATCCTCACCGAGTCGGCCCTGAGCTATCTTGGCCTTGGCATCCGCGTGCCCGTCCCCAGCTGGGGCAATATGCTCTCTAACGCGCAAAATATGTATGTTTTGCAAAATTACTGGTGGATGTGGGTTCCCCCCGGGCTTGCCATCTTCTTTGTCGTTATGTCCTTCAACTTCATCGGTGATGGCTTGCGGGATGCCCTAGACCCCAAGCTCGACGTTTAGGAGGGTGCATATGCTGCTGGATGTAGTTGATTTAAAAACCTATTTCTATATAAAAGGCCAAGAGCTAAAGGCTGTTGATGGTGTCAGTTTTTCCATCGAGCGCGGCCGAACCTTGGGTGTTGTGGGCGAATCGGGCTGCGGAAAAAGTGTCATGTCGCTCTCCGTCCTCAAGCTGATTGACACCCAGGTGGGGAAGGTTGTGGGTGGTCAGGTGTTTTTCGATGGTCAGGACCTTATGCCCCTGGATGACCGGGCCATGACCAAAATCCGGGGCAATGAAATCAGCATGATTTTCCAAGAACCCATGACTTCGCTCAACCCTGTTTTCACCATTGGGCATCAGGTTTCTGAGGCTGTCATCACGCATCAGAAGCTGGGCAAGGAGGCGGCCCGGAAGAAGAGCATCGAGATGCTTGAGCTTGTGCGCATCCCCGATGCCGAGCGCATTATGGGGGTCTATCCCCATCAGCTGAGCGGAGGAATGCGCCAGCGCGTCATGATTGCCATGGCCCTGGCCTGTAACCCCAAGCTATTGATTGCCGACGAGCCCACGACCGCCCTCGATGTCACCATCCAGGCCCAGGTGCTTGAGCTCATTCGAGACATCAAAAGCAACCTGGATATGGCCCTCATTTTGATTACCCACGATTTGGGTGTGATTGCCGAGATGGCCGATGATATTCTGGTGATGTATGCTGGACGCATTGTCGAGCAGGCTCCGGCCCTTGAGCTGTTCCGCGAACCCAAGCATCCCTACACCATGGGCCTAATGAAATCCAAGCCCAGCATCCTGCAAGATCAGGAGACGCTTCACACCATTGCGGGCAGCGTGCCCAGCCTGTATGAGATTCCGGATGGCTGTGCGTTCCATCCCAGATGCGAGTATGCCACCGACCGGTGCAGAGTCGAGCGGCCGCCTGTCACCGAGCTGGCGCCAGACCAGCGGGTTTTCTGTTGGCTCCACCATCCGGATGGGCAAACTTGAGGCTATGGTGCTCGCGTCCTGGCGCGTGAAGGAATCCACGTCGACCTACGTACCATCTGTCACCTTGCCGACGATTGCTTCACGCTTGTTCCAACAAATTCCTATAGGCTGTGCCCAGGGCACTTGGTTGCTCAAGTCATTTGCGTTCTGCGGCATAGCGGAAAGGCCTGGTCATCATCATGGATGCATTGCTGAAAGTTGAAGGGCTTAAGAAATATTTTCCCGCCAAAAAAACACTGCTTGGCCGCGCGCTGACCCATGTCAAAGCCGTAGACGGCATCGATTTTACCATCGGCAATGGCGAAACCTTTGGCGTGGTGGGTGAGTCGGGTTGCGGAAAGTCCACCTTGGGCCGTGCCATTTTGCGCCTCATTGAGGCCACCGAAGGCAAGGTGCATTTCGATGGGAAGGATGTCTACAGCCTCAACGCCACCGAAATGAAAAAGCTGCGCACCGATATGCAGATAATCTTCCAAGATCCCTATAGCTCACTCAACCCTAAGATGAGTGTCCTTAAACTGATTGGGTGCGGGATGCGTGAGCACGGCATGGGCAGCTACAACCAAATTGAGGAGCGCGTCGGAGACCTGATGGAGCAGTGTGGCCTGAGCCCGAAGTTCATACGGCGCTACCCCCATGAGTTCTCCGGCGGACAGCGTCAGAGAATCGGTATCGCCCGCGCATTGGCCCTAAACCCCAAGTTCATTGTCTGTGACGAACCGGTTTCGGCGCTCGATGTCTCGGTTCAGGCGCAGGTTATCAACCTGCTCATGGAGCTGCAGCACAGCAAAAACTTAACCTATCTGTTCATCTCGCACGACCTCAGTGTTGTCAAGCACATCTGCAACCGGATTGGCGTTATCTATCTGGGCAATATGACCGAAATTGCCGACAAAAAGGTGTTGTTTAACAATCCGCTGCACCCCTATACACAGTCGCTGCTGTCGGTTATTCCGGTGCCCGACCCCACGGTAAAGCGCGAACGCATCATCCTGCAGGGCGATATTCCCAGCCCATCCAACGCCCCAAGCGGCTGTAAGTTCAGAACACGCTGCCCGCAGGCCAAGTCTCTGTGCAGCGAAAGCGCGCCCCTGATGCGCGAGGTCGAGCCGGGGCACCTGGTCGCCTGTCATCTTGTATAGTCGGGGTGTATACAGGCCTGAACCTTTACTAAAAGGAGGTGCTCCGATGCGTCACCAGGATGAGGGTGAGGTCAAAGCCAATTTTAAGGACCATGTGGCGCTGGCCGCCGCGCTCTTTTCAGTCATCGGCCCATTTTTGCTGGCCATTTTGGGTTTTGCCTTAATTCTCGGTTTTATTGTCGTCGGATAACCACCAATCTCTTCACATATAGAAGTCTGCCGCGATAGCACATCGCGGCAGACTTCTATACCGGCGGCAATTGCATTCCATGTTGAGCGTACATTTTGACCGTATAGGGCAGCGTGCCAACGCGAACATTGCTCAGTTGCATTGAAGCGGCCTGGAAACCGCCTTGCTTCTTGACGATGAGCGCCCACATGGTTATCTTGGGCCGGGAGAAGATGACATCGGGGCAATGCTCTCGGATGATATAGATGAACTCGGGCCGGCAAGACGATTGTAGTGTTTGAAGAACTAAAACTGAACAGTACCGATACCATAGTTGCCGAGCACAAAGACATCAACGACATTGCACAGACCGTAAGCATCAAGGCACCGCCGACGAATCCTCCCGCAACTACCAATCCTCCTGTTACCACTGGGCCCCCCATTACCACTGAGCCGACATCGCCTCCGTATACTTCGGGCGGCACTGATCCCTATGTGCCCCCGGCTCCGACTGCGCCCGGAAACACGCTGATTGCTGATGGCGATGAATGGATAGAATTGGACGCAGACGGCACACCTTTGGCGACGTGGACATGGGATGAGGAAGCGTGGATATTTGAGGACATTCCGCTCGGCGATTTACCGCCAACCGGGCACTACGGCATTCCGAGCTCCCTGTTTTTCCTCATGAGTATAACGCTTGTTGGTATCCTCTTTGTCGCTGTCCGTAAAAGCTTGAAAGCGACAAAATGACAGGCGGCCATAGCTTTATTAACCCTCCAGAACTCCACGCACAGGGAATGAATGCACAGTAAATGCGCAAGACAGGGCGGCATTTAATGCCGCCCTGTCTTATTCGAGGAAACCGCAGGGTCAAGTCACGTGCGCTTGAGTTGCATAAATGATTAGTCCACACACGCATAATATATTCTTTTTACCCGATTTCACTCCATTTTCTCCCCTTTTCCCAACCACAAGCATGTTATGTAATCCACCCCTTGTCCTCCCCCGTCCCACTATTCTTCCCATTATCCCGTAAAGCCAGGCAGCATCAGATAACATCCAACAACACGAAAGGCCTATCTTTTGCCGGGTTATAGATGACAACGCACCCATGGCCGATTCCGGGCTGTCGGATTATATCGCCATCATCACGGGCGAGTTTGATAGCCCGCGCATGCATCAGGCTACACGCTGGATATCCCAGTATTCTTTTGAAAGTGAGGTGTAAAAACAGAGGAAGCAAACGAATAAGATTTGCTATCCCCCGGGAGCCAGAAGACTCTTTTTGCAAGCTTTTCCCTCTATCATCCGAAATGCGAATAATACAGGAGAATGCCTTTGGGTGCTTTTCAATTTAAGTGAGCCTTACAGCAAAGCAATGCCCTGTTCGCGGCAGTCTCGCATCATCTCCCTGGGCCAAACTGAGGCCTGAACCTCGCCGATGTGGGCCTTTTTCAGCAAAAACATACAAAGGCGTGATTGTCCGATACCGCCGCCCATGGTCTGAGGAAGACGGCCCCCCAGCAGTGCCCGGTGGAAGGGCAGCCCGGCACGGTCGGTGCTTCCCGCGGCCTCCAGCTGCGCCTGAAGGGTGGGTACATCCACCCGGATACCCATGGAGCTGAGCTCCATGGCGCACTGGAGGGGCTCATGCCATACCAGAATGTCGCCGTTGAGGGCCCAGTCATCGTAGTCGGGGGCTCGGCCGTCGTGAGGCTGCCCGCTCTTGAGCGGCGCGCCAATGCCCTGGATGAACACGGCCCCGGCCTCTCGGCAAATGGCGTTCTCCCGCGCCTTGGGGGTCAGGCCGGGCCAGCAATCCTCCAACTGTTGGGCGGTGACTATCGTGATTTCGTGGGGCAGGTCGTGACGGATGGGCGGCCAGTAGACCGCCACCCAGGCGGCGGCCGCCTTGAGGGCACCGTAAATGCGTCGCACCGTGGTGTGGAGCTGGGCCTCGGTGCGCTCGTCCTCACCGATGACGGCCTCCCAGTCCCACTGGTCAACATAAACCGAGTGCAGATTGTCCAGCTTTTCGTCCCGCCGGATGGCGTTCATGTCGGTAAACATCCCCTCCCCTTGGGGGAAGCCGTACTCGCCCAGGGCCTGGCGCTTCCATTTGGCAAGGCTTTGGACAATTTGCACCTCGTCCCCGGTGTCGGGGATATCGAAGCCCACCGGGCGTTCGACCCCGCTGAGGTTGTCGTTGAGGCCGCTTGCGGCAGCCACAAAGAGCGGGGCCGAGATGCGCTGAAGGTTGAGGGCGGCGGCCAGATTGTTTTGAAAAACCTCCCGCAGTTCTTTGATGGCCCGCTGGGTCTGGCGAACATCCAGCGAAGGCCGATAATCCTGTGGCAGCATGAGCTTTCCGCCCTCCATAGCAAGTCCTCCTTGAAGCATAGTAGGCAAACTATACGCCATCCGCGCATGAAATGCAAGTAGATTTTATAAGCCTGCGCCGCGTCGCAGCTCGGCACGGCGGATTTTGCCACTGCGGGTTTTGGCAGTGCGTCCACAAACGCCACCACCCGGGGATATTTATGCTGGCAAGCTTTTTCGTTTCCCACAAATCCGAGGCAATGTCTTAAGTAAGCGCTTACTTAAATGCCGCGTCGAGCTCGGCATCCGTCGGCGATACATCCACCAATTCCCCTCGGCGATAGTGCTCGTAGGCAGCCAGATCAAAATATCCGGTGCCTGTCAGCCCGAAAAGGATGGTTTTGCCCTCGCCCCGCTCCCTGCACATGATCGCCTCCTGAATGGCGCCGTAGATGGCATGGGCCGATTCGGGCGCGGGCAGCACGGTCTCCAATCGGGCGAAACGCAAGGCGGCTTCAAAAACATCCTGCTGCGATGCCGAAATGGCCTCCATCTGCCCATCGTCATACAGCTTGGACAGCACGGGCGACATGCCGTGGTAGCGCAGGCCCCCCGCGTGGGTGGGCGCGGGCATAAACCCGCTGCCCAAAGTGTACATCTTTGCCAGAGGGGTTATGCGGCCGGTATCGCAGTAGTCGTAGACAAAGCGCCCCCGGGTCAGAGATGGGCATGACAGTGGCTCGACGGCCACGATGCGCGGGCTGTGTCTGCCCTGAAGCTTATCCCGCATAAAGGGCGCAATCAGCCCGCCCAGGTTGGAGCCGCCTCCGGCGCAGCCAACAATGATATCGGGGTATTCGTCGATTTTTGCCAGCGCGGCCTCGGCCTCCAGCCCGATGATTGACTGGTGCGCAACCACATAGCTCAGCACCGACCCCAGCACATACTTGGTTCCTGTGTTTCTCGCAGTCTCCACCGCTTCTGAAATCGCGCAGCCCAGGCTTCCCCCGGTGCCGGGATGCTCGGCCAGAATCTGACGCCCTATCGAAGTGGTGTCCGAGGGACTCTCGGCCACATGGGCGCCAAAGGTCTCCATCACAGCCCGGCGGAAAGGTTTTTGCCGGGCACTGGTCTTTACCATATACACTGTCAGAGGCACCCCAAAAAAGGCGCACGCCTCGCTGAGCGCGGTGCCCCACTGTCCGGCCCCGGTCTCGGTGGTCAGACCCTTGAGGCCTTCGGCTTTGGCATAGTAGGCCTGCACGGCCGCTGAGTTCAGTTTGTGGCTGCCCGAGGTATTGTTGCCCTCAAACTTATAGTAAATCCGTGCCGGAGTTTGGAGCTCTCGCTCCAGGTTGTAGGCCCGCACCAGGGGAGACGGCCGATATAGGCGGTAGAAGTCCATGACAGGCCCGGGGATATCGAAAAACCGGGTCTTGTCATCCAGCTCCTGTTCGGCCAGCGCATGGCAGAAAAGGGGGTACAGGTCCTCCGGCCCGCACGGCTTCAGTGTCTGTGGATTGAGCAGCGGATCGGGGCGGGCCGGCATATCGGCCCGCAGATTGTAAAAAGCGGTGGGTATCGCCTTTTCGTCCAGAATAATCCGGTGGGGAATTGCGCTGTTGGTTTTCATGGGGCTTGCCTTCTTTCCAGTATATTCGATGGAGAGTGCGGGCGATAAACGCAAAAAAATCCTCCGCCCCGGCCTTTGCCGGGACAGAGGAAAAAATCTCTGCGGTACCACCCGAATTGACGCATATTGCGCCCACTCGCTCCGCCCACCATCATGAGCGCTTCCTTGATAACGGGTGAAGCTCCCGTCAGCGCTAATGGGCGACGAAGTCGCTTGTTCACACTGCCCTCATGAGCCCATTGGGCGTACCGGCTTTACCGCACTCGCACCAGTCGGCGGCTCTCTGAAAAGCACGGGGATTACAGGGTAATCCCATACGCTTACTACTCTCAATCAACGGTTTTACTGGATTGTGCGCCATTATACGCCCTGACGGTGTTTCTGTCAAGACAAAGTTTTCGTCAGACAACTTTTGTGTACTGTTTTACAATAACTGCAATAGGTGGCCACACCTAAAAACAGAATAAAGGAGACAGTACAATGAAAGTGAATGTCATTGGCAAGGAGTATGTCAAGGGCCACTCCAAAAAGACGAATCAGGATTTCGAGGCTAACGTGGTTCACGTTACCTACAAGCAAGACGGCGTTGAGGGCCAGACCTGCGAATCTGTGTGGCTCGACTGTGACCGCCACCCCCTGAACGCGATTCAGGTTGGCAAGGTCTACGACCTCGACCGCAACAGCCGGGGCCGTATCGTTGACTTCACCCTTCACGCCTAGCGCATGAAGGGCCACCCACCATTGACCCAATGGGCTGACAAGGCCCGATGTGAGCAGTACGGCAAACGGTGCGACAAGTGCCGTGAAAGGCCGTGGTGTATCCTTTTCCGTACCCGCCCCCCACCTTCCCCGCACCGGGCGTAGCCCGGTGCGG